>SESH01042466.1_pt1 | contig 14024 bp, 18 predicted proteins | sample 3171561 | NCBI WGS metagenome assembly SESH01 (sample SAMN10866947, study PRJNA518727) | freshwater metagenome | biome: subpolar coniferous forest; feature: holomictic lake; material: water; isolation source: holomictic Lake 442 2011 16.5 m and 2014 13 m | place: Canada: near Kenora, Ontario
TAGCTAGCCAAAGTAAAAGATCAACTGAAAAAAATAGAGCAAAGGCGGTGAACACTAATAGCAATGCGATTCTAACGATCATGGTCGAGGGATGTTTTAGTGATTCATACTGCAAGCTTAATAGGATGTAAGTTATAATGTAACTATATTTTATTTTAATTCCAAGTAGTAATGATGTCTCAGTTTTTTGAAATACATCCAGAAAATCCTCAGTTGAGATTAATTCACCGTGCGGTAGACATTATTCAAAAGGGGGGGGTTATTGTTTATCCGACTGATTCTTCCTATGCGTTGGCTTGTCACTTAGGTGATAAACAGGCTTTGGATAAGATACGGCGTATTAGGCAGTTGGATGATAAGCACAACTTTACTTTAGTCTGTAAAGACCTTACTCAGGTATCTACTTTTACTAAAATAGGCAATGATGCGTATCGATTGATTAAAGCATTAACGCCCGGTCCGTTTACTTTTGTATTGGATGCAACGCGTGAGGTTCCTAAAAAGTTACAGCATCCCAAGAAAAAAACCATTGGTATAAGGATACCGGATCATCCAGTCGCACAGTTACTGTTGCAGGAGTTAGGGGAAGCATTATTTAGTTCTACCTTAGTGTTACCGGGAGAGAGCGAAGCCATGACAGATCCCTATGAGATTAGAAGCAGGTTAGAGCACGAACTGGATTTAGTGATTGATGCAGGTATCATCGAATATGAAGAAACAACTATGATTGAGGTGTCAAGTAATGGTGCTGAAATCATCAGACAGGGCAAAGGTCTTGCTCCTATGCTAGATTAATTTTGAGAAACAGTAATGGATGAGTTAACGTTAGTCCAACGTATCGTGATTTGGGTGTTGCCGGTTGTTTTTGCCATTACCGTGCATGAAGTTGCTCATGGATGGGTAGCCAGGAAATACGGTGATAATACGGCCTATATGCTAGGTCGATTAACGTTAAATCCAATTAAACATATTGATTTATTTGGAACCATTATTCTGCCCGGTTTGTTACTTGTTTCGGGTACAGGTTTTATATTTGGCTGGGCAAAGCCTGTGCCGGTTGATCCTCGAAACTTTAAGCGGCCACTGAAAGATATGGCCGTAGTGGCTTTAGCAGGCCCCGTCTCTAATTTATTGATGGCGGTTGCCTGGGCATTAATTGCTCGTTTAGGTGTTATTATTGGTGCTGGATTTGAATCCATTTCGCATCCGCTTATTTATTCTGGTGTAGCAGGTATTTCAATTAATTTGGTATTGGCCATGATTAATTTGTTACCGATACCGCCGCTTGATGGAAGCCGTATTTTAACGGGTGTATTGCCGAATTATTGGGCGTGGCAATATAATCGGCTTGAGCGCTTTGGGTTTATTATTTTATTGGCGTTGTTATATTTCAAACTTTTAAATGTCATTTTAGAGTATCCCTTATTCGTCGCGCAGAAAATTTTCTTTTCAATTGCTGGGTTGTAATGAGAGCTGGGTTAGCTTGAAGTTTATTATAAAATGACTGATAAAGTGGTTGCTGTTTTGGAAGAGGAGATAGCGACTTCATTTGCAATGGTTAATGGAGCACCCTTTAATCAATTGCCTGAAGACCTTTATATTCCTCCTGATGCTTTAGAGGTATTTCTGGATTTATTTGAAGGTCCTCTGGATTTATTGCTCTATTTGATCAAGCGTCAGAATCTGGATATTGTTAATATACCTATCGCTCAAATTACCCATCAATATATTAGTTATATTCAAATAATGGGGGTATTGAATCTTGAGTTAGCGGCAGAATACTTGGTCATGGCGGCATTGTTAGCCGAGATTAAATCCAGAATGTTGTTGCCAAGGCAGTCAGAGCAAGAAGAGGACGAAGAAGATCCTCGTGCCACCTTAATTCGTAGGCTTCAAGAATATGAATGTATTAAGGCGGCTGCTGAGGAGATTGATTTATTACCAAGAATTGAGCGTGATATATTTACAGTAGATGTCGATGTATCTGCTTTGAGTATTGAGCGACAATTACCCGATATACATTTAAAAGATATGTTGCTGGCGTTTCAGGATGTTTTAAAGCGCGTTGATCAACTCAGTCACCACCAAATTACCAAAGAAGCTTTATCCGTCCGTGAAAGAATGGCAACCATTATGGCAGTCCTTAAAGGAGAAAATAGTCTCCTTTTCTCGCAATTATTTATCCGAAAAGAAGGTAGACACGGAGTCGTTGTCTCGTTTTTGGCCATCCTCGAACTTGGAAAAGAAGGACTCATCGAAATTATCCAGTCAGAACCTTTCGCCGAAATTCGAGTTAGAAACGCAGGTTTTGCCGTCGCCCAAGAAGGTTATTAAACCTAGAAAAAAATCGATTGCTGTTGATGCGGTACTAACGTCGGCATTCCCTAATGAATCTTTAGGGCTATCGAGTACAATTAGCATAGATGGTGAAGTGATTAGAAAACCGATTAGATTGCGTCGGTTTGGTAAGTTTAGGAAACAAATTAATAAGCAAATACATGAGACGATATTAAGTACGACGAATGATCAAGTGACTGAACCCATTGAAGTTAACGAAAAAATAAAACGTATCGTTGAGGCCATTCTATTTGTAGCTAAGCGTCCTATGACAGCTAAGCAGTTATTGGACGTGTTTCCTGAATTGGAGCAGCCAGCGTTACAAGACATACAGGTGGCCATAGAGGTAGTTATTGAGGAATATAGAAGCCGTCCGATTGAATTAAAGCAAGTCGCGAGTGGTTATCGATTTCAAATTAAAACAGACTTATCTCGATGGGTATCTCGCTTGTTTGAAGAAAAACCGCCTAAATATTCACGTGCATTATTGGAAACATTGGCGATTATTACTTATAGACAACCCGTAACTCGTGCAGATATTGAAGATATAAGAGGGGTTAGTGTCAGTTCAAGTATTATTCAGACCTTGCTTGAGCGTGAATGGATTAGAGTAGTAGGGCACAAAGAAGCGCCTGGTAGGCCAGGTTTGTATGGCACAACCAAGCAGTTTCTGGATTATTTTAATGTAACATCTTTAAGTGAACTACCTGCGTTAGGGGATATTAAACACCTCGAAGAGTTGGTAGAAAACAAGCAACAACCGACGTAGGTAATGAGTGAAAAGTAATAAATCAAGCAGTGGATCATCAAAGCCGCCAAGTAATTCATCGGCTAGAGTCAATAAGTCACCGAAACAGCAGCGCAAAAATCAGGAAAGAATTACGACTAAAGACGCCGATTATAAGCAATCATCGGTTGCTCCAAAGCATTCAAGCCCTGCTAAGCCTGTTAAAAAAGCTAATAGCCCTCAGGTGGATGGTCAAGGAGAACGTATTCAAAAAGTGTTATCGCGGGGTGGTGTTGGTTCTAGAAGAGAAATTGAGCGCTGGATCGATGAGGGGCGATTTAAATTAAATGGAGAGTTGGTTAAGTTGGGGGATCGTCTAAAAGTGGGTGATTTTTTACAGCTTAATGACCGGGTGATTCATTGGGAAAAGTTTGCAATCCAGCCAACCAGGGTATTGCTTTATCATAAGCCTACAGGAGAGGTCGTTACGCGTCGCGATCCTGAGGGTCGACCTGTTGTCTTTACCCAGTTGCCTTCTTTGATAACGGCTCGTTGGATTTCAGTCGGTCGTTTGGATATAAATACTTCGGGGCTATTATTAGTCACTAATAATGGTGAGTTAGCGAATAAGTTAATGCATCCGTCTACTCAAGTTGAGCGCGAATATGCAGTGCGAATATTAGGCGAGGTTTCTGAAGCAACTTTAGAAAAATTAAAGGAAGGTGTCGAGCTAGAGGATGGTAAAGCAAAATTTGACGAGATTCATTTCTTTGGTGGTGAGGGTGCTAACAAATGGTATAACGTTATTGTTAGTGAAGGGCGTAATCGTTTGGTGAGGCGCTTATGGGAATCTCAAGAAGTGGTAGTTAGTCGACTCATGCGGGTTCGTTATGGGCCGGTGGTGTTGCCAGAGCGCTTAAAGACTGGCACTTTTTATGAACTAACGGAAAAAGAATTGGATTTGTTATTTGAGTTTGCGGGTTTGGAGCGTAATGAGCCGGTTGCTGTAAAAGCAAAGTTAGAGCCTGGCAAGGGTCATGTGCCTAGAAAAAGATAGTAAGTTATTGGCTTAGCTGTTTCAGATTCTTCCTTTTGAATCTGTATGTAGCGTTAAATAATTTAAGGGTTGCTTAACTTGAATCTATTGGTATAATAATCGGCTATTGAAGTTATCTTAAACTTCAGGCGCGTAGCTCAGTTGGTTAGAGCACCACCTTGACATGGTGGGGGTCGTTGGTTCGAGTCCAATCGTGCCTACCAGACATTAAAGCACTGCTTAAGCGGTGCTTTTTTTATTGTAGCAACTAAAAACATATTAAAATGCCAGTAATTACTCTTCCTGATGGCTCTAGTCGTGAGTTTGACCATGCTGTAACAGTAATGGATGTTGCCCGATCCATAGGCACAGGATTGGCTAAAGCTACCTTAGCAGGACGTGTGAACGATGTTTTGGTTGATGCCAGTACATTGATTGATCAAGATATTTCATTGCAAATAATTACTATAAAAGATAATGATGGCGTTGATGTTATCCGCCATTCTACTGCGCATTTGTTAGCGCAAGCAGTAAAGCAATTATTTCCTGAAGCTCAAGTAACCATTGGTCCGGTTATAGAAAACGGTTTCTACTACGACTTTTCATATGAAAGACCATTTACTCCCGATGACCTTAAATCAATTGAAGCCAAAATGCAGCAGTTGGTTTCTGAAGATCACGTCATTACTCGTTCTGTCTTAAGTCGTGATGCGGCAGTAGATTTCTTCAAAGGTTTAGGTGAGCGTTATAAAGCTGAATTGATTGAGTCAATTCCAGCAGACCAGGATTTATCGCTTTATGAGCAAGGTGGCTTTACAGATCTTTGCCGTGGGCCTCATGTCCCAAGCACTGGAAAGTTAGGTAGCTTTAAATTAATGAAGATTGCCGGCGCTTATTGGCGAGGTAATTCTGACAATGAAATGTTACAGCGTATCTACGGAACAGCATGGGGTGATAAAAAGGAATTGCAGGCTTATTTGCATCGTTTGGAAGAGGCAGAAAAGCGTGATCACCGTAAATTGGCAAAAACCTTTGATTATTTTCATATCCAGGAAGAAGCGCCCGGGATGGTGTTCTGGCATGAAAAAGGTTGGGTCATTTATCAACAAATAGAACAATATATTCGTGAAAAGTTACGGGTAAATGGTTGTGGTGAGGTCAAGACTCCTCAGCTTGTAGATAGATCACTTTGGGAAAAGTCTGGGCACTGGGATAAATTTGGTGCGATGATTTTTACGACGCATTCAGAAAGTCGTGATTATGCTATCAAGCCCATGAACTGCCCTTGTCACGTTCAGATTTATAACCAGGGCATTAAGAGTTATCGTGATCTGCCTATCCGTATTGCAGAGTTTGGTTCATGTCACCGGAATGAGCCATCAGGCACGTTACACGGCTTGATGCGGGTTAGAAACTTTGTTCAGGATGATGCCCACATCTTCTGTACAGAAGGGCAGATTCAAGACGAAGTATCGACGTTTATTGATATGTTGTTTTCAATATACAGTGAATTCGGTTTCGAAGAAGTTATTATGAAGTTATCGACTCGCCCTGAAAACCGTGTGGGTGATGATGCGGTCTGGGATAAAGCAGAAACAGCATTGGCTTTGGCATTAGATAATAAGGGTTTAAAGTGGGATCTGCAGCCAGGTGAAGGTGCTTTTTATGGTCCTAAAATTGAATTCTCATTGAAAGATTGTATCGGACGTGTCTGGCAATGTGGCACAATCCAGGTTGATTTTTCTATGCCAGGTCGACTCGGTGCAACCTATATTGCTGAAGATGGCTCAAAGCAAGTTCCAGTTATGTTGCATCGTGCCATATTAGGTTCCTTGGAAAGATTCATTGGAATTCTGATTGAGCAATATGCTGGTACCTTCCCTGTTTGGTTGGCGCCTGTGCAAATCATGGTGCTTGATATAGCTGATCGTCATGCTGATTATGCCTCTCAAATCATGAAGACACTAGAGCAACAAGGTTTTAGGGTAAAAATTGACTTGAGAAATGAGAAGATCGGGTTTAAAATTCGCGAGCACTCAATGCAACGAATACCGTATTTGGTAATTGTTGGTGATAAAGAATTAGAACAACAAAATATTACAGTGCGTACACAAAAAGGTGAAGATCTAGGTAGTCTTTCAATCGGTGATTTTGCCGAGCGTATTAAGCAAGAGATTGCGGATCGAAAATTATAGTATTTATTGGAGGATTAGGGTATCGCTGCTAAAAAAGATGAAACGCGCCTGAATGATTTTATCACCGCTAGACGGGTGAGGGTTACAGGGGCAGAGGGTGAAGCATTAGGTATTATCTCATTGGATGAAGCCAAACAGATTGCATATGCGGCAGACTTGGATTTAGTAGAAATATCACCAAACGCGGATCCCCCGGTTTGTAAGATAATGAACTACGGCAAATACCAGTTTGAGCTTAATAAAAAGCTTCAGGTTGCCAAAAAGAAACAAAAGCAAATTCAGGTCAAAGAAATTAAATTTAGACCTGGCACTGACGAGGGTGATTATCAGGTTAAGCTCCGTAGTTTAACTAAGTTCCTTAATGAAGGTGATAAAACCAAAGTCACCGTTCGTTATCGTGGGCGTGAAATGGCTCATCGCGAAATCGGCATGGATTTGTTAAAACGTATCGAAAAAGACTTGGAAGAAATAGCCATTGTTGAACAGTTTCCAAAAATGGAAGGTCGTCAAATGATAATGGTTATGTCACCTAAGAAGAAAAAATAATCTAATAACTGATTACATCACTACTTTATTGTGGGATGCAATTCTGTGAGGACATATTAATATGTTTTCATAGTTAACAGCAGAGGATTTGCTGTTTAGAGCATTACTGATTGTGATGCTTGTAATTCTTTAGGGCCATGCATTTTGCCTTGTTGGGTTATATCTCAGGGATTTTTATTTTATATTATTGGAGCAAACAAATGCCAAAGATAAAAACTAACCGTGGTGCTGCCAAGCGTTTTAGACGCACTGGCAACGGCGGTTTTAAATGTGGACAATCACATCGCCGTCATATTTTGACCAAGAAGTCTACTAAGAGAAAAAGACAGTTACGCTCACCCGCAACTATTCATCCATCAGATGTACGTATGGCTATACGTATGATGCCATACAGTTGATAGGAGATTAAGAATGCCTAGAGTTAAACGTGGTGTAACAGCCAGAGCAAGACATAAAAAAGTTTTAAAGCAAGCGAAAGGCTACTACGGTGCCCGTAGTCGAGTTTATCGCGTTGCTAAACAAGCAGTTATTAAAGCAGGTCAATATGCTTACCGCGACCGTAAGCAGAAAAAACGTCAATTCCGTGCTTTGTGGATTGTTCGTATTAATGCGGCTGCTCGTTTGTATGGAATTTCATACAGTCGTTTGATTAATGGCTTAACTAAAGCGAATGTCAAAATCGATCGTAAGGTCTTGGCTGATATCGCTGTTAGAGACATTGAATCGTTTGGAAAAATTGCTGAAATAGCTAAAGCCAATCAAAGTCCTGTTTCTTAAGTAATACCTCAACCCATCTCTTCGGAGATGGGTTGTTCAGGGTTTCCTGTAGTCAGTTTTCAAATTCACCCATCCCTAACATAAGCGAGCAGTGCAGTGTCGGCTATCCTTGAAGAGATTCTCGCGCAGGCATTACAAGAGCTTGCAGCAGTTAAAGACCTTATTGAACTAGATAAGGTGCGTGTTCATTATCTGGGTAAAAAAGGATTATTTACCTTACAGATGAAAGAACTAGGTAACTTAGATCCCGAGCAACGGCGATCAGTTGGCCAAATCATTAATCAAGCTAAAGACCAGTTTCAGCATCAGCTAGAAATTAGCAAAGATAACTTGGAGGCTGCTGCTCTTGCATCAAGATTAGCTTCTGAAAGTATCGATGTTACTTTGTCAGGCCGTGGTCAGGTAGTGGGTCGATTACACCCAGTGACAACCACACTGCGACGAATTTCCAAGATCTTTGCGAGTGTCGGTTTCAAAGTCGTTGAAGGTCCTGAAATTGAAGATGATTATCACAATTTCGAAGCACTTAATATCCCTGCGCATCATCCAGCGCGAGCGATGCATGATACCTTTTACTTTGGTGCACATACGGTTTTAAGAACGCATACTTCACCGGTTCAAATCAGAGTTATGGAATCCGAAAAGCCACCTTTAAAAGTGATTGCTCCGGGCCGTGTTTATCGTTGTGATTCAGATATTACCCATACCCCAATGTTTCATCAGGTCGAAGGCTTTTTAGTCGATACGGATGTAAGCTTTGCTGACTTAAAAGGTGTGGTTTATGAATTCTTGCGCGCATTTTTCGAGAAAGATATACAAGTACGCTTTAGACCCTCTTACTTTCCTTTTACTGAACCCTCTGCTGAAGTTGATATCGAGTGCGTGATGTGTGATGGCCACGGCTGTCGGGTTTGTAGCCAAACTGGATGGTTAGAGGTGATGGGTTGCGGAATGATTCATCCCGAGGTTTTTAAAGCAGTTAATATCGATAGTGAGCAATACAGTGGTTTTGCGTTTGGTATGGGCGTAGAGCGTCTTGCTATGCTGCGCTATGGAATTAATGATTTAAGATTGTTTTTCGAAAATGATCTTAAATTTTTAGAGCAATTTAACTAAGTTGTCGTAACACAGGAATACTTGAATCATGCAAATTAGTGAGGCCTGGTTAAGGTCGTATGTAAACCCAGACATCAGCACAGAAAAACTGGTTGAGCAATTAACGATGGCAGGTTTGGAAGTGGGTTCTGTTGAGTCTGCTGCGGCACAATTTAGTGGTGTTGTGGTTGGCGAAGTATTGGCAATGCAGCAACATCCGGATGCAGATCGCCTGCGTGTTTGTCAGGTTAATGTTGGAGTAGCAGAGCCTTTACAAATCGTCTGTGGTGCAAGCAACGTACGCGTGGGATTAAAGATTCCTGCGGCACTTTGTGGTGCTGTTTTGCCAGGTGATTTTAAAATAAAAAAATCTAAATTACGTGGTCAAGAATCCTTTGGTATGTTGTGCTCTGAAAAGGAACTGGGTTTAGCCGCCGATGCTCATGGTTTGATGGAATTGGCTGATGATGCTCCGGTGGGTGTTGATATTCGTGATTATTTATCACTGAATGATTCGATTATTGAAGTTGATTTAACACCTAATAGAGCGGACTGTTTAAGCGTAGAAGGTTTGGCGCGTGAAGTTGCATTATTGAATGGATTGGATTGGTCAACTACATCCGTGCAGCCGACTGCGATTGGACACGCTGAAACCTTAAAAGTATCTGTCGAGGCAACTGAGGCATGTCCACGTTATTTGGGGCGTTTAATTAAAGGTGTTAATGCTATTGCAGAAACGCCGTTATGGATGCAAGAGCGCCTACGTCGTTCGGGCTTAAGAAGTTTAGGTCCTTTGGTTGACGTTACCAATTATGTTTTATTGGAATTAGGTCAGCCGTTACATGCTTTTGATGCTGATAAGCTATCAGGTAACATCACTGTTCGTTATGCCAAGACAGACGAGTCTTTAAGTTTGTTAAATAATGAAGTGATTAAATTAGATAATGAAGCCTTGGTAATTGCAGATGAACACCAACCTCTCGCTCTCGCTGGTGTGATGGGAGGTAGTTTTTCAGCTGTTTCTGATGATACTCAAGCTATATTTTTAGAGTGTGCGTTTTTTGCTCCTCAAGCGATTGCGGGTAAAGCGCGACGATTTGGCTTACATACTGATTCTTCGCATCGTTTTGAGCGTGGTGTAGATGCAACTCTACAAGTTCGTGCTATTGAGCGTGCAACTCAGTTGATTGTTGATATTGCGGGAGGTGTTGCTGGTCCCGTGACAGAAGTCACGACAGCTGATGAATTGCCAAAACGTAATCCGGTTTTTTTAAGACCAATACGTATCGAAAAAACGCTTGGAATTACCTTAACCAATGAACAGGTGTTAGATATTTTTCAACGCTTGGGTATGGTTGTCGAAACTCAAGATGATGGTTGGAAAATTACACCTCCGGGTTTTCGTTTTGATATCGCCATAGAGGCTGACTTGATTGAAGAAATAGCCCGCGTGTATGGTTATAATAATCTTCCTAGCAGTAGTCTTTTGATGCGCTCAGAGTTGAGTTCTGTATCAGAAGGTCTGCTGGAAATAGATCGCGTTAAAGACCTATTGGTTGATCGTGGTTATCAAGAAGCTGTTACCTATAGTTTTGTTGATGAGGATATTCAACAGGCGGTGGCGCCAGGTATTGAGGCTATTCGCTTAAAGAATCCGATTTCTTCTGAATTGTCTATAATGAGAACAACGCTTTGGTGTGGTTTACTGAAAGCAGCGCTTCACAATACTAATCGTCAGCATCATCGAGTCAGGTTATTTGAAACTGGACTTCGTTTTTTAAAAATTGACGAAGTAACGCATCAACAAAAAATGCTTGCGGGTTTGGCTATAGGTGATATCTATACAGAACAATGGGGTGCAAAAGCACGTAAAGTTGATTTCTTTGATATTAAGTCTGACTTGGAAGCGATCTTCGGATTAACAGGTTGCACGGTAAAGTATGTAGCGAACTCACATTCGACTTTACACCCCGGTCAAACTGCTGAGATCTTATCGGAAGACGGAAATAAAATTGGCTGGTTTGGTATGTTGCATCCGCATTTAGAAAGGCAATTAGGTTTTGATAGCCAAGTATTTCTTTTTGAGGTAGATCAAAACTTATTACTTAATAAGCGTATTCCCGTTTTTAAATCACTTTCTAAATATCCATCAGTACGTCGGGATTTGGCCTTGATCGTACATGAAGAAATTTCCGCAAGTGAGATAATTAATTGCATTCAGAGTAGTTCGGAACCTAAATTACAAGACGTTATTATTTTCGACCTCTATCGTGGTAAAGGTATTGGCGAAGGTTATAAAAGTATAGCCTTAAGTTTATTCATGCAAGATGAGACACAAACACTAACAGAAACTGAAATTGACGCTATCGTTAACAGACTGTTAACTTTATTGGCCAAAGAAAAGAATGCAAAACTGAGGGATTGATTTATGGCATTAACAAAAGCGGATTTTGCTGAGAAATTGTTTGAAGAATTGGGCTTAAACAAAAGAGAAGCAAAAGAATTGGTAGAAGTTTTTTTTGAAGAAATTAAAGCTTCGTTAGAACAGGGAAAGCAGGTAAAACTATCTGGGTTTGGTAAATTCGAACTACGGGACAAAACAAGTCGTCCTGGACGGAATCCAAAAACTGGAGAAGAGATTCCCATTACGGCAAGGCGTGTGGTAACATTTAGATCCGGACAAAAACTTAAGGCTCGGGTAGAAGCGTATGTTGGAGCAGAGCAATAATAATGAACAGCCAGTAATACCAGATAAGCGCTACTTTACCATAGGTGAAGTGAGTGACTTATGTGGGGTTAAGCCACATGTGTTGCGATATTGGGAACAAGAATTTACTGAGCTGAGTCCTTCAAAAAGACGTGGTAATCGTCGTTATTATCAACGCCATGAGGTGTTATTAATTCGACAGATAAGGGATTTGTTGTATGAGCAAGGGTATACTATTGGTGGTGCTAGAGCCCACATGGCGAGTGAATCTAAAGAAGGTATAAGTCATTGTCAGCAATTGATATGCCAAATGGTTGCTGATCTTGAAGATATATCAGATTTACTAAAATAGAAAAGCGCAATCCCGTCGTTTCTGTAGTATAATGCTTACTCTACAGGAATAAGTAGTTTATGAAGATCAATGTCGGGGCGTAGCGCAGCTTGGTAGCGCACTTGTCTGGGGGACAAGGGGTCGTAGGTTCAAATCCTATCGTCCCGACCAATTTAATCAATAACTTACAAATTATAGAATTTATAAAAACTTGATTTTCCCCTCCATGGGATAACGTATGGGATAACTTTTTTATTCTATTGACGTTTTGTATCAATTTAAAATTCACCGGCAACCTCTGCCTATTATTAATAGAAACATCCGCAACACTTGCCGATATTTTGGGCATAAAAAAGGCCAGTAAAAACCAGCCCCCTTTTTATTACTCAGTTCTATTTTTAATAACAGTATTTAACCGTCCTTATCTGCATATTGATAGCTGACTTTAGTATTACCAATCAAAGCGGGTTCTGGTAATGGCAAAGCATGACTAAATCGAAGTATTGTAATTTCCATTACTTCGGGGTTGTTTCTTCCTTCCAGCTTTTCAAGCCTTGCCTTAATGCTCATTTGATACACCTCTATATTGATTAATCCACTCATGCTGTTCTGTTGTTAGTGGCTCGGCTTCGATGTTCTGCCCACCAAAGGCGTTCCCCCATTGTTTAGGTGTGAGCGTGGGCGCAAGCTTTAACGGCTTGGTTTCGATATTAATAAATGACTCTAGTTTTATTAAACGCTGTTTTATATTACTCATAACGTACCTTCTAATTTTTCAATTCTTTTACATAATTCAGGATTAATACAATCTTGGCAATCTGGACACCCAAACGCTTTGCTTTTTTCCGTTAGCTCCTTAAGCCTTATTTTCATTTGCTCGGGTGTCATGTTAGCTAGCGGGTTTAAATCAATCTTACTCTCTAATTTTTCCAGTCTAGTCTTAATACTCATTTCTTACCCTCAAGGGCTTCAATTCTTTGTGTTAGCTCATCAACTTCAATAATCTTTGACTGTGCCGCTAGAGCTGTTATTAATTGCGCTCCAATGTCCGGCGGTATAAGCCCTGATAGAGTGGCCCTTATTATTTCATTGCCCTGTTCGGCCAGTGTTCCATTTACAGGTATATTAATAGTCATGGCTTGTGGTTTGAGTGCTGGACAACATCTATCAAGCAATATTTTTGCCGCCGCTGTATCACCGTCTTTAGCCTGTTTAATCAGGGTTAAGATAATTTCCGGCATATCATCAATTATTGATTTTCGAAGTAGAGTGGCGGGGGTTTTGTTTTTGGGCCGTCCTTTGGGATTGCCTGAAACACCCTTTTTGAATTTTATTGTGGGCATCTTGTTTGCCTTCTGCTTATTTCAGAATATTTTAAATTGTTATTACCCCCTACCTACAAAACCTACTAAACCTACTAAAGGGGGTTCTGTAGGTTTTGTAGGTTCAGGGTAAGCATGTTTTATAGAAAAAAAGGATTAATTGAATAATCGGGTAATGGTGGCCGTCCGGTTGAAGGTTTTGGCTTTCTTTGCATCATTAACCAGTTTTCTTCAATCAGGATATTACAGGCCGCTTCAATATCTGCCTTATCCTTCAAACCATGCCAGCCCTTTTGTTGTATTAGTCTTGCAGTAAATGGACTGGGTAAGCACTTGAGGTGTGTTTTAGCATTTAAAACTACCCGCCCCCCTTTTAGGGCATTTAGGGCACATTGAAACGCTAAAATATCCATTTTTGAAAATATCAAACCTCTGCAGGCCGCGCCATTCCTTCTACTGGCCCTAAGTTCCCTATATGCCCTAAATACCCTAAGTGTTAATTTATGGGGGTGCACTATTTATTTTTAACATTGGGCATTTAGGAATAAAAAAGGGCACTTTGGGCACATTGAAAAATCACCCTAAACACATTCATATTTTAAGCCCCTGCCATATCCGGTATTAGTTGCTTTTAATTCTGCTCGTGGGCCTGTGCTGTAAAACTTCAATTTGCTTTTTATCTTTTTATCACCGATTCCATTGAGCCGCTCTTTAATGTAATCAATAATATCAGTTTGGCTTTCGTTCCCATCGACTATAGCAAGCTTGGCTAGGTCTATAATCTCTCTATCCTCATCGGGTAAAATATTAATAATCTTGTCGGTCATGGTAACTTTCAGGCCGTTGTTTTTATCAATATTGAATGATACGGGGTTAAATTCAGCTCTTACCTTGTCGGGCCTCGTGGTGACTTCCAGAATATTTGTCTGTTCATTAAGAAAACTATCTAAA
>SESH01006260.1_pt1 | contig 14023 bp, 11 predicted proteins | sample 3171561 | NCBI WGS metagenome assembly SESH01 (sample SAMN10866947, study PRJNA518727) | freshwater metagenome | biome: subpolar coniferous forest; feature: holomictic lake; material: water; isolation source: holomictic Lake 442 2011 16.5 m and 2014 13 m | place: Canada: near Kenora, Ontario
CTGCTTGAGCAGGATGAAGATGAACTGGCTCTGCATGATCGCCGCCAGCTCTGCGGTCAGGCCGTTGCGCTCCTCGACGCGGACGTAGGCCGCGCTGCGCTTGCCGCTGAAGGTCTGGGCCGTCTCTTCGACCACCTGGGAGGTGATGGTGTCGAGGATGCCGAGCCGCTGGACGAACTCCTGCTCCTCGTCCCAGCGGAACTCCCGCCGGACGAAGACGTTGTCCATGCGCTGGAGCATCCAGTAGGCGGTGCTGGCCTTGCCGCCGTAGGGGCTACCGGTCAGCCCCTCGGAGCGGTGGGCATGGCGCAGCAGCCGGCCCCAGATCCGTCCGCGCGCCGAGGCGCGCCCTTTCATGGCGTGAAACTCGTCGGTGATCACGAAGTCGGTCTGGCGGGCGTAGCCGCGCACGACGATGAAGTCGCCCAGGGCGATGCGCGGGTTAGACGTGGGACGGGTGCCCCAGGGGATGACCCGCCGGACGGCGGCGGTGCCGGGGATCGGCTCGGTCGCGTCGGCATTGCGATAGGTGGGGTCAGTGAAGATCGGCAGGGCGCGGTCGCCGACGTTGTCCTGCTTGCGGCTGGATTGGGCCAGCACGCCGCCACAGAACGGGCAGCGCACCATCCCGGCCTTGCGAAGCGTCTCGCGGGTATGTGGGATGCCATCCTTGCTCCGCGCGCGGCGCCCGCAGTCCGGGCAGAAGCAGCCGTCGAAGTGCCAGAGCGGGGTGGGCTCGGCGCCCGTGAGCGTCTCGCGGTAGGCGTGGCCGCAGCGGAAGAGCTGATCCCGCCGGCGGGTGCGTGCGCTCACGCCCGGCCCATCGGCAGTCGCCAGGGTGTGATCGCCATTGGCGTGGGCGACCCGCTGGGCCTGGCGCGTGCGCTGCTGCCGCTGCTTCGCGGCTTTCTCGCGCTGCTTGAGCGCGTCCCACTCGCGGCGGTCCTCATCCAGCAGGCGCTGGTAGAAGGCGGCCCGCCAGGCGAGCCGCTGCCGCTCGGGGATGTCCTCGTCATCAGGGTTGGCCGTCGGCACCGGGGGCGCCGGGCGATGGGTGGTCACCGCGACCTCCCAGCCGCAGCTCAGGCTGAACTTGGAGAAGGCGATGAAGCCGACCCGCGGCGTGGTGGGATTGGCCCGGGCGCCGGCGTAGAAGGCCGTGACCTGGGCCGGGGTCTCCAGGATGGTGCTGTGCCAGTGGGGCAGCAGGTCGCGCCACTCGCCGATCCACTGCGGCAGCGGCGGGCGGTCGAGCTCGGGCAGCGCCTGGTCGTGGGCCAGCACCTGGGCCAGCTCGCCGATCAGATGGTTGGGGGCGACGACTAGGGTGGTGAAGGCTCGCCCTAGGCCGTTGGTCGGCAACAGCTGGCGCAGCACCTCGGCGGTGCCAGCCGAGAGGCTGGACTTCCCGGTGCCCATGTCCGCGCCCAGGCCGATCACCTTCCGGTGGCGGCCGGTGTGCGGGTCGGGGTCGCGGAAGGCGACATGCGTGGCGGCGATGATGTGCTGCTGCATCGGGATGTAGCCGGGGGCGTAGCCGGGGAGGGCGCGGCCGCTGACGGAGACGATGCCCTGAAGGATGGCGGCCACCTCGGGCGCGATCTGCATCGCGTAGATCGGCGGCGCGCTCTGGGCCACGGCGTCGAGCAGGCTCTGCGCAGCGTCGGGGATGGCCATCAGCGCGGCGATGCCGGCGTCGCCGCTATAGCGGGTGATCGCCGCCGACTCGGTGTCGAGGGTGACGACGACCGGCTCGCGCAGCTCCATGCGGTGGGTGTCGATGACGGTGGCCCCATCGCTGCCGGCGCGCTCCTCCTGCCAGGTCTTGGTGGTCTTGCGGGTGCTGCCCTTGATGCGCACCGGGCGATCCTGGATCGTCACCGGCATGTTGTTGATGTCGCCCTCGGCCACGCGCAGCGCGGCGGCGACCTTGCCCAGCGGGAAGATCGGCCGGATGCGCCGACGATCCTGGCGGGCGGCCTGGAGCCGGGCGCGGTGGGAGCGGGCGCTCCAGGCCCCGCCGGTAGACAGCACATCGGCCTGAGCCTGCTCGGGGGTGGCGGCGTTGGCGTCGCGCCAGATCAGCTGGCGCTGAGTCTTGAGCGGCGCCGGGATGCTGTAGCGTGGCTCCGCCTGAAGCTCCAGCACCGGCAGCTCACCGGCGAGCTTCTCGGCGATCTGGCGGGCACGGGCCTGCAATTCCTGGCCGGCGCGCTCGGCAGCGCGCACGACCCCGATGACCAGCACTTCGCGGTAGTGGCGCCGTGCCTCGGGGAGGGCCACCAGGGTCACCCGGTCGTAGCAGCGGGCCAGGTGGTTGAGTGTGCCACGATTGGTCAACCAGACATCCTGCGGGGCCAGCATCAGGTGGATGCTGCCGGCCTGGAGCCAGTGCCCCTCCTCGACGATGCGCTTGAAGAAGAGCGGCTCGTAGCGCCCGCCGCCCTGCTCTTTGGGCTGGAGCCCGAAGGGCGGGTTGGTCCAGGCGACCTGGAAGAAGCCGGCGCTCACATGGAGCGAACGAATGGCATCGGCGCTCAGCACGTGATCACTGACCTCGCGACAGCGGGCCATGCGCCCGTCCACCAGCTCGTTGAGGTAGAGTCGGTCGTGCGGGATTCCCCAGACGGTCGCCATCCCGGCTGCGGCCTCGCCGGTGCCGGCGCAGATGTCCACCATGCGCGCGGCGTGGGCGGTCGGGGCGACATAGGAGGCGACCATGCAGATGAGGTCGGGGGCCAGCGGCACGTACTGGTAGGTGGCCTCGGCAGACAAACGGGTCATCGCGGTGTCTCCTTGCATCGCCAATAGCCGATAGTCGATCGCCGATACAGTATCGCTGGCGGGTTCGGCTATCGGCTATCGGCTATCGGTCTATCGACTATTCCTCGTCATCCTCCGCATCACCGCCCTCGCCGGCCTGCTCGACCACCTCCGCGATCCGCGCCGTGGCGCCGACCTCGATGATCGTCAGGTCGTCATCGCTGAGGCGGTCGGGGGTGATGCCCTTTTGGATCGCGATGATCAGCCGGATCCAGCGCGGCTCGTCGGCCAGCACCCAGTAGCCCTGGCAGCCCGTGCTGGGCAGCGGCGTGATCAACGGCGTCTCGGAGTCGTCGGGGGTGCTTCCGTAGGCCCAGAGCGGCGCGGCCCAGGCCAGATCGAAGGGCACACTGATGGCGCGGCTAAGCTGCTGGACGAAGAGCGGCAGATCCGGTGCGCCGCCCGCGTCGTTGCCGGCCAGGTGCAGAAACGCCTGGCCCAGCTCGGGCTCGAAGGCGCTGCGGTGGGTCAGGGCGAGGTGGCTCAGGCCGCTGGTGGGCAGCGGCTCGTCGTTCCAGTCGGCGAGGTACTGCTGGCGCCCATCGACCCGGCGCGGATAGTGGCGCTGGCCCCCGGCGCGCACCGGGATCGGCTCGCGTCGCCCGTCGAGGATGGCCGCCCAGAGCGCGCGGTTCTTGCTGAGGCCGTTGACCGCGCTCAGGTGCAGCAATGCGTCGGCGCCGTCGCGGCTGTGTTTGCCCGGCAGGACACAGACGGACACCGGCCAGTGGGCGGCGTCTTTCAGGTCAAGCCGGTGCAGGTCGTCGCGCAGCCGCAGCGGCCAGGGCGGCAGCGTGCGGGTAAACGTCTGCCTGGCGGGGTCGAGGGTGAACAGCGGGCCAGCGAGGCAGGCCAGCAGCGCGGCGATCCAGACCGGCAGGCCCGCCTGCGGCGGGTACCAGCGCTGGCCGATGCGCTCCGGCGGCGTCCCGCAGACCCGCGCGCGGGCGGTGAGCCAATAGGTACGAAGGGCGTCGGGCGTGAGGTATTCGCAGAGCGTGCCATCGGCCTGCACCTCGCCGCGCACGACCTGGTCGAAGCCGCTGAGCAGCTCGTGCCAGAGCCGCTGGGCGGCGTAGGCGGTGATCCAGCGCCCCTCCAACCCTTCGGCGAAGCCGAGGATGGCGGGCACCTCCGGGGCGAGTTCGGCAAGCGGGGCAAGCTGTGCCCGCGCCTCGTGGCGATCATTGTGGATGGCGCGCAGCGCTGGCGTGACCGGCACGAGCAGCGGGAGCAGATCCTGCCGGGCGAACAGGTCGCTGGCCGTCCCGTCGTCGAAGCAAGGCGCGGGCGGGGCATGGCTGCGCCCATCCTGGATGACGGGAAACGACGCGCGCAGCAGCGCCACGGCTGCCTCGGCGTCGGCGGAGGAAACGGCCCAGCTGCCGGCGCTATAACGTGCGCTGCGACAGCCGGCCCTAATCTGATCGATGAAGGGCCGGCAGGGCTCGGGCGGGGTGATCAGCACCTCGCTGGCGCGCTCCCAGACTCTGGCAGGAGAATCGAGCATGGCATACCTCTCTCGTCTCACATGCGCGGGACACGAACGAGCCCGCATCACCGGGGTGATACGGGCTCGCAAGCCGCAGATCCGATTGGATGGCCAGATTGGGGATGGAATAGATATCCCTAGACCGGCACGTCTTCCTCATCGTAGACCGGCTCGTCGGCGCGGTGGCCGTTGCCGTTCGGGTGGCCGTTGCCGCTCGCCGCGCCGTTCAGGCCACGGCGCTGGCTGCGCCACGACTCGAACTGGCGGCGCACGTCGTAGCCGTAGGCAACCCACTCCTCGCCGACGAAGAGCGTCTCGCAGCGCTCCGCCTCGGGCACGTCATCCCAGGCCAGCATCGGCAGGGTGACCAGCGAGCCGTGGCCGGTATCGGTGTAGCTCACCTGGCCCTTGGCGTTGCGGAGAGTCGTCAGAGGCAACCAGAATGTCCAGAGCGGCAGGCGCTTGCCGGCCAGCTGCTCGGCCGTGTGCAGCAGCCCGCTGCGGTAGGCATTGAAGATGCCGGTCTTGCCCATCACTGCGCGGCCGGTCATGCCGTGGAACGACCAGACCACCGGCTCAGCGATGCCCTCGGCGAGGCAGACGATCTCGGTGTGGATCTGCGCGCCGGGCTCCCACTCCGCGATGTAGCGGCGGTCCTTGCGCTTCTCTCCACCGACGACAACCTCAATGACGTGGTAGGGCTGCTGACGCCATGTGATCAGCGCCAGGTGCAGCAGCGGGGTCTCGAAGCCGGTCTCGTGCGCGAAGCGATCCGAGGCCGTCCAGGGCGCGACCGGCTCCTGCTGGAGCGCCGTGCCCTTGACGTAGAAGCTGCCGGCGGTCTTGGCCGGCTTGCTGCCGTTGTACCACCAGATCGCGGGGGTGGTGGGGGTCGAGTCGTTGACGACGGGCGTTTCCACGGCGGCGATCCGCGTTGCAAACGTGCTCATGGGTTCCTCCTACGTGCGCGTGATTGCATCCTGATGACACCGGGGTCGGGCGACGAGCGAGTGGCTTAGAGCGGGAGATCGACCTCCTCACGCATGGGCCGGGGCGGGCGCGCGGGCGGGCGCGTGGGCGGGGTAGCCAGGGTGGCAGGAGCCGTGGGGCGGCGCGGCACGCTGGGCGCGGAGGGGCGCGGCAGCGCGGGGACCGCCGGTCGGACGGCAGCGGGGCGTGGCGGCGTGGGGACGGCGGGAGGGAGCGGTGGCGGCGTAGCGACAACGGCTGGCGCAGCATCACCGTGGCCGATCACGATCACCTCATGGAGGCGAACCTCAAGTGGGAAGCGGGCACGTACATCGGCCTCATCGGCGGTGCAGGCCGTCAACCGGCCCTCGGCGAAGATGCGCGTGCCGGGCGTCAGGGTGTTGCAGCGCTCGGCCAGGAACTCACCCCAGGCGACCAGGCGCACATGCAGGGCCTCGGCCTGCGTACGGGCAGGCGCGCTGGCCACAATAAGCGTGGTGAACAGCTCACCCTCGCCCGTGAAGCGCATCTCCGGCTCGTCCACAATCCGCCCAGTGAGCAGCATCGTGTTCAGGTCCTTCATGAGTGGGTGACCTCCTGTGGTTTGCAGATCTGTACCAGACAGCCCGCGACCGTCTCGATCAGACTCGAAGCGGTCGCGTCAGAAAGCGGGGAGTAATTAGTCGTCGAAGATGACCTCGCCAACGATAATGGGGTGTTCCGCCGGCGCGGCGGTCGGTGACGGGGTCGGGCGGGCCGGACTCCGTGGACGCCGGAGGCGGGTCATCGCCCAGACGTAGCACGCAATCAGGCCAAGCAGGCAGAGCAGCGGGGTGCCGAAGACGATCACGAGCACCGCGCCGACGATGATCCAGGCGACCAGCACGGTCTGCCCCATCAGCACCAGGACGGTGAGCAGCCCAATAATGGCCAGGACGCCGAGCACGAGGCCGAACAGGACTCGGGCCACGCGCGACCAGCGGGTTCGAGGCGGACGTGGCGGGGGTGGAGCGGTCGAGGCAGCGGGCGACTCGATAGGGGTACGCTGGGCAAGCGGCGCGGGCGGCGGGCGCGTCACCGGCGCGGGGCGCGTCACAACCGGTGGCTGTGCGATCCCGGTGCGCAGGTGTGGGGTGCGTCGGGGCGAGGGCTCCGACGTGGTCGTGGTCGGGCGAGGCATACGGAGTGCTCCTTGTGGAATCCTATCAGTGTGTGCGCAAGTCAAGGCCGGCGGCCACGACGAGTTCCTGGGGGAGGCGCGCCACAAACGCGGGCAACGGCAGCGGCGTGGTGTGAAGCAGGGCGCGGAGCGCCGCCGATCCATGGCGCAGCAGAAAGCCGTCAAGATCTTCTTTCTCCGCACCGTGCGCAAGCGGTAGATTCAGCACCAGCACCTGCAGCCCGGCGGCAGCGAGGGTCAGTCCGTGGCGGACAGTCCAGCACTCTTCCGGCGCAAGCTGCTCGTGACCGGCGGGATCGCGGGGGCGGGTCGCGCGGGTGTCGTAGGCCAGGATGGCCACCCGGACGCCGCGCTGAACCAGCTGCATAGCCCACTCGGGGCGAAAGTAGTTCAGCCCAGGGTGAGCGATGGTAGGATAGGGCAGCGCGTCGGCGCGATAGGCCGCCGTCGCCGCCAGCGCCTTAAATTCGCCCTCGGTGATCAGGACAATATCGCTCGCGGCAGTCGTGTCCCAGCAGATCGGAACAGTGGCCCCACGCCAGGCGTAGCTGCCGGGCAGCGAGGTGTAGCCCGTGCCAGGAAAGCGCCGGGTGCGCAGGTCGCAGACCTGGCCCTGGCTCAGATAGGGAATCACGATTCGCCCACACAGATTCCAGTGGGCGCGCAGCGCGCCGTCGTCCGTGCGGACCAGCACCCCGGCCTCCTCCGCGAACGGTAGGAGCCTGGGGGCGTGGCGCGCAAGATAGGTCGCCAGGGGCACGGGGTCGCGCAGCGCGTAGCCGAGCCTGGCCCAGCGAATCGTCGCGAGGTCGAAGCCACGCTGGCGGAGATAGGCCAGCGGCTCGGGGTTCCAGGGCTGGTGCAGGTTCTCCTCGGCCCAGGCGGTGACAATCGCGTACAGCGCCCGATAGTGGGGGATGTGCTCCAGCCTGGGGGCCGGGCCGTCCACACGTGATCGTCGCAGCTCCGCGTCCTGGCAGGGGCGACACGGCTGCGTTACGCCCGTCAGCTCGGACGCCAGCCCTTTGCGGTTGCAGCGGCGGCACCAGTAGCGCTCGCGCCCCGCCGGCAGCAGCCAGACATGGAAGCGGTCGCTCCGACGCTCATCGCCGCCGCAGAATGGGCAGGCGCCGGCGTACTCCTGCGCGCCGCGACTGACCAGGCGCAGCGGCGGTAGATGGGCGCTCAACGCACCATGGAGGTAGGTTGGCACAAGAACCTCCTTCCCTTCTCGTAGGGCGGCGAGCAGAACGGCTTCGTGATCGTGATCACGAAGCCGTTCTGCTCGCTGCGGATCGATTGTGCGCGCGTCTCCCGGTGCAGGCTACTTCTTGCCGCCCTGGAGCTTGTCGAAGATATCGTCGAGCTCGTCCTCGTCGAACTCCTCCAGCTCGGGAACCGGCTGGCCTTCCTCCTGCTCCTCGCCCTGCTCCTCGTTCTGCTCCTCGTTCTCGGCAAACTGCTTCTCGTTCATCGCAGCACCTCTCGTACGACGGCCCGCAGCGACGGGCACGCCGAATGATGCGCAGCCGATACCGGCCGCGCCCTCCGCAGCTACGCGCGTGACGCGCATGGGAAGGGCCGGGGACGAGTGATCCCCGGCGGGCGGAATCCGCCTACGACCAGGCAGTGTCATTGGTAGGGATGACTGCCGGTAGCAGGGGTGATGGTATGAGTATGGGCGAGGGAAGGGGTAGCGGCATCAGGAGGGGTGACGGATGCTGAAGGGGAGGCAAGGGGGATCACACATTCATGGTCTGGGTGCCGATCACCACACCCCCGGTACGAGCCGCCAGCGCACCTGCTGGGCGTAGCGCCGATACGCGTCGTCGCCTGCCAGCACCGCTTCCTCGCGTATGATTCGTGTCACCTGCACGGCGAGCCAGATGATCGCGACCACGCTATTCCACCATGACCAGGCGGACAGCAGCACACCGCCGATGATCAGCAGGTAGGCGGCGTAGATTGGGTGGCGCACGACCCGGTAGAGCCAGCGGGTGCGCAGCCCACGGTGCGCCGGCTCCATGCCGAAGCTGCGCCCGAGCGAGCAGATCGCCGCCGTCGCGAGCAGGCTGCCCGGGATGAGCAGAATCAGCCCTGCGCGTGTCGCCGGCTCAGCCGTCGGGCGCATGGCCAGCGGGAGCAGCGTGCCGGCCCAGGCGAGGAGAATCGCATCAGACGAACGGCACGCCACCCCGGCAGGGCGGTGGAGCAGCGTCAGGACGAGGATCGCCAGGTGCTGCGCAACGAAGAGCAGCGACACCAGGCTGCCGGCGAGCGCCGCCTTCAGGTGGGCGGTGATCAGCGCGGCCATCACGATCAGCAGCGTCAGGTCGGTGGCCGACAGCACGAGGCGCGGCTGGTGTCGGCAGCCCGGTTTCTTCATGAGGCTTCCTGCCAGTAGACCTGCGCCGGCTGCCGCTGGGCCTCGGCCGCCGGTGGCGGTGGGGCGGCGTTGAAGATCGTCTCGATCACCAGCACCAGCTCGCTGCGCGGAACCTGCACGAGCACCTCGCCGGCCCCGTCGGCCCGGGCCAGGCGTTCTATCGCGGCCTGCTCGCGGAGCTCCAGGTGCCCTTCGACCAAGACCCGGCTGCCGACGCCAAACTGCGGCGCAACGCTGGCGACGCGCGCGGCGCCGATCACCTCGGCGGTGATGCGCACCGTCTCCAGCAGCGGGTGCCCGCCAACCAGCAGCACCCGCCCGGCGCAGATCGCCGTTACCCCAACGACCACCCCGTCCACGCGGATGCGGCGCTCAAGGTCGCGGCTGAGGTTGCCGACGATGAGCACTCGGCAGAGATCGGACATGGTAAGTACCTCGCTGACTAGATTTGTGGGGATCGCCAACTCAGCACATACCGCAGGTAGCGATAGGCACCGAGCTGGGTCACCACACCACGCACGCTATTCCAGGTCGCGCTGACCGCCGGGGCGCCGCCGGTCGCGTGCCAGTAGACGGCATCGGCCCAGCGGGCCAGAGGCACGAGTTGCCCCGAACCCGCTGGGCTCGCACGCAGCACCCGCACGTGGCGCGGTGTCTCCAGCAGCGGCAGCGGCACCTGGCGTCGGCTGCCGCTGGCGAGGCGGATCGCGGTGACATCGAGCAGCAGCGGCGTGTACTCCAGAGCGATGGCCGAGCGCGGATCATCGGGCAGGGCGTAGGCCAGGCAGGGGCGCACGACCCCGGTGAGCTGGAGCCACTGGCCGCGCTGGAGCACGATCCCCTGGGCGTCTCCCGCCGTCGCCAGGTAGACCCCGAGCGTCCCGTAGCTGCGATGATGTACCCAGCTCACCAGGAACGGGCGCGCGCCGCGGGCCGGGCGGGGCGGCTGTGCGCCGTGATCCGCCGGCCCGGCAGGCAGGTGAGGTAGCCAAGCGCTCGTGCGGCCGATCAGCGTGAGCTGCGCGGCGTCCGGGTCGATCACAGGGCAATCGGCTCGTCGCCGGGCTCCGCGCCGCGCGGTGTGCGCGCCCGGCGAGGCCGCAGCGAGGAGGCGGTAGGCGGTGGGCGGCCCGCCGCACCGTCTGCTGACCCGTCATCAATGGGCGTATCGTCGCCATCACCAATGGGCATCTCATCGCCAGCGCCATTATCGCCCCCCTCGGTCGTCAGCATCGCCTGCATCGTGTCGCGATCCTGGGCCTCGGCGCGCGCCGTGCTATCGGGTGGCAGTGGCGTGGCAGGGCGTCGCGCCGGCGGTGTGCGGCGGCGCTCGTCAGCCTCGGCGAGGAGCCGCGTGCGCTCGTCAGGGGTCGCCGCCGTACCGTGGAGCAGCTCAACGTAGCCGACCTCGACGCGCACCCGCCGCCCGGTGAGCAGCCGCTGCTGCGCCCGCGCGATCTGGCGCTCCAGCGCCTCGGCGTTTAGTGGCTGCTGGCGCGAAGCGGGGGCCTGGGCCGCCTGGCGACCCTCGCGCTGGGTGCGCTCCTGGGCGGCCTGGCGCTGCTGGCGCGCCGCCTCTGCGCGCTGGGAGAGATCGGCATTGCGAGACTCAAACTGGGTGCGGGTGCGCTCCAGCGCCGTCTGGACGGTCGCGTCCTCCAGGGCCGCGCGCGGCAGCCGGAAGGTCGCCGGGCTCAGGCGCCCCTCGATGCGCACCTTGTTGCCGGGGCGCAGCAGCGCGTCGCTGTTCGGGATGACCTCCTCCTCCGCCGTGACCAGCACCTCGACCGGGATCGACTTCACGACCGGCCGCACGGCCATCCCATAGGCGCCGGCCAGCACCTCGCGGTAGCGCAGGGTCACGCCGGCATAGTGCTCGACCAGGGTGCGTCGGTCGCCGTACTGGCGGGCGTAGATCCGTGGCCGATCCACGACCTCGCCCTCCAGCTGCACCCAGGCCATATCGGGCACCTCGTCGCCGATCTCCTGCACGCCGAGCACATCGATGCGGATATCCCAGGTGCGCCGGCCCGCGTCGTAGGCGTCGCGCTGGAAGCGCTGGTCGTAGTACTCCTCCATGCCAAGCGGGCCAAGCAGGGCGATGCGCTGGCCATCGACGAGGAGGTGCTCGGCCCGGGCGCGGACCGCATCGCTCATGGTGATCGGCAGGCGGTAGCTCGACCGGGCCGCGCTCTGCGCGTCGCCGACGACCTCGTTGATGCTCAGCTCGTAGCGATACTCGGCGGCCCCGAGGTCGGTGAAGATGCGCCGGCCCTCGCCGCGGGCGGTGGTCATCACGCGCACCGTGCCGACGAGCACCGTCAGGTTCTTGCTGCGCGGGCGGCCATCCGGGCCGGGCGTGCCGCTGGGCGGGCGGTCGCCGGCGAGGGCGGTGTCGAGCATGAGCGCGACGCCCTCGGGGAGCACGAGGCCCTGGCCCGTGCGGAGCAGCGGCTCGGCGGGCACGGTGGGCGCGGCAGGCGGATCAGGGGCAGCGGGGGCAGTGGGCGCAGTCGCGGGGCGTGGGGCGGACACGGGCGTGACATCCCAGTCTTCGGCCAGCAAGCCCTGGCCGGCGCCGTTGGTCGGCATTGTCGTCCTCCTGGCAGGGGCAGCGCGGCGATGGGCGCTGCGGGGCGGATGAGCCTAGGGGTATCATCGACGCTCTGAGGCAGGAGGACATCGGTGGAAGGTGATGATCCGAGGGTGGTACTTACCGTTCGCTGATTCTCGGAATCGGTTCGTGAAATTTCCCCAGCAGCGAGCGAAAACCGGCTACCTGGAAGCCGATCTTCCCCACCTGGTGGTTGACTTGACCAAAATGTTTTGCACATTCCGACATCGTGTATGCCGAAGTGGCGAATAGGTCTCGATTTAGGGCATGGTTCAGAGTCCTGGCGAGTTACCCACGGGTTGTGCAACGAGCTACACATAGGCATGAAATGGCTCTGTAGTGCCATCCGCCGCACCTACATTTGTCCTGGCAAGGGCCTCGGCATAAGCTTTGCCAGATGCGAACAGAAACGCGATGAAGGCCGTGCTGACAACATATTCCTGATCTGCTACAGCTCGTTGTGCAACCCGTGGGAGCTTGGACTGTGACGCCTATCGTAAAGCTGGTATCGTCCGATTTGAAACGGTCTTAGCAAATAAGTGCTGAGTTAAGCTGGGAGGCGGGCGTCCTACCCGCCAGAATCTCGGTGGACAGAGTGCCCGCGATCCCAGCGCAATGCAACTTGACCCAGGACTTATTCATGCGAACAAAACGTCTGATATGGCTGTTATCGCGTCTACCTCACCTTCCGCCCCTCTGTTCGGACTCGAGGATGGCGATTCTTTATCGCCTCCACCAGATCCTCGACCGATTTCGCAATCTTGTCCGATTCCAGAATTTCCTGGAAATCCCCCGCCGTAATGATCGACGTATCGCTATTCCCAAGGCTATCTACGCTCACGCGTTGGAAGGCCGGGCCTGCACCAGCTTCGATCACGATCGCTCTGGCATCCTCCTTAACCGTGATCTGCTCATCTGTGTACGTGCCAAGCTGCCGCAGCGCCTCAACCACACGCAGCGCCGTCTCTACCTGAGGTGTGAGTCGTGGCTCATCGACACTCAGAATGACACCCCGAGCGATCAACTGATCGAACAGCTGATACACTACCTCTAGGCAGCGATCATCGCCGAACCCATACGCTTCATAGCTGAGCCGCCCATCAGCGTGTACCTGTAGATGAAGTGTGCGCCGCCCTTGCTTCGCCTTCAGGGTAACAGAGCCATCGGATGCGCTGCCCTCGGTAATCGATTCGAATCGCTCTCCCTCCACCCTCACCTCGGCCAGGCTCTGAGTGATCTCTGCCGCGATGCGCTGGCGATAGTAGCTCTCCAGCTGGCTCAGGCATTCCTGCTCCAGCCTTTTCAGCTCGGTGCGCAAGCGACTGGACGCACTGCGCCATTCGTGTATATTGCGTAGGGGGTCGCACGCCAGCGCCGCATATTGGAGGCCGAGATCTTGCAGCAGATTTTGCTGGCTCTGGAGCGCGGCGCTCTGATCTCCGGCAAGCAAGCCCGCCGTCTGGAGCGACTGGAGATCGCTACATAGCCCGCCCACCACCTGGAGCAACCCCCACACAGGGGCCAGCCCCTGTGTGCGCAGCAGCGAGAGCGCCTGCTCGTGCTGTGCGCGGCAGCGTTCGAGGAGAAGCTTCCCTTCGCGCAGGCGGTTCGTGATCGCGCCGGTGTCACGGGAGTTCAGCAGCGGTGTGAGTTGATAGCGCCAGCTGAGGAGCGCATCGCGCGCACGATCATCACATACCACGGCCAGTAATCCGGCTACTTCGGTGCTGTGGTCGCGAAGCGCCGCTTGCTGCTGATCGATAGCCTCGTCCCCGGCCCGCTGCGCGCTCGCGCTCGCCATGACAATGCAGGCCTCTATCGACCTCAGGTCGTTTGATGCCAGCGCCTGTTTTGCAGCTGCCGTGATCGTGGGCTGGCGGCTCATCATCGCCTCCAGGTAGGCGCGCCGTTCGATCAGCAGCAGCTGCGCTTCAAGCTCGCGCTGCTGCGAAACGAGGACCTGGATGTTTTGCTCGCCCACCTGCTTGATCATGTCCTGGATCTCGGCTGTTGGCAGGGCGGGCTGCGGCTGCGGCTGCGGCTGCGGCTGCGCAGACAGGCCCACTGGCGTGGGAGATCTCACCGGAGTCGGCGGGGTGGCCTGCGTCATGATTTGCTCGCTGAGGCGCAGGAACTGCGCATACTCTGACTCGCAGGCGGCGGCGCGCTCGCGCGCCCGCTCGCGCACATAGCTGCCGGCAGCGATGCCCAACCGCGCCGCGCCGGAGGTGGCGCTGACGAGGGCTAGCCCACCGACCATGACGATGCCGCCGGCAAGGGCCACTCCGCCCATAATGACGCTGGAGCATACCACCACCGCGCCGACAATTGGAGCGGTCGCTGATCGAATATCCCCCGTGGTGCTCATCCTATGCCCCTTCCATACGTCGGGCCAGACCAAGCTGTGCTCGGTGCTGCCTGATCTGCTCGGCTAGTTTCGCTTGGGCGATCTGGTTTGTGCGCCAGAACGCCGGGACGGATGTTCCCTCGCCGCTGGCATCGGTCAAGGGAATGCTGCGCGGCTCGATGATCTCGAAAAATGGAGGCCGATTCGGCAGC
>SESH01062738.1_pt1 | contig 14017 bp, 11 predicted proteins | sample 3171561 | NCBI WGS metagenome assembly SESH01 (sample SAMN10866947, study PRJNA518727) | freshwater metagenome | biome: subpolar coniferous forest; feature: holomictic lake; material: water; isolation source: holomictic Lake 442 2011 16.5 m and 2014 13 m | place: Canada: near Kenora, Ontario
GGAAAACTCACCCCTTCCCCGTTTAGCCATAGCCTCTGATCAGCCATACCTGCGCAGCTTCAGCGGAAGGGTTGATACCGGCTGGCGCGTTTCAAGCTTCACCTCTTTCAGCCGCCACGAATCCGGCATCAGCCAACAGAGCGCGGAGTTGCCGGATCGCGATGAGGCGCGTCAGGCAGGGGAGTCACCAATTGCAGCCGGTGGTGGACAGAGCATTTTCACTTTTCCCAAAGGTGCGCAGGCGGGTATCTTCATGCACGGAATTTTAGAAAAGCTCGATTTTGCCGAGCCCTCTGAGGAATCGATTCGTGATTTGGTGGCGCAGGGTCTGGAACGGTACAACTATAAACCGGAGTGGGAACCGCATATTACCGGGATGGTGTATAACGTGCTCAGGACGCCTCTTTCACCAACGCAGTTTACCCTTGGCACTCTCAAGAAGGGGAGCTGGAGTGCGGAGCTGGAGTTTTTCTTCCCTCTCCGCTTTATCAACTCATCGACGCTTGGCGAGCTTCTTGCGCGTCACGGGTTTTTGTCGGGCGGGATTGACCTTGCCCGGCTTGCCCTGTCGCTCCAGTTCAAGCCGGTCAAGGGGATGCTCATGGGATTCATGGATATGGTTTTTGAGGAGGGTGGCTGCTACTACCTGCTCGACTGGAAATCCAACCATCTCGGCAACTCCCTTGATGACTACGGGCAATCCGCCATGACAGAGGCGATGCAGAGCAATTTCTACCCGCTCCAATACCTGCTTTACACGGTGGCGCTGAATCGCTATCTTTCATTGCGGGTCAAAAACTACCAGTATGCCGCCCATTTCGGCGGTGTAGTCTATGTTTTTCTGCGCGGGGTGAGCAGGGGACATGGAGAGAGTAGAGGATTTTTTCGCGACCTTCCATCCGAAGGGCTGATTAAGGCATTGACAGATCTTTTGATTGAGGAGGGAGGATAAGCTTATGACTTTTGAGTTTCAGGAGCGGGATATCGACCGCCATTTTTCCGCCTTTCTCTGCAGGCAGGTCGAAGGGGAGCATAGTGAACTCTTACAGCTTGTGGTCTCTCTTGCCAGCAGTGCTGTTGGACGCGGCAATCTCTGCCTCAACCTTGCCGATGTTGCAGGGCAGACGGTCAGGGTGAACGGTAAAGAGCTGCCGCTGCCTCAGCTTGATGCGCTTCTTGAACTGCTTGGGAAAAGTCCAGTCGTCAGTCTGAACGGTCATCGTCATCGTCCCTTGGTACTTGATGGCGCGGGCCGTCTCTACCTCTACCGTTACTGGCGATACGAGTATGATCTTGCTGCGATAATTCTGCAAAAAGCCGCTGTGGTTACAGACGTTACTGATGAGGTGAAACTGTACGAATCGATTAAAAGACTTTTTCCCGAAAGCGCTGATGGCCTCCAGAAAAAGGCCGCCACAGTGGCTCTGCAACGGCAGTTCTCTATCATCTCCGGTGGCCCGGGAACAGGCAAAACCTCGACTGTCGTCCGTATTCTGGCGCTGCTGCTTGAGCAGGAGGGAGGCAGAAAGCAGCGGATTGCCATGGCAGCTCCAACGGGCAAGGCCGCAGCACGACTGAAAGCTTCGGTCAACTCCATCCGTCAGAGCCTCGACTGTACTGATGAGGTCAAAGCTGCAATTCCTGATGATGTTGTCACCATTCAACGGCTGCTTGGCAGTATTTCAGATTCAAACCGTTTTCGTCACTCCTCTCGTAATCCACTTCCTTTTGATACTGTGATTATTGATGAGGCCTCAATGGTCTCTCTCCCGCTGATGAGTGCGCTGGTCAATGCGCTCAAGCCAAACGCACGGCTTATTCTTCTCGGCGACAAAGATCAGCTTGCATCAGTTGAGGCTGGCGCTGTGCTGGGTGACATCTGCAATGCTGCGGGAGAAAAGAGTCATGCGTCGCCGCTCTCTGCTTCACTCGTTGTTCTCGAAAAAAACTACCGCTTTCAAGCGGGAAGCGGCATAGCCGAAATCAGCCGTGCGGTGAATGCCGGTATGGAAGTGGAGGCGCTGGCGCTGCTGAAAAACAACGCATCAGGCACCATTCTGTGGCAACCCTCACCTGCCCGCGACGAGTTGCGGAACGCCCTTACAGCAAGAGTGGTTGAGGGCTATCAGGGTTATCTTGAGGCTGCCTCTCCCAAAGAGGCGTTGGAGCGGTTCGACAGCTTCAGGATACTCTCAGCTCTGCGTGATGGGCCTTACGGTGTGAGCGGTCTCAACACGATGACCGAAAACATTCTTGCCCGAAAGGGGCTGATGGTACCGGACACTCTTTTCTACCGTGGCAGGCCTGTTCTTGTCACCGTCAATGACTATTCCATGCGTCTCTTCAACGGTGATATCGGTATTCTCTTTCCCGATCCTGATAGCGGAGGCGCACTCAGAGCCTTTTTTCCGACACCCGATGGTGGATTTCGCAGCATACCGCCGGAACGAATCCCCTCGCATGAAACAGCCTACGCCATGACTATCCACAAAAGCCAGGGGTCAGAGTTTGACCGTGTACTGATGCTTTTGCCACCCGCTGGCAACGAACTTCTGACACGGGAGCTGATTTATACCGCAATGACAAGAGCAAAAAAAAGTGTTGAAATCTGGGCAGATGAAGCTGTATTTTGCTCTGCGGTAAGAAAAAAAACTGAGCGCAACTCCGGATTGAGAGATTCGTTGTGCGGAGGTGGTACTTTGTTTGTCAAGACTTTCGGCATGGAATTGGAAGTGCCGTAGTTTAAAACGTTAACACAAGGAGTGATTATGAAGAAAAAAATATGGTTTGCCGCCGGAGTTGCAGGAATGTTGCTCGGTAATCCTGCTGCTGATACAAAGGCGGAGGTAAATATAAATATTGGATTAGGTGTGCGTCCTCCTTTTGCGCTCAGCACTCGCCCTGAATTTATCCTTTTGCCGAATTTTGGATTTGCGGTAGCTGTTGGCAGTGGTCATGATATCATCTTCTACGAGAATAACTATTACGCTTTCCAGAATGGATTCTGGTATGGTTCTCGTGATTATCGCGGTCCGTGGGTTGTTGTGCATGAAGGCAGGCTTCCTTATGGAATAAGACGCCACCGCTGGGAGGAGATAAGAATGGCACGGGATGTGGAATATCGCCGTCACGACCGCCGGTATGATGGACGGTACGACTGGAAAAACAACAGGGGCCAGCGACCGGATGGTAACAATCGCGATAAGGATAACCGTGGTCAACGGGATGATAACCGGAATCGAAACAATCAGGGTAACGACAACCGAAGGGACGACGGTGGCAGAAGAAACTGATCACTGTTCTTTCAATGTGAGCGCAAGAGAGAACCGGAATTACCTCTTGCGTTCATAACTTTCTTGCTTATTTCGATGGTTCCCAGTAGCAGCGTCTTGGAGAGACGATTGCTCCTTCATCCTTCAACAGCTTCATTGCCTTGTCAACCACATTACGGTCTAACCCGCTGAGTTCGGTAATTTTGCCTGCGTTCAGCGGTTCGTTCTCTTTTTTCAGTATCTCAAGCACAATATTCTTTGGCTCCATGGAATCCTCCTCAGGTTTTTTTGCTGTAATTCGTACCAACGGCCAATGTACCTATTTTCCGTTGAAATTGACGGGAGTGACTTTTTTTTCCAGTTTCCGAATTTTTTTATCGGAAGAGTTGTAACTTGTAGTTGCAGAGTTTTTTGAAAGTAGTCGGGGTGGTGCTTTATTTCTGTCGTATCATTGCAGGGTCAACTCAAACAAAACGAGGGAACATTTATGAAGAATAAGTTTGTATCAATAGTTGCGGCAGTGCTGTTGGTTTTTCCGATGCTGGTTCAGGCTGCGCCGGTCAAGATCGGTTTTATAAATTCAATTACCGGTAAGGAGGCGCAGATTGGGGAGAATCTTACCAACGGTGCGGCCATGGCGATTGAGGACTTGAGCGCAAAAGGTATTCAGGTTGAGCTTGTCAAGGAGGATGACGGCGGCGATCCGAAAAATGCTCTTGCTGCTTATGAAAAGCTGGTAAGTCGGGATAACGTTATTGGTGTTGTCGGGCCCTATACCTCAGGTTGCGCCAATGTTGTAGCATCGAGGGCTGACCAGTACCAGGTGCCGTTGCTTGTTCCGGCAGCAGCCAAGGAAGAGATCACCATGAAGGGGTACAAGAATGTTTTCCGTCTTAATGCTCCGGCCAATGTCTACTCGAAGGTACTGATGGATGCTGTGAAGGTTTTCAAGCCAAAAACCATCGCCTATGTTTACGCCGCAACTGATTTCGGTGTATCCACGGTCAAGACAGCGCAGGAGAATGCGGCCAAAATGGGGTTGAAAGAGGTCGCCAACGAAAAGTATCAGCAGGGGCAGCCCGACTATCGTCCATCCCTATCCAAGGTAAAAGCGGCAAATCCTGATCTTGTTTTTCTTGTCTCATACGATGCTGATGCTATTTTGCTTATGCGTCAGGCCAAGGAGATTGGACTTGCTCCAAAGGCTTTCCTCGGTGCTGGCGCTGGTTATACCACAGCCCAGTTTGCCCAGCAGACAGAGATATCTGCTCTTGTCGTCTCGGCAACCCAGTGGACTGATGATGTTAACTGGCCGGGTGCTGCCGATTTTGGTCGTCGCTACAAGGCGAAATTTGCCAAAGAGCCATCCTATCATGCTGCCTGTGCTTATGAAGCAATGAGGATTATGGCTGAGACCGCCTCAAAGTCGAAAAATTCTGCAGCCCTTCGTGCAGCTCTCAAGACAGGAAGCTGGAGTGGAATTATGGGCCCGGTCAAATTCGCAGACTACGGCGGCTTTACAAATCAGAACAACCACCCGATGCTGGTGCAGCAAATCCAGAGCGGCAAGTACGAAACGGTGTTTCCGGCTCAATTCAGCAAAAAAAAGTTGATCTATCCGTTCAAACGCTAAACGCAGAATAACTATCTTGTAAAAGTGCCTCTTGCAATGTTGCGAGAGGTGCTTTAAGCACCGCAAGCCCATTTCAGACGGAGAATTCATAATGTCATTTTTTCAGCCTTTGCTCTCGGGAATACTGACTGGTGGTGTCTATGCCCTTGCCGGAATAGGTATGTCTCTTGTTTTTGGCGTCATGAACATCAGTAACTTTGCGCATGGTGATCTGATGATGCTTGGGATGTATCTGGCCTTTTTTGCCTTTACCCTGCTTCACATTGATCCCTATGTCTCTCTGGTGCTGATTATACCGATTGCCTTTTTGTTTGGCTATATGATGGAAAAGGTTTTTATCAACAGGGTCATCCATCACCCTCATCAAAACCAGATTTTGCTCACTATTGGCCTTGGCCTGATTATGAGCAATACGGCTCTTCTTGCCTTTACAAGTGATCCAAAAATATTGACAACCTCCTATTCAAGCAGCGCGTTCAACATCCCGGGAGATATTTCGATATCAGTTCCCCTGCTGTTATCATTCCTGATTACCTCTGTGATTATTGCCATTCTCTACCTCTTTCTTTCAAAGAGCAGTACAGGAATGGCGCTGCGGGCGACCAGCCAGAACCGCGAAGCGGCTCAGTTAATGGGTATCAACGTCGCCAAAATGAGCGCCATTGCTTTTGGCATTGGAACCGCACTTGCCGCAACTGCTGGCGCTCTCATTGCCCCTACCTATTATATTCATCCTCTGGCGGGCCACAGTTTTCTGCTGAAAGCCTTTACGATCTGCGTGCTTGGCGGCCTTGGCTCGGTTGTCGGGGCAGGTGTCGGAGGAATCATTATCGGCGTCGTTGAGGCAATGTCATCAACCTATCTCTCAACCGACTGGAAAGATGTTATCGTTTTTGTGCTCTTTCTGGGGGTTCTGCTCTTTCGCCCGCAAGGGTTGTTCGGTAAAAAGGGAGGTCAATAGTGAAACAGATTGCACTTATCACAGTTCTGGCAGCAACAGCCCTTGCACTGCCGATTGTCATGGGGGAGAACCCCTACATTACAGGCATCATGATATCGGTGCTGATGATGGCCGCACTCTCTTCGGCATGGAATATCCTTGGTGGTTATGCCGGGCAGTTCAGTTTTGGTCATGCAGCATACTTTGGCGCTGGCGCATACACGACACTGATTCTGCTTACCCTTTACAACCTCAATCCGTTGCTCTGCATGGCCATGGGAATTGTTGTGGCCTGCATTATAGCCCTGATCACCGGCAGCATTGTGTTCCGGTTGCGCGGCCACTACTTTGGCCTTGCCTCCATTGCGGTGGCAGAGATTGTCCGTCTCTCCGTGCTCAATTTTGAGTTTACCGGCGGGGCGCAGGGTATTCTGCTCTCTGATGTTTCGTTGTGGGGGATCGATCTGAACAGCAAAAACCCCTTCTATTATGGCATGTTGCTGGTGCTTGCGGTTACACTCGGTATAACGGCTTACCTCCGAAAATCGAAAACAGGATACTACCTCCAGGCAATCCGTGAAGATCAGGATGCTGCTGCGTCACTGGGTATCAATCTCTCCTTTTATAAGAACAAGGCCTTGATCATTTCTGCGGCTCTCACCTCGGTTCTCGGTTCTCTCTATGCTCTCTACATCCGCTTTATTGACACCTCAGCCGTTCTTGACCTTCGGCTTTCCATCGAAATCATTCTGACAGCCATTATTGGTGGAGTTGGAACCTTGTGGGGTCCGGTTGTAGGCGCTCTCCTGCTGGTGCCGCTGGCGGAAATGCTTCGATCAAATGTGCTTGGAGACCTTCTGGTCAAGGCAGGGCTGGTGTCGGAAACCTCAGCCATTGGTATCTTCCTGAAAGGGAACCTTGCCCATGCCCATGTGCTGGTCTATGGAATCATTACCGTGCTTTGCATACTTTATCTGCCCAAAGGTATTCTTGGGCTTTTTCGGAGGGTGAAATGATACAACATCTTCTTCATATCGGCCATGTCAGCAAACATTTTGGTGGTAACATTGCCGTACATGATGTCTCTTTTTCTGTTGACGAGAAGCAGATTTTTGGTCTCATCGGGCCTAACGGAGCAGGAAAGACAACATTGTTCAACTGCATTACCGGTTTTTTCCCTGCGACATCAGGCGATTTGATCTTTGACAATAAAAAGATCAATAACCTTCGCCCTGATGAGGTTTGCCGCCTGGGTATGGCCCGTACCTGGCAGAGGGTCAAGCCGCTTGGCAGTCTGACCGTGCTTGAGAATGTGATGATCGGGGCCTTTTCCATCACCAATGTTACACGGGAGGCTGAAGGGATAGCAAGGGAGCAGCTACAGATGGTTGGGCTGACTGATTATGCTGCAAAATCCGCTGGTTCACTGCCGATTGGTCTGAAAAAAAAACTGGAGCTTGCCAGAGTGCTGGCCACCCGTCCCAAAATGCTGCTTCTCGATGAAATCTGCGGTGGATTGAACCACACCGAAACCAGCGCCATTCTGGATATCATCCGGAGCATCCGCAAAAAGGGGGCCACCATTGTGTTTATCGAGCACGACATGAAAGCCGTTACCTCAATTTGCGACAGGATAGTTGTGCTGAACTCCGGGGAAAAGCTTGCAGAGGGGACGCCCGAAGAGATTACCAATAACCCTGACGTTATCGCAGCATACCTTGGAGGTGGGCACCATGCTTGATATTCAGAATCTCAATGCCGGATATGGAGAAATGCCGGTTCTGCGGGCAATCAACCTCACCATTGCTGATGGCGAAATTATCTCTGTTGTCGGCAGCAACGGTGCCGGTAAATCAACCCTGCTCAAGGCCATATCAGGGCTTATAAAATCCACGGGGCTCATTACCTGGAACAATGAGTTGCTTCAAACCCTCAAGGCGCACGCCATTGTACAACGGGGAGTTGTTCATGTTCCGGAGGGGCGCAAGATATTTCCAGACATGACGGTGGTCGAAAATTTGATGATGGGAGGCTACCTCTGCCAGAAAGATCGACAACAGAACCTCGACAAAGTCTTTGCCCTCTTTCCCAAACTTGCCCAGCGCCGCACCCAGTTGGGCGGCACCATGTCGGGGGGCGAGCAGCAGATGCTGGCCATAGGACGGGGGCTCATGGGCAATCCGAAGCTCCTTCTTCTCGACGAACCAAGCCTCGGATTGTCCCCACTTTTTACCGAGGTGGTTTTTGGTGCCATTCGCACCATCAACAGCAGCGGTGTCACCGTCCTCCTTGTTGAGCAGAATGTCTATCAGTCGCTGAGTATCAGCCATCGGGGCTATGTCATCGAAACCGGCAGAATAGTATTGACCGGAACAGGCGAAGAGCTTTTGAATAATCAGGAGGTCAAAAAAGCATTTTTGGGGATGTGATACCCATTATCCGCCCGAAACCGGCGAAAGAATTGTAAATTGGATGGTTACAGCAACTCATAACTTTTAACGCTTGATATCGCCATGGGAACCACAACCACAAAAGTTGATTTGGTCAATGCCATTGCCCGGAAAACCGGCCTCACAAAAAATGAGACGGAATCGGTGGTTAATTCTTTGTTTGAAAGTATTATAGACTCTCTTAAAGCTGGCAATCGAATCGAAATCAGGGGCTTCGGATCGTTCAATATCCGGCACAAGAATCAGCGCCTGGCACGAAACCCGAGAACGGGGGAGAAGGTGATGGTTGATCCCAAAAATGTCCCCTCCTTCAAAATTTCACGGGAGTTCAAGCAGGCGGTCAGCGAGAGTCTTAAAGCTGATGGCGAATAGTTTTTCCGACTTCGGGAAGAGTCAGAAAAGTAATACCGGCGGGCCACCTGCGGAAAGGATCTCCGGTTCGGTTGAGCGGGTCACGTTTCACAGTGAGGAATCGGGGTTTTGCATCCTGCGGACAAAGGTAAAGGGGCGTCGCGACCTGGTCACTGTTGTAGGGTCGGCGGTCTCCATTACTCCGGGTGAATATGTTGAGTGCCTCGGAAGCTGGCAGAACGACAGAACCTACGGTCTTCAGTTCAAAACGACACAGTTGATTGTTGTTCCTCCAACTACCATTGAGGGGATTGAGAAATATCTTGGTTCCGGTATGGTGAAGGGCATCGGCCCCCATTTTGCCAAGGCTTTGGTCTATGCCTTCAGGGAGGAGGTTTTTGCCGTTATTGAGGAGGAGCCGCAACGACTTCTTGAGCTGCCCGGTATTGGTCCGAAAAGAATGGAGAAGGTTACCTCTGCCTGGGCTGACCAGAAGGTGATCAGGGAGATTATGGTCTTTCTCCAGTCGCACGGCCTCGGTACCGGGCGGGCGGTGAGGATATTCAAAACCTACGGTAACGAGTCGATTATCAAGGTGACGGAAAATCCCTATCGCCTTGCTCTCGACATTCATGGTGTCGGGTTCAAAACGGCCGACACCCTTGCCATGCAGCTCGGCATTGCCCGCGACTCCCTTATCCGCGCTCAGGCCGGTGTTCGCCATGTTCTCCAGGAAATATCCGGCGATGGCCATTGTGCGGCCCCGTGGGATTTTCTTGTAGCGGAGTCGGTCAAACTGCTTGAAATTACTCCTGAGATTATCACCAAAGCAATAGCCGGGGAACTTCTTGCGGAGAACATTGTACGCGAAGAGATTAACGGCACTCCCGCCCTTTTTCTGACGCCACTTTTTCGGGCAGAGACAGGCACGGCCACCAGTATTCTGAGGCTGATCAGTGGAGTGCTGCCTTGGGGAGTGATTGATGCTGATAAAGCAATTCCGTGGGTAGAGGGGAAGAGCGGCATTACCCTCTCCGATTCTCAAAGAGCAGCCATTCATCTCGCTCTTTCAAGTAAAGTGGTGGTCATTACCGGCGGTCCAGGTGTTGGCAAAACAACCCTCGTCAACACTATTCTGCTCACCCTCCAGGCAAAAAAGATAAGGGTCACCCTCTGTGCTCCGACCGGACGGGCAGCCAAACGGCTCTCCGAATCGACTGGTATTGAGGCAAAAACCATCCATCGCCTGCTGGAGTTCGAACCGCAATCCTTTGGCTTCAAGCGAAACCGCGAGAACCCGCTGGAGACCGATCTTGTTGTTATTGATGAAGCCTCCATGGTTGATGTGCTGCTCATGAACCGTCTCCTTGCTGCAGTGCCCGATAAAGCAGCCCTGATGCTGGTGGGCGATGTTGACCAGCTTCCCTCTGTCGGCCCCGGCGCAGTGCTTGGCGACATCATTCGTTCTGGCAGCGTGCCTACCATAAGCCTGACTGAAATTTTTCGTCAGGCGGCATCATCGCGCATTATCGTCAATGCTCACCGGATTAACCATGGAGAGATGCCACTACGCAGTGAAGGTTCGGGGCTCACCGACTTCTACTTTATTCCTGCCTTTACCCCGGAAGAGATTTACGAAAAACTCATTCATCTGATAACCGAGCGCATTCCGAAACGCTTTGGACTTCATCCGGTGCGTGACGTGCAGGTATTGACCCCGATGAACAGGGGAGGGCTCGGTGCCCGATCGCTGAATATTGAACTGCAGAAAGCTCTCAATGCAAAAGCTGAGCCAAAAATTACCCGATTCGGCACCTTTTTTGCGCCCGGCGACAAAGTGATCCAGATTGTCAACAACTACGACAAAGAGGTTTTTAACGGCGACATTGGGCAAGTTGTGACGATTGATGTTGAAGAGAGCATTCTGCAGGTCGATTACGACGGTCGGGCGGTGGAGTATGAATTCGGAGAACTCGACGAACTCTCGCTTGCCTATGCCACCAGCATCCACAAAAGCCAGGGGTCAGAATATCCGGCAGTTATTATCCCGCTCGCCATGCAGCACTACACCCTGCTGGAGCGGAATCTCATCTACACAGCAGTCACCCGAGGCAAGAAACTTGTTACCATCATAGGCGAACCCAAGGCGCTGGCTATGGCGGTCAAAAATCAGAAGTCCAGCAAGAGGGTGACTAATTTGACGGAGCGACTCTCTGCGAAGCCACCGACAGGCCGCCCCTTCGCTGCTTGATTAACCGTGCCCGATCAATAGTTAAAAAACAGGAACCATAAGAGAATAAAAAACGGGAGCAGTATCGGAAGCGAGTATTTGTAGATATACTCCAGAAAATCGGGAACTGCAAAACCGGACTGGGCGGCAATGTTTTTTACCATGAAGTTCGGAGCATTTCCGATATAGGTCAGTGCACCAAAAAAGACTGCGGCAACCGAAATCGCCATAAGGTAAATGTCTGAGGATGCATCACCCTGAATCGGAGAGCCGACACCGTCAGCAAAGAGTTTTATCTCTTCAGGGGAGGCGATATCCAGGCCAAACTTCCCTAAAGCACCCGCAAAGAAATTCAGATAAGTTGGTGCGTTATCCAAGACGCCAGAAAGAGCCCCGGTCAACCAGTAGACATGAGATACCGAAAATTCATCGGCGTATTTCGACGCGTAGTTTCCGATGAGCTCAAGAGCCGGAATCATGGTTGCAAAGATACCGAAAAAAAGAAACCCAACTTCTTTCAGAGGCTCAAAATTGAATGCATTGCCCTTGAACGCCTCACGATTTGAAAGTTTACAGGCAGTAAGAGCAACCATAAACATAATAAGTTCACGGATACCGAACGGAAGATGAAAAAGCTCCTGAAGACTTGGAAGCCCCGCTATGACTGCTGGGTCAAGAAAAACCGCAGTAATGATTACCGCCAGAAAAACGAAATTTCTTTTTCCTGTAATGCTCACGCCGCCTTTTGATTCAGAACCCAGCGTCTCACCATTTCCAGCTTTTGCATCAAGAATGATGAAAATGAAAAGAAGACCACCAACAGTAATGACCCACGGCAACCATACTTTAGGTAACACCCAGAAAAACGGCACACCTTTTAAAAAACCAAGAAAAAGCGGAGGATCGCCAATAGGAGTAAGTGCCCCGCCGATGTTGCTGACAACGAAAATAAAAAAAACAATATGAAACGCTTTGAGACGACCTTCATTGATGCGCATATAGGGACGTATGAGCAGCATGGACGCACCGGTTGTTCCCACCAGATTGGAAATCACTGCTCCAAAAAAGAGCAGAAGAGCGTTAATCAATGGCGTTCCTCTTCGTTCGATTCTTATCAAAATACCACCCGATACCACAAAAAGCGATGAGATCAAGGCGATAAAGGAGAGGTACTCTTCAAGCGTCCGTTCGAGAACATGCAAACCATGCTCCATCACCAAACCATAATAAATCGCAACGATCAGCCCCAGTCCGACCGAAACCTTTGGATATTGTCGTTCCCAGAAGCGATGGAATAAGAGTGGCCCGGTAGCTATCATCACAAGAAGAATGACAAAAGGGGCAATAAGCAATAACGGGGGGCGATTGACCTGGCTCGCGACGGCAGGAGCGATAGCGCTCGTGGTAAGCTCAACGGCCTCTGCTGCCAATACGAGGTGGCTCAGAGCACCTTGCAAAACAAGCATCATGATGAAAGCAGATGCATAAAAAATCAGCCTTGTCCGGATCATAAGCCATCGTTCAGGAATCAAAAATGGCATAAAATAGTCACTTCATGGTATAAAACATAATTCAAGTCAGGTGTGATTTTATAGAATTACATTGCTGATTAAAGGATTATTTCTTAATGCTAAACGTCTGCAGGCAGCATCAGTCGTCGGGCTTGGAGCGCGTCTGATAGAGTTTACCAGGCAGCCAGAGTCACCGGCGGGGCTACATCGAAGTTAACGTTGGTATTGACCAAAGAAAGACCCTCCGGTTGTATCGATAACCATTAATCGTAACAAGACAGTGATACGTCCCCCATACTCCTATAAAAACAGGCTCATTGCGGTGTAAGCAGTTATTTGCTCTAAGCCTCCTCACTATCTCCTTGCTGGCACGCTCGATCCAAGCTGCACCAGTGCCTGATGCGGGCAGCATCCTGCGCGACCCTGCAGCAGTCGCAACAACAGTTGCCTGAGCAGCTTCCCGCTCCTGAAAAAACAAAAGGTCAAGGTTCTTGTAACGGTCGGCGACCAGAGCTGGGAGGTGAACATTTTGATGCAGCCAGCCTCATAGTTTGCTGAACTTGATCTACCCGACTTCAACGGTTCTATCTGATCGGTCGCTCTTTTTTCCTGACAAAAAGTTTTATATTTCGGCGCGTAGTAAAAAAGTGTGGGGTTGTGGTGGGGTGCCGATGCGTGTGATGGGCTAATGTTTTAAATGGAGGTTGACGATGAAAAAGCTGCCGGTAGGAATACAGACGTTCAGCGAGATCATAAGCGAGGATTACCTGTATATCGACAAAACAGGGATTGCTCGTAGCCTGATTGACGGGTTTAAATATGTTTTTTTGTCGCGGCCCCGGCGATTCGGGAAGAGCCTGTTTCTTGATACGCTGAAAAATATTTTTGAGGGAAAACGGGAGCTGTTCCGTGGCCTGCTGATTGAGGAGCTGTGGAACTGGGAGGTAACGTATCCGGTCATTCGGATCAGTTTCAGTGGCGGGATCCACTCGAAAGCCGATCTGGAGGAGGATTTGGTACAAATACTTGACTCCAATGAGGAGCGACTTGGGCTGGAGTGTTCGAACAAATCAAAAACAAAAGCAAAATACTACTTTGCTGACTTGATAAAAAAAGCATCTCAAAAGTATCACCAAAAGGTTGTCATCCTGATTGATGAGTACGACAAGCCGATTTTGGATAATATTGAAAACATTCCCGAAGCTCTCCTCATCCGTGATGGAATGCGGGACTTTTATACCAAAATCAAGGAGAACGACGAGTATCTGCGCTTTGCCTTCCTCACTGGTGTGAGCAAATTCGCCAAAGTGTCGCTCTTCAGTGGTCTGAACAATCTCGAAGACATAAGCCTGAACCCTGACTATGGCAATGTCTGTGGTTATACCCAGCTTGATCTGGAGACCTCTTTTGCCCCTTATCTCGAAGGGGTGGATATGGAGCAGGTCAAACGCTGGTACAACGGGTATAACTTTTTGGGTGACAGTGTTTATAATCCTTATGATATCCTGCTCTTTATCAAGAACCAGTGTGTGTTTAAAAACTACTGGTTCGAGACAGGGACACCAAAATTTCTGATTGATCTCATTAAAAAGAACAGCTATTTTATACCAAGATTTAATGGATTGGAAAC
>SESH01007587.1_pt1 | contig 14005 bp, 5 predicted proteins | sample 3171561 | NCBI WGS metagenome assembly SESH01 (sample SAMN10866947, study PRJNA518727) | freshwater metagenome | biome: subpolar coniferous forest; feature: holomictic lake; material: water; isolation source: holomictic Lake 442 2011 16.5 m and 2014 13 m | place: Canada: near Kenora, Ontario
GTTACACACTCAAGAAAGTGGGGGTTTCGAGGGGTCAGCCCTGAAGTGAATAAATTGTGTTTGTGGGTGGGCGGGAATTTCGAGGGGTCAGCCCTGAAGTGAACAAATTGTGTTTGCGGGTGGGCGGGGTTTCGAGGGGTCAGGGGTTTCGAGGGGTCAGCCCTGAAGTGAACAAATTGTGTTTGTGGGTGGGCGGGAATGTGATATAAGGATTGCATGGGAAGGCAATTGCGATTGGATGTTGCCGACCGCGTTAATATCGTACGCCGTTCCCGAATTAAACCTGCGTAAAACGCCGCAGATTCCTGCGGTGATATCGTAAAAAGTCCCCATTCCGGTCGTACGATTTCCTTCTTTTTGCCGTAGCCGTCGTAGCGTTTGCAAGCGGCTACGACGGCAATGGCCGATTGGGCTACTGCATTCGGCTGCTTTTTTTCCATTGCTGTCATAGAGGTGTTTGATTTTTACGACCGCCTTGGCTGGCTGGGTGCGTTGTTGCATGGCCTCCTGGAAGGTGGCGCAACGAATGCGCACTAAGAAGTCTATGGCGTTGCCGGCCAGTTCAGTTCCCGTTGGGGGTAGAGGTGTCGTATTTGTAAATAGTAATAAGCGGGTTTCGAGGGGTCAGCCCTGAAGTGAACAAATTGTGTTTGCGGGTGGGCGGGAATGTGATATACGGATTGCATGGGAAGGCAATTGCGATTGGAATTCAAGGGGGGCGAGCTGTCACACTCCGGTGTGGAGTAATGGCAAGGGGTTTTGAGGGGTCAGCCCTGAAGTGAACAAATTGTGTTTGCGGGTGGGCGGGAATGTGATATACGGATTGCACGGGAAGGCAATTGCGATTGGAATTCAAGGGGGGCGAGCTGTCACACTCCGGTGCGGCGTAATGGCAAGGAAGATTTGCATGCGGATAATCCGGACCGCGCTTATCTGTTGAGGCGGCTGAGCGAGAGTGCGGTGCAGCACGGGGTGCGGGTGTGTTTGTTCGGCCTGATGCGCAGCCATATTCATCTGGTGGTGGAGAGGCCTATGCTGGCATTGGTGGGCGGGACGCGAGATGACCGCCGGAGTGCTCCGCGCGGAAGTCCGCCACCTGGTCTCGAAAACCACCAAGGCCTTGGAGGCCATAAGGGTGACGAGATGAATCGTAGCTATTTGTTGTCTTCAGGGCTGACCCCTCGAAGCCTCTTGGAGAAGAAAGATGCGGATGCGGCAAACAATCTCGGCGTCATCTATCGCGATGCGCTGGGGGCGACGCAGGATCTGGAGGTCGCCTATGCACTTTTTACCCAGGCTGCCGCATGGGCACGGAATGACGATGTGCTGGGTCGATCCCAGCGCAATTTGGCCAAGATTCTTCAATACATGACGAAGGAGCAGGTGGCGCGGGGTCAGGCAATCAAGGCAGGCGATTTGACAGCGGGCAAGCTGCGTGAGCATGTGTCACCCGTCCGGGCGGCACGACAGATGGTGGTTTTGCTGCCGGTTGGGTGGCAGGCCAAGGTGCGAACAACCGTGCAAGGGCGTTTGTCCGGGCCGGCAGCGAAGCGCGATCTAAAGGTGCTTGGGATCCGGGATGATGAATACGGCGACATGCCCGACACACTCACGTTTACGACGAAGAATGTTGCCAATGTAGCTGATTTTCTAACGCAGGATATTTACAGTAACCGGGAGTCGAGGATCTGTCTTCAGGTGCCTTATTTAGCGACAGGTAGAATTACCCTGCACCAGAGCAAACTGCCGGGAACGGCTGGTTTCATGCTCCGGATATCCGATGGGAAGGTGGATGAAATTGCACCGTGGAATATCGATGCCGGCGCCTGGCATGGCATGGTGATTGCCACTCATCTACCAGCCGACTGGATCGGACGGGAAACGGAGACTTTCAATATATTGGTCCGGATGCTGGAGAATCATGTGAGTAATGTGGCGTCCAACCAGACCGCGGTAACGGTTCTGACGTCTCCGCAAGGCAAGGTCTGTCAGGCCATCGTGCTGAATCAGATTACCAGCCCGCTCTACCCGCAAGCCGATGCGCGTGTTTCTCCGGTCGCGGAGGGGCTTCAGACGATCGGCATCAGTCGTATGATGTGTCGCAGCAATGTAATTGTCCATCTCGCCCTGATCATTCCAAAATCGAAAGAGATGCGCGCAGCTGATTTTGTGGAGTTTGTCCAGGCACAGATGGATGATTTTCAGTTACGCGTAAGTCTGTTGCCATGAGGACACGCGCGGGACAAGTACAAAGGCTGAAGGCTAAAGGCTGAAGGCTAAAGTTGTCGTTCACTTCAGCCGTTAGACTTATTAAGTGCCCGGGTTGGTTCCAGACGGCCATGGCTAGGCATTTGCGGGTAAATGTGGCGGACGGATGGTATCACGTGACGACGCGCGGGATTGGGCGCCGTGTGGTCTTCGCGGACGCACGTGCCAGATGCGAAAACAACAACCAACGGACAATAACATCGCCCCCCAGCGGCCTTGGCCGCTGGCGGCGCAAGAAGGTCCGCCAGCCAGACGCAGGAAAAGATATATATCCCCATCAGGTAAGTGCGAGGGGCGGCGGCACGACCGTTCCTCGCGCTGTATACTTTTTCTTTGGTTGCGCGACTGGCTGCGAATCTCAGCCGGCCGGCGGGGCGAGCCCGCCGGGGCGGCCCGTCGCAGGAGGTTTCGAGGGGTCAGCCCTGAAGTGAACAAATTGTGTTTGTGGGTGGGCGGGAATGTGATATACGGATTGCATGGGAAGGCAATTGCGATTGGAATACAAGGGGGCGAGCTGTCACACTCCGGTGCGGCGTAATGGCAAGGAAGATTTGTATGCGGATGATCCGGACCGCGCTTATCTGTTGAGGTGGCTGAGCGAGAGTGCGGTGTAGCACGGGGTGCGGGTGTATTTGTTCGGCCTGATGCGCAGCCATATTCATCTGGTAGTGGAGAGGCCTATGCTGGCATTGGTGGGCGGGACGCGAGATGACCGCCGGAGTGCCCCGCGCGGAAGTCCGCCACCTGGTCTCGAAAACCACAAAGGCCTTGGAGGTCATAAGCGGGACGAGATGAATCGTAGCTATTTGTTGTCTTCAGGGCTGACCCCTCGAAGCCTCGGGACGAGATGAATCGTAGCTATTTGTTGTCTTCAGGGCTGACCCCTCGAAGCCTCCGGCACCAAAACGAAGAACTGCAAACCCTTTGGGTCGCCTGAGCGTTACAAAATCAAGATGCGCCCCCGTGAAATGCAGGACAAAAATACCTCTATTCGGATTCCGAAGAGTACAGTAGTATGACGCCTTTTGTTGAAACTGCTATCTGGACACGCGCGTGGACTGCGGACATGCAGCCGTGCGTAACCGGCCCATTTGTGAGACCCCGCCATATAAACGGATCTGGGAACCGTCACTGGTTTTGTATTTTGCCATGTCTGGTGCTGCTGGCATCGCTTGCCGTCACATTTCTGGCTTGGCGAATGTCCCGGATCGAGACCGAGCAGAAAAAGCAGCTGGAATTTGATTTTCGGGCTCGTGAAACATGCAGCGCGATCGAACAGCGACTGATCGCGTATGAGCAGATCCTGCGCGGGATGGCAGGTCTTTTCGCCGCCTCCACACAGGTCTCGCGCGAAGCGTTTCACGCATACATCCAATCGCTGCACGTCGAGGAACAGTACCCCGGCCTTCAGGCGCTGGAATTCGCGCTGTGTCTGCCATCCGCGGGCCTGGCCGAACACGTGGCGTCTGTGCGCAGGGAAGGGTACCCCGAATATGGAATTCATCCGGAGGGCGCTCGGCCGGTTTATTCCTCGATCGCCTATATTGAGCCTTTTTCGGGCAGCAACCTGCGCGCCTTCGGTTATGACATGTTAACCGAGTCGGTTCGCCGGCAGGCCATGGAGCAGGCGCGCGACCGTGGCGAGGTCACCCTGTCCGGCAGATTGACGCTTGTGCAGGAAGGTCCCGCTGGACACATTCAAGCCGGATTCCTGATGTTCACCCCGGTGTACCAAAACCTGCCGGGTTCCCCCCCGCCGGCCAACCCGGCGGAACGCCGCGCAAGGCTGAAAGGTTGGGCTCTGGCAACGTTTCGCATGGAGAATCTGATGGCTGGTATTCTACGCGAGCGGGCGACCGAACTCGGGATTCAGATTTATGACGGACGGGATCAGACAGAGGCCGCCCGAATGTACGATTCGGGCGACGGCCCGAAGCCTGCCGCTGTGCCGGACATCCGGCGCGTTGTTTCGCTGAAGTTCGGCGGCCGCGTCTGGTCGGTGATCCTCACCTCCATGCCTGCCTTCACGGCGCGCATGCATAACAGCCGCAGTGGCATTATTGCCGGCGCCGGCGTCGGCACCAGCCTGCTGCTGACCCTGCTGATGATTGTTCTGTCCACCGACAATGCGCGTGCGGAAAGCCTGGCCGCCCGCAAAACTGTCGAACTACGTGCCAGCGAAGAACAGCTCAGGTTGCTGCTGGACTCCACGGCCGAGGCGATTTACGGCATCGACCTGGATGGTAACTGCACCTTTTGCAACCCGGCCTGCCTGCGCCTGCTGGGCTATGAGTGCCAGGAACAGCTGCTGGGTCGGAACATGCACTGGCAGATCCATGGCCACTATGTTGACCGCACGCCTTTCCCGATCAAAGACTGCCGGATTTTCCAGGCCTTTCAGAAGGGAACTAGCGCGCACGTGGTGGATGAGGTTTTTTGGCGGGCCGACGGATCCTCTTTCCCGGTGGAATACTGGTCGTATCCCCAGCGGCGCGACGGGGTGCTGGTCGGCGCCGTAGTCACGTTCCTCGACATCACCGAAACCCGCGCAGCGCAGGAGGACGTCCAGCGGCTATCCGCCCTGCGCCGCCTGCTGGTGCAGCTGTCGACCGCGCTGGTCGGCGCCGGACCGGAAAGCGCCGAGGCCACTGTGCAACGTGCGTTGTCAGAGGTGGGCCTGTTCTGCCAGGTTGACCGCAGTTACGTGTTCCTGTTTGACGCGGCGCACGACGCCCTGCGCAGCACGCATGAGTGGTGCGCCGAGGGCATTCAGCCGCAGTTCGGTAGCCTGCAGCATGTGCCCCGAGCGCAGATCCAAATGTGGCTGCGCCAGTTCGAGCAACGCCAGGACATCTATATTCCGGACGTGGCGCTTCTGCCAGACGAATGGGCCGCCGAGCGCAGCCTCCTGTCAGCCCGGGGCATCCGGTCGCTGCTGTCCGTGCCGATGTTCTTCGGCAATGACCTGCTGGGCTTTGTCAGCTTTGACGCCGTGCGACAGGTGCGTACCTGGAACGAGGCGGAAATTCAGACCTTGCGGCTGCTGGGAGATCTGCTGGCCGGCCTGCTCGGTCGCGCGCGGCTGGAAGACAGCCTGCACGACCAGACCAGCCTGCTGGAGGGATTGCTCGAGTCCATGCCGGAGATCATCTTTTTCAAAGGCGTTGACGGCGTGTATCTTGGCTGCAACCCGGAGTTTGAAAGGTTTCTCGGCCGATCACGGCAGGAGATTGTCGGCCGCACGGACTTCGAGCTTTTTCCTGCCGATGTGGCGTCGGGCTTCCGGCAGCATGACCAGCTGATGACCGAGCAGGGCGTCCCCCGGCACAATGAGGAATGGATCGTATATCCGGACGGTGGACGCGTGCTGATTGATACGCTCAAGGCGCCCTTGCGCGACAGGCAGGGTAGGATTATTGGCCTGCTGGGCGCAAGTCGTGACATTACGGAGCGCCGGCGCCTCGAGGATGCATTGCGCCAGAGCCATGCCCGCCTCGCGGCAACCGTGATGGACCTGGAACAGGCGCGTGATGCGGCCGAAGCAGCCAACCGCGCCAAAAGCACGTTTGTGGCCAACATGTCGCATGAGATCCGGACACCTCTCAATGCCATTCTCGGGTACACCCAGATTATGCGTCGGTCCTGTGCGGCACGCAACTGCCCTGATGAACGTACCGCCCTGGCGGTGATCAATAAGAGCGGCGAGCACCTGCTGGCCATGATCAACGACATCCTGTCGGTCTCGCGCATGGGTGCCAGGGACCGGAACCTGCGCGCCGACACGTTCAACTTGCAGACGCTCGTCATGGATCTGATTGACATGTTCAGGACCCGCCCCGGCGCGCAGAATATTCAGTTCCGGACTGAATTTCCGGCTGACGTCCCGCAGGACATTCAGGCTGACAGTGGAAAGATCCGGCAGGTGCTGCTGAACCTGCTTGGCAACGCCGTCCGGTTCACGCCTCGAGGGTGTATCACCATGCGAACTCTGCAGGTTTCCGGCCTCGCAAGCCTGGAGGCCGCCAGCGCGCAGGCGCAATCCCTGCCGGAACAGCGGGTGGCCATCGAAGTGGAAGATACGGGGCCCGGCATGTCTCCGGAGGAAACCGCCGGCCTGTTCCAGCCGTTTGTACAGGGGGAGTGCGGGCGGCGCAGCGGCAGCGGAGCCGGGCTGGGGCTGATGATCAGCCGGGATCTGGCACGGCTGCTGGGCGGTGACATCACGGTGCGCAGCGAGCCCGGCGCCGGCAGCAACTTCCGCTTTGTTTTCCGCGCCGGGATTGCCCCGTCCGGAACCGGAGACAGCCGGACCCCGCCGCGCCGCGTACTCCGCCTCGCCGCATCCGAGCGGCCACGAGATATTTTGGTGGTGGATGACGACACACTCAACCTCACCATGCTGACCTCCCTGCTGCAGATGGTGGGCTTCCAGGTCCGCGGTGCGTCCAGCGGCAGCGCCGCGCTGGAGCTCCTGCAAGCCTGGCGCCCGGACGCCATCCTGATGGACTGGCGCATGCCCGGGATGGATGGCGTCGAAACCATGCGCCGTGCACAGACCCTGTGCGCGCCACGGATGCCGCCGGTTCTCATGGTCACGGCGGATGGCTTGCCGAACGACCGGAGCTCCCTGCTGGCGGCAGGCGCCGCCGGATATCTCAGCAAGCCGTTGCATGAAAATGAATTGTTTGAGGAATTGAAGCGCGTGCTGCACGTGTCCTACGAATATGCCGAGGAGCATGCCGAGAGCGATTCAGCGGCCGCCGTGAGCGAAGACGCCCTGGCGCGCCTGTTCGCCGGCCGAAGCGCCGGTGAACGCCTGGACCTGCAGCGCACCGCGCGGCGCGGCGACATCGTTTCCCTGCGGCGGATGCTGGCGGCGTGCGCCGCCGGGGACGCACCCGCTGCGGCTTATCTGCAGAAGCTGGCTGTGCGTTATGAGTATGACGAAATCGTCCGCCTGATCGAACTGGCCGAACCAACGAGGAAAGTATGAGCAACCGTACATTCAACAGTACCGTCATGATGATTGACGACGAGCCCGACAACCTGACGGTCCTGAATGATATTCTTCAGGTAGCCGGGTATCACACGGTCGCATTCACCAGCGGCAAGGCAGCCCTTGCGGCAGCCATGGCAAACCCGCCGGACATCGTGCTGCTGGATGTCCGCATGCCGGTGCTGGATGGCCTGACGGTCTGCCGGCGCTTCAAGTGCGAGCGCGTGCTGGCCGGGATCCCCGTCATTTTTGTCAGCGCGCTCTACAACTCGGCGGATATCCTTGCCGCCTTCGACGCGGGCGGCGTGGACTATGTCACCAAGCCCTTTCAGGCTGTCGAGGTCCTGGCACGCATCAATGCCCATTTGCAGCTTCGTCAGCTGCAGCAACAGGTGGACAACCAGAATCAGCACCTCGAGTGCGTGGTGGCGGAGCGGACCGTCGCATTAACCGACGCCTACCTGAAGCTCGAACAGTGGGACGTGACCAAGGATGTCTTTCTAAACCTGATCTCCCATGAGCTGCGCACTCCCATGGTCGGCGTGCTCACAATCGCCGATTTGCTGGTGGACGAAATTCCTCCGGATTCGCCGCTGCAGGAGTACGTCGAGGTCTACACACATGGGCGTGCAATTATCATGCAGCTCATTGAAAATGCCGAGCTGTTCTCCCAGATTCACCTCAAGCCCGATTCCTGGAAGCACGTGCCCGTGGCGTTGCAGCCGGTGCTGGAGAACGCCGTTTGTGAAGCGCAGCTGATGCACGCGCCTGCGGTTCTGGCGCCCGCAGACCCCGCGATGGCCGACCGTAGCGTGTGCGTTTGCTCTGAGATCGTTTGCGAAGAAGGGCTGCTGCAGCGCGCGCTGGCAAACCTGATTTGGACAGCCTTCTGCTGCACAGCCAAAGACGATCCGGTTCAAATGGGTGTCGAAACGCAGGGCGAAAGCGTACGCATCATCTTCCGCGTGTCGAGCCCGCCCCTTCCGGCCGCGGCGATCGAAACCTTTTTTGATGTTTGCGGGCAGCGTGTGCTGCGCCGCGCCGCCGGAGATTTTGGCCTGTCGCCGGCACTCTCCCGTCGCATTCTGCTCTTGTTTGACGGCGAGGTGATCGTTCGCAACGCAGGCGATGACCATGTGGAAATTGTTGTAATTCTGCCGCAAGCCAGGCGTTAGCCATTGACCGGGCACCCGCAAATAATGAAAACGCAAACCGCACCAGACAAAGCATCCGCCGTGTCCGCCGCAAATCCTCCCGGCGCTTCCGTCATGGTGGTGGATGACGAACCGGCAAACCTCGCCATTGTTGAGTCTATTCTGGTAGCCGAAGGCTTTGCCGTGCGCGCGTTTCCAAACGGGCGGCTGGCGCTGGAGGCGGCCCGGAACGATCCGCCGGAGGTTGTGCTGCTGGATATCCGCATGCCGGGCATGGACGGCTACGAGGTCTGCCGCTGCCTGAAAAAGGATCCGGCGCTCAGCGACACGCCCGTCATCTTTGTCAGCGCCTTGCATGAGACGGAGGACATCATCCGGGGGTTCCAGGCCGGCGGCTGCGACTACGTGGTCAAGCCTATCCGGGCCGAGGAGCTTCTGGCGCGCGTGCGCCTGCACCTGGCGCTGCGCCGCAGCCGTCGCGAGCTCGAGGCGCGCAACCTGGCGCTGCACGAACAGTACGGGCGATTGCAGACGCTGGAACAGATGCGTGACAATCTGGTGCATATGCTGGTGCATGACCTGCGGGCTCCGCTGTCCGGAGTCTCACTCATGCTCGAGTCGCTGGTGGGGGGGACCTGCCTGCCCGGCGAGGCCATGCCGAATCTGGAGGCCGCCTCCACAGCCGTGCGCAATGTGCTGCATACGCTTCGAACCATCCTGGACGTCAGCCGGCTGGAGGATGGCAAGCTGCCCATCCGTCGAACCATGCTCGACGCCGGCGACCTGATCCGGGAAGCGCTGCGCACACTGGACGGATTGACACAAGGCCGTGAGATTCGCGCAGAGATCCAGACGCCGGGCGTCCCCGTGTTTGCCGACCATGATCTGTGCGTGCGTGTGATCGCCAACCTGCTGGATAACGCCCTGAAGCATGCGCCGGTCGACCAGCCGATTACGGTCCGGGCGGTGCCGGAAGTGGATGCCGTCCGCCTGACCGTACAGGACCGTGGCCCCGGCATTCCGCCGGAGGACCGCTTACGCGTGTTTAATAAGTTTGAGGCTGGAATCGGCGGGAGAAAAGCACCCTTACGCTCCAGCGGCCTGGGCCTGTTCTTTTGCCAGCTGGCCGTGCAAGCCCACGGCGGCACCATTGGCGTTTCGTCGACAATCGATTGCGGCAGCACGTTCTGGGTTGTGCTACCGCGAAAAACACGGGAAATCAACGCATGAACCGGATCCTCATCGCCGATGACCATGCCATCTTTCGCAAGGGGTTGCGCATGCTGCTGGACAAGCAGATCAGCGGGCTTACGCTGGGCGAAGCCAGCAATGCCGTGGATACGCTCCGGGAGCTGGAGCACTTCAAGTGGGATCTGCTGATCCTGGACATCGATCTGCAAGGGCGCAGCGGGCTGGATTTGCTGGAGGATATTCACCGCCGGCTGCCGAACCTGTCGGTGCTCATGCTGACCGGATACCCTGAGGTCCAGTTTGCCGTGCTGGCCATGCAACATGGCGCGAAGGGGTATCTATGCAAAGACTGTGAGCCAACGGAGCTCATTTCCGCCGTGCGCATACTGCTGGCCGGGCAGCGCTACATCACGCCGGCGGTCGCAGACGTACTGGCCGCCTTTATCGAGGCACACGCGGCTGAGCAGGCCTTAGCCCGGCGCAACGCACTTGAGGGGCGCATGCTCGAAGTCGTGCGGCTGATTGGGCAGGGCATGTCCGTCAAGGAAATCTCGGCCGAACTCGACCTGAGCATCAAGACCGTCAGCACCTACAAGAAACGCGCGATGCAGCAGCTCGACATTCATTCCACCGCCGGTCTGGTGCGGCACTGCCTCCAGCACGGGCTGACAACCTGACCACCTTCCGGGGCAGTGGCCGCCGGTGAAGCGGGTGTTGCCGCGCCCACGCACGGCAGCCCTTAGGTGGCCTGGAAGCGCGTGAATCCGGCCCTCCGGCGCCCTTTTGGCGCCTCGGCGCGAGTCCGCATTCTTTCGTCGTAACCGGCGCATGGCCTCCGTCCCGCGCCAGCGCATTCCCTGCGTCTGTTCCGCGCGTCTGACGCATCTTTGGCCGTTTGTCCTACACCAGAATGGCCGTTTGTCCTACACCGCTTTACCTGTCTTACCGATAGGCAATCTTAGCGGTTGATATAGTATTTAACACAGGAGCAGGTAGATGCTCGCCCCGGGCACAGTCAGCATTGCGATAACAAATGAGGTTTGTCATGAAATCAGGATGTTGCATGTTACGCCGCCGTCCCCTTGGACAAACACGCGTCGGCCAGACCAAGGCGGGGAAATTCACGCGCAGGCGCACTGCGCTAATGGCGCTCGCGGCCATGTCCTTTCTGAGTGTGACCCGGCTGCTGGCTGCCGGATATGCCGTCCCGCTCGCGGAATCATTTGAGAGTGGCTGGGCGAACGGCGCGGCCGTCACCACGGACGCCAGGTGGTCAGCCACGGCGGGAGGTCTCTCCTGCATCACGAATCTGGCGTACGTTTATAACTACACCAATTTCCCAACCAGCCTGCCGCTGGCAACGAGCCATACAAACCTGCTGCGGTTTGACACGCAAGGTGGCGTGCTTTCGAATAGCTTCACCGGCGGCCGCATGGGGACTTGCACCAATCTGTATGTCGACTTCATGGTGCGCTTTGAAAATCAATGTGACACAGCGCCTGTCAACCTGGATCCGCTGGACAAGTGCGGCGTGTACGTCAATGCCAGCTCGCAGCTCGTGGTTTACCACGGACAGGTGGATGGCAGCGGCAGATTGACGAACACAGTGATGGAAGCCATTCCCGGCCGGACGATCAACACAGTCGACTGGCATCGCGTCAGCATCACCTTCGTTCCGGTGGTGGCGTTGAATGGCGCCACGCAGGAAGCCTTCCAGGTGCGCATCGATGGCGTCGTCGTCACCAACTCCCTGAACGACGCGTACAATCAGGGATGGCAGACCACCTGGGCAGGCAGCCAGGGAACCATGCCGGCGACTTCGGCAACGGGCACCTGGTTTGTGTCGGCGGCAAGCAATAAGACCAGCTCGCTTTCGGTCATGAGTTTTATGGGCGCCGGTGATCTGGATGATGTGCAGGTCGTGACGAATAATCCGCTGGGCAATGTCATCACGATTACCGCTGGCTTGCAGAGCACTACCTACGGGACAGCGCTGACGCTGGGCACGACAAACTTTACGGTAACCGGTGCACTCCTGGCCGGTGAGAATATCACCAGCGTGATCCTGAGCGCGAATGGCGGCATCAACATCACCGACCCCGCCGGCCTGTATACGATCACGCCGAGCGCGGCCACCGGCTCGGGTGGTTTCCAGGCGGCGTGCTATAACATCATCTACTCTAACGCCACGCTGACGGTCGGTGCGGCGGCGCTGGCAATCAGGGCCAATGACGAAAGCAAGCCCTACGGCGATACCCGGACTTTCGGCGCCGGGCGGACGAACTTCACGAGTGTCGGCCTGCAGAATGGCGAGACTATCGCGACCGTGACGATCGCGGCCGGTGGCGGCACATCGTCCAGCGACCCCGTTGGCACGTATATTCTGACGCCGAGCGCGGCGACCGGGACATTCGCGCCGGCCAACTATACAATCGTCTACACCAATGGCACGCTGACTGTGACCCCGCGGCCGGTCAGTTTGACGGGTACGCGCAACTACAATGGCATGAGCACGGCGTTGGCCAGCATCCTGACGGTGGACAACACGAACGGCACGGACGTGGTGACCGTGGACTCCGGTTCAGCCACGCTGGCAGGCGCCGCGGTCGGCGCGCAGGCCATCACAGACGCGAGCGTGCTGGTCTTGGGCGGCACGGCGGCTGCCAACTATACGGTGGCGGGTGCGACCGGCACCGTCATGATCACCGCCGGCACGGTCAACCTCACGATCATCGCAACTGGATCCGGCACGGCTTCTTTAGCGGGCACGACGCAGGTCGCATTAGGCACGACGACGTCCATTGTCTATACGGCTGAGAGCTGGGTCAGCGGCCACGGGTTCCATGTCATCAGCGCCTTGACGTCGAACGGCGTGCCGGTTCCGGCCGCGGCAGGGCAGCAGGTCTATATTCAAACGCTGAGCAATATTCAGGCGGCCATTAGCAACAACGTCACCTTCACGTCCACGCCGTTTCTTTCGGTTGCCGGTGAGCTGACGGTGGCGCAGGGCCAGACACTGACCCTGGCTGCGGGCGAAACGTTGCATGTGGCCGGTCGCCTGATCATTGAGGGCACCGCGGCCGTCCAGTCCGGCGGCACGCTTGACTGCGGGCAGCTGACAATCGCGCTGGGCGCATCCCTGACCGTGACCAACGGCCACCTGATCGTGGGGGGCTCCACGGTGTATGGCACGTTTACGCTGCAGGACAGCACGGGCGGGCTCATCATCACGGACGATTATACCGTGGATGGCGGGACGAATTCCTGGAACAATTCGCACGTGGTGGTTTCCAATGCGACCAAGCACGTGGCGATTCAGGCCATCAACGGGGCCGTGTTTAACATCACCGACGGCACGGTCATTGAGAAGGCGCCCGGCACCAGCAACTTCGCCTTCCGCATTCAAAATGGCTGCGTCTTCACCATGGTAAACAGCACCCTGACCGGTTGCGGTTACGAAGGCAGCACCACGAACGCCGGGCTCTACATCGATACGCCGAACGTCGCGATGATGGCCGACACGCTGGCGAACAACTACATCGGCGTGGTCTTTGGCCCCCACGCCGTTGGCGACGCGATCAACTTTAGCTCGATCGCGGGCAACACCTATGGCGTCACGAACGCCTGCAAGACGGCCATCGACGCCACCCACAACTGGTGGGGCGCGACGAGTGGGCCGAGTGGGGTCGGGACGGGCACGGGCGACAAGGTCAGCGCGAATGTGACCTATGCGCCGTATCTGAGCCAACCCACTACGCTGAGCCTCAGCGCTGGCGCCTATACGCCGGGCGCGGAAGTCACGGTTCTGGGCAGCTTCCAATTCGATACCAATCTGGTCCTGGGTTCGTTGGTATATGACTTCAACCTGCCACAGGGATGGACTGTCACCAATGTGGCCGGAGTCAACGGTTGCCCGACGCCGGTTCTCGACACCACCCAATACGGCGACCCCCAAAACCCGGTTCTCACCTACCTCAGCAGCGCGCTCACGAGTTCGCCGCTCCAGTTTGCCCTGACGCTGGTGGCGCCCGCACATGCCAGTGGCGCGCAGGCGCTCACCAGTCAGGCATGGTACTGGCCTAAGAGCGAAGTTAACCCGACCTGGATGCTGGGCGCGCAAAACCCGCTGGTCCTGTATCAGCAGGTGACGAACGTGGCCATCACGACCACGGACCTGGGCACCTATGACGGAACGGCCCACGCCGCAACCGCCACAACCGCGCCGGCGGGCCTGGCCGTTGCGTTTACCTATAATGGATCGTCCACCGCGCCTGCAAGCGCCGGCGATTACTCGGTCGTTGCCACAGTCGTGGATGCCAACTGGGGCGGCAGCGTTACACAATCCTGCACGATTGGTCGGCGCACCCTGACAGTGACGGCCACCGGCAGCAACCGC
>SESH01029694.1_pt1 | contig 14002 bp, 5 predicted proteins | sample 3171561 | NCBI WGS metagenome assembly SESH01 (sample SAMN10866947, study PRJNA518727) | freshwater metagenome | biome: subpolar coniferous forest; feature: holomictic lake; material: water; isolation source: holomictic Lake 442 2011 16.5 m and 2014 13 m | place: Canada: near Kenora, Ontario
GAAGAGGAAATCCTCGAACCCAAGGCGCTTGGCGCGCTGACCAGCCTGTCGTTATGCGATGCCCGGACGCTGCCGGCAAATGTGGTGAAGGCCATTGAGGACTACGCCGCCGCGGGCGGGCGCGTGTATCAAGACCTGGATGCGTGCGTCCCGATCAAGGGCGCCGTCAAAATGTCCGCTGAAACCATGGTGGCGCTGGCGGGCGATGGTACCGCCGGCCGGACAAAGGTTTCCTCGCCGCTGGTCACGCTCCGTGAGTTTCCCGGTGGCGCTTCCGCGAGCTACCACGTGTTTGTCAACAACTCGGCAGACCGGTACTGGGGTCTCCCCTTCAACTACGGCAAAGCGCAGGTCAACTATGACAACGACGCGTTGGTCCGTGACGATTCCGTGGCGTGCGTGGCGGAGTTTGCCCGGAAGGACAGGTGGCTGTTCGACATGTCCACCGGACAACCACTGGGTTCCACGGACTCGCCCCTGAAGCTGAAGATCGAGCCTTCGTGGGGCATGGTGGTGTGCGCGTTGCCGTTTCCGTCCGCCCAACTGCGTGTGACCGCGCCACGGTCTGCCAAACTGGGCGATGTCGCGTGCATCCGGATCGAGATGTTGAACGACAGGAACCGTGCCCTGGACGCCGCCTTTGTTGTCAGGGTGGATGTGAAGCGTCCATCCGGCCACGCCAGCCGCTACAGTCGGCACGTCGGGTTCAAGGGCGCGTGCGAATTTCTGCTTCCGCTCGGCCGCAACGACGAGACCGGCACATGGACCCTGTCCATCGAAGGCGGGTTCCCGCGTAAGCAGGAGACGATCCGTCTGAAAGTTGGTGAATCTGGCAGGCAACCGGCCGACCTGCTGAACGTGATTTCGCTCTAGGAACCTGTCGGACCTAGGCCTTGGATCGTTCCAGCACCTTCTGCCGACAGGTTCCTAGTTGTGCAACCCGCGGATAGCGGGTTGCGAGATCTCAGAAAACAGGCAAAATGACTGCGTTTTTTTCTGCAAGTTGGACAAAATATGACGCTGCAGGAGAAGACCATGATGCTGCGGCCGGGCGCATCTGCAATTCATTGACCGCCACGGTAGGGACGGCTTTACGCCGTCCATTGTCTGGCAGTTGCGGGTAGACGGCGTAAAGCCGTCTCTACCCAAATGCAGCGGCAAATCAATGAAGCGCGGCCGCCTTTCAAAGCTTGTGCGAGACAAGCGTTTGCGATACATTAAAAATGGTTACACAAACGCGCGAATAGGTCTGGCTTACACATGTCTGACGAACTGGAAACGCTCCCGAATTCACAACCTGCTGTGGATGGCAATTACAACGCCGATAGCATCACGGTTCTCGAAGGACTCGATGCGGTTCGCAAACGCCCGGCCATGTATATTGGCGATACGGGTACGCGCGGCTACCACCATCTGGTCTATGAAGTGGTGGACAACTCAATCGACGAGGCGCTGGCCGGATACTGCAAGCACATCGAGGCCACGATCAACCCGGACGGCTCCATTTCCATCACGGACGACGGCCGCGGCATCCCCGTGGGGATGCACGCCACAGAGGGAAAACCGGCCGTGGAGGTCGTGCTGACCAAGCTGCATGCGGGCGGTAAATTCGACGGAGCAAGCTACAAAGTTTCCGGCGGCCTGCACGGCGTGGGCGTCACCTGCGTCAACGCCCTGAGCGAATGGCTCGAGGTCGAAGTGCGCCAGAACGGCAAGATCCATCGCCAGCGCTACGAGCGCGGGCACCCCGTGACCACGCTGGATGTGGTGGGCGAGACCAAGGGCACCGGCACGCGCATTACGTTCCTGCCGGATCACACAATCTTTACCTGCAAGGTCTTCGAGTGGGATATCCTCGCCACCCGCCTGCGCGAACTGGCGTTCCTCAACCGCGGCGTGGAGATCAAGTTCGCCGACATCGAGAAGGGGCGCGAAGAGAACTTTCTCTTCAACGGCGGCATCATTGAGTTCGTGGAATACCTCGTGCGCAACAAGTCCGTGGTCCACCCGAACGTCATCTACCTCTCGGGGCGCCGGGACAATATCGAGTGCGAGATCGCGCTGCAGTACACGGACGCGTACAACGAGAACGAGCACAGCTACTGTAACAACATCAACACCGTCGAAGGCGGTACGCACCTGAGCGGTTTCCGCTCCGCGCTAACCCGCACCGTCAACAAATACGCCACGGACAGCAAGCTGACCAAAGCCGGCGACGAGCCCATGGGCGGTGAAGATATCCGCGAAGGGCTCACAGCGATCATCAGCGTCAAGGTGCCGCAGCCGCAGTTCGAGGGGCAGACCAAGACCAAGCTGGGTAACGGCGAAGTGGAAGGCATTGTTTCGGCGATCGTCAATGAGCAGCTCGGTACCTTCTTTGAGGAGAACCCGGCGGTCGCGCGCAAAGTCGTTGAAAAGGCCGTGCTGGCTGCCCGTGCCCGGGCGGCCGCCCGCAAGGCGCGCGACCTGACCCGCCGCAAGGGCGCTCTCGATTCCGCCGCGCTGCCCGGCAAGCTGGCCGACTGTTCCGAGCGCGATCCGGCCAAGTGCGAACTGTACATCGTCGAAGGTGACTCCGCCGGTGGCTCCGCCAAGCAGGGGCGCAACCGCGAGACCCAGGCCATCCTGCCGCTGCGCGGCAAGGTGCTCAACGTCGAAAAAGCACGCCTCGACAAGATTCTGAACAACAACGAAATCCGGACGCTGGTCACGGCCATCGGCGCCGGCATCGGCACGGATGACTTCGATCTGGCCAAGGTGCGCTACCACAAGATCATCATCATGACCGATGCCGACGTGGACGGCGCGCATATCCGTACGCTGCTGCTGACCTTCTTTTATCGCCAGATGCCCCAGCTCATTGAGCGCGGACACATTTTCCTGGCCCAACCGCCGCTGTTCAAGGTCATGCGCAAACAGCGTGAAGAGTATGTGGATAGCGAGACCGCCCTGACGCGCAAGCTGCTGGAGCTCGGCTGTGATGACATGACGCTGCGCACGACCGATGGCCGCTCCCTGGCGGGGGACCAGCTCCGCGGCCTGCTGGATGTGCTCGTGCAGATCGAGGAGATCTGCGCCAGCATCGCGCGCCGCGGCGTGGATGTGCCCACGCTGCTGCGCCAGCGCCACGCCACGACCGGCGAGCTGCCGCGCTTCATGGCGATGGTGCGCGCCGGAGACGAGCCCGAGGTGCGCTTCGCCCATGCCGATGCCGACCTGGCGGCCATTCGGGCCGAGGCCGAACAAAAGCTGCGTACCGGCATTGACCTGGCGGCCACGCAGGTGCGCGCCTTTCACCGGAACGCCGCCACGCCGTTCAGCTGGATGGAGATTTTCCGTGCCGTCGCGCTCCGCAAGGAGCTCGATCAACTCGCGAAATATGGGTTCACGGCCGAGCAGGCGGCCGGTACAGCTGAGCCCTTTGCGTTTATTCAGGACGGCGCAGATGAAACGCCGGTGCGGGCGCTGCCCGAGCTACTGGCCTCCGTGCGCCAGCGCGGACGCAAAGGGCTGACCATTCAGCGGTACAAAGGTCTCGGCGAAATGAACCCGGACCAGCTCTATAACACGACCATGGATCCGGACAAGCGCCGGCTCCTGCGCGTGATGCTCGAGGACGCGGTCAAGGCCGACGCCATCTTCACGCTCCTCATGGGCGACGAGGTCGAACCCCGCCGCCGCTTCATCGAGGAGAACGCCCTCAACGTCCGGAATCTGGACGTCTAGATTTTTCCGTGCCGGAAAAATCTTTTCTTGGTCGCAAAAGTACAGCAGGTCCTGCGGGACTGCTGTCGCAGTCTGGCTGTCGAGACCGTCAACCATCACGCAGGGTCTTGCCAGCTCCATTCATCCAGCGATTTCCGAACTCGCGCCGCACGCGGACGCTCGGGAGCGACAACCGCGCAGGAGAATGGGCTCCTATTCCAATTCCACGCGGAAGAACATTCCCGCGACGCTGGCCGGGACCGTGGTGGTCCAGATGTTCATCGGCGGCGTGGCCGGGATGTGCGCCTGCAGCGGGATGGAGAAGCTGAGGGCCAGGTTCGTGGACTGCATCAGGGCGTAGCTCTTGTTGGAGGCGCTGGCCCACGGGATCTCGATCTGCGTTCCGCCGGCCGAGAAAACCGGCTGCGCCAGCATCAGCACGGATTGACGGTTGGTCGGCGCGGTGCCGGCCAGGTATTCGTGGCGGTCCAGCATGCCATCGCCGTCAGAGTCGGTTGTCGCATCGGCTGTGGCCAGGGTGCCGAAGCAGGCGCGCTCCCAGTCGTCGGCCATGCCTTCCTGGTCGGTGTCCACGCGGACTATGGACACCGTGGTGACGCTGCTGGCCGGGATGTTGACCTTGACCAACACGGCCGCGTTCGTGCCGCCGTTGTAGTCGTACTGTGACAGGATCGTCCCGCCGGTCACCTGGTACCCCATGGCGGCAGCGGGCGCGAGGAACCGGATGCGTCCGTCCCAGAAGTTGGCGGCCAGGGTGTTGGTGATCACCACGGTGTTGGTGAACTGCGACCCGTTGTTGGCCACGGCATAGGCGCTGGTGAGCTTGGCCGCTGAACCGCTGGTCATGAGTTGGAACCATGGGCTTGCCTGCGTGGTGCAGGTCCAGGTCGTGGCGCCGCGCACGAAGTTGAAAAACCCGATCGCCCCCTTGTTGCACGCCTGCTGGGTTTCCAGCACCGTGTAGGGGCTGGATTGAATCGTCGCATTCACGTGCCCATGGCCCAAGAGCATCAGGTTGGGATACTGCCCCGCAACCGGCGCATAGAAGTACGGGCACTTGGCATCACCGTTCGAATTGAAGTGCTGCCCGAAGAGGCGGTACCGGATGTTCGTGTTGGCAAAGGCGGCGGTGTAGTCGTTCGTGAACCAGGTGGTGTAGGTGTTTTCGCGCACGTCCTTCTGGCAGACATAGAAGGAGCCCATCGTGATCGAGTAAGTCTCGATGCCGATGTTGGCGCGCCAGTCGGCGGTCGTGATGGCGTTGTCGTTGTTGCCGCGGGTGGCCAGCACGGCGACGCCCATGCTGCACATGCCGTCCTTGTACTCGTTGTAGCGGGCGACCGAGGTGCCATAGGCATTGTCAAGTTCGTCGCCGGTGTCGAACATGAAGCGCGGATTGGCCAGTCGCACGGCCGGCGCATGCCAGAAGAGCTCGCGGACCGAACCGTGGGTTCCGTACATCCCCGTGTCCGTGTTGTTCGGTTCGTAGGCCTCCGCCTGCGGGTCGGCGTAGTGGAAGATGTAGAAGTTGGTCTCAACGCAGTTCAGCACGCTGACCGCGTTGCGGTTGGTTGCAATGCCGGCCGAGGGGTGGGCGACTGCCAGCTTGAAGACCTCCGGGGGGATGCCGGATGGCAGGCGGACGCGCAACCGGTACCCGGCGACGGTGCCGTTATCGGCGTAGGTGCCGTAGCTGACCTGCTCGACGGTGCCAGTCCAGATGCGGAGATCATTGGCGAGCGCCGCGACCCACTGCGTGCTGTTGAGGCCGGCTGCTGCCTTGACCTCGACCTGGAACGTGCTGCCAATCTCGACAAATTCCGGCACGCCGAAGTTCGGCCGGGCAATGGTGAGCTGACCATACAGGCGTGTGGCTGCAGTTGCCAGGACGATACCGCAGAGAAGGCCGACCCGCGCCACGGAACATGCGGGCAACCTGGATTTGGCGGGCATGGATTGCGCGAGGTTCATGGTAGCACCACCCGGAAGAATGCCGCAGCCCCGGAGACTTGTCCAGTGAATGTGACAGTTTCGTTGATCGGGCGGGTCCATTGCAGGTTTGGTACGTTGGTGAATGCTTCAAGCAGATTGGCTGTGTGCTGCAGGACGTACGTGCGCCCTGCCTTGGCTGGCCAGCATACCAGGATCGTATTATTGGTCGACTCTGGAGCTGTCGAAAGGAGCAGGACGTCGTTCGCATCCAGCGGGTTGGTTCCGGCAAACGCCTCGGCGGCATCGCTCATGCCGTCTGCGTCCGCATCCGGGTCGGCGCCTACATGCAATGCGAAGTGGACAGTGGGGCCCCATCCGGCGGCACCGTGTGCGCGAGCGTGCAGGAACCACGCACCGGCGGTCAGGTTGTTGGTGCTCCAGGTGGTGCCGGTGCCCTCGGAAACCGTGTCCGGCACGGTCGCGGGTTGACGGTCGAACACGCGGCTATAGCCGTCTGCAGCCATGCCATTGACCACGGCCCACTGCATGGTGGCTACGTTGGAGACGTACCCGTGCGTGCCGTCGGGGTGCGTGGTCGAGGTGATCTGCATGGCTGGCGGCGCGCTGGAGTAGCCGATCGTCAGTTTGGGGCGGTTGGCGGCTGTGCCGTGCTCGGAGGTGTAGAGGAACAGGTACTTCCAGTCGTCCAGATGCACCAGATTGAAACCGTGATGGCTGTATGGCGTGTTCACCCAGTTCTGTACGGTTGTCCGTACGTCATAGTTGAGCCAGCCGGTATTGCCAACCAGGTTGGCCGTACCCAGGCTGCTGCTGTAGTCGCCGCCCGGTGTGGTCCACGCCTGTCCGGTGGCGGCGCTGTTCCAGGTAGCCTGGCTCTCGACAAAGCTGCGCGCCAGTTCATTCACAGCCACTGTATGGTTGCTGACATTGTCATAGGCGCCATAGGCCAGGACCGACAGCACGGCCGAGGTTATGGTGGCACCCACCGGCACCTGGTTGCTGAGGTCGAAGTCCACCAGGAAGCGATATTCGCTCATCTCCGGGTGGTTGTTGTCTGGGCCGCCGACCTGCGCCGTGGTGTCAGCGCCGTAGTTGTTGTTGGGGTTGCTGTTCCAGATCTGGTCGTCGACGCAGCCGGTGTAGCTGCTGACGCCCTGCTGCAGCGTGACGGACTGGCCACCGGAGCCGCCGGCTGCCTGTGTGGCGGCGCCGCCGTCGGGCGCGCCCAGTACACGGCTGTTCCCCTCGCCATCCCCGCCGCCGATCCACACATAGAAGTACTGGTTCGAGGGGAGTCCTCCAATTGTCAGGCCGTGCGACGTGACCGACTCGTTGCGCTGCGTCACGGCGGCCGTGCTCCAGTTGTTGGTTGTGCTGTAGCGGACAATACTGTTGGCCGCTTCGTCCGTGTTCCACGCGACGGTGATTGCATTTGTGGTGCCGCTGCACATCACGCCGGAGACCACCGGCGGCGTGGAGTCGAAGAAGACCACGGCCTGGTAATGGTCCGCGTCGCCCCAGCCGTCGGGGCCGCGGCCGCGCACGTGCAGGTACCAGGTGCCGTCGGCCAGCCCGCCATACGACACATTCGTGCCCGTGCCTTCCGTGACTGTGTCCGGCACCGTGCCCGCACTCTGGTCGAACACGTAGCTGTAGCCATCCGCGGATACGCTGTTCAGGACACGCCAGCTGAAACTCGCGGTCCGGTTGGCCGTGGGTACCCCCTCGGCGTGCGTCGTGGACGCGATGCCCAGCACCGGGATCTGCACGGAGGAGGCGTACTCATCGGCGCCGACGTCCGCGGCATTCACGCCCGTGGTGCGGAAGTGGCCGTCCCAGTCGGCAGGGCAGTCGTCCAGCACCGTGACCTTGTCCGTGACGTTGGTGACGTTCGATGCCAGCCGCAGGTCCGCGGCGGCCGAGTCGTTGAACCACGCCCCGAGGATGCTGCTGCCGCTCACGTTGCCGGACTGCGTCAGGCCGCCATACGTGCCGGCCAGCCGGCCGCGCAGGATGTTGTTGCGAACCTCGCCTGCGATGCCAAAGCCGTAGGTGGGGCAGTTGACCACGACCCCGTTGACAGGGTCGCCGGTCCAGATCGTGTTGTGCAGCAGTTTGATGCCTGTCACGGATGAAAGTTCGATGCCGCAGTCGGCGCCGATGGTGAAGAGATTGTTGCGGATAATCCCATTGGCGACATGTGGCCGTGCCGTCTCGCCCGATGGGTTGCCGAAGGCGATGCTGCGGTTGCACCCCACGAACACGTTGCGCTCGACCACAATGTTGGTGCAGCCGGTCCAGAGGAAGATGGCGCCACGCGCGCCACCGTTGCGCCCCTTGATGTTGCGGAAATAGCTGTCCGAAATCGTCCAGTCCTTCAGTTCCATGCAATCCATGCTGGTGATGTAGTCGCCGCTGAAGTTCCACGTGGCCGGCGGCACCTTGCTGTTCTGGAACGAGCAGTATTCCACACGACCGCCCTCGTTCTTCGGTAGGCCCGCGCCGCCTGACGTGCCCTTGATCCCGCGGGTTCCGTTGTTGACGAACCGACAGTGGTAGAAGCGCAGGTTGCGGATGGGGCCGTTCTCATGTTCCATCTTGGCGCCGTAAGCGTGGCACTCACCAAGGGTCAGGTTCGCCACCGTAACGTTCTCGCAACGCTGGAAGCGCAGGATGTCATCAAGGTCATCGTAGGTGCTGGAGTCGTTCCAGAATGAAGACTGCAGGACGACGCGCGCAGGGTCATCCGTGAGGCCGCGGATCGTGATATTGGTTCCGTGGACGTAGAGACGTGTGATCGTGTAGGTGCCGTTTGAAATCATGATCGTGTCGCCTGCGACAGCCGTGTTGACCGCAGTCTGCAGTGCGCTTGCGGTACCGACATAGACCACGCGGCCGGTGGGGGCGGCGAGGGAAGGGGCTTCGCGCCAGTGCCCCTCGAACTCGTCGACCACGACGGCGTAGTGGTCGGCCGTGCCCCAGCCATCCGCGCCGTGCCCGCGCACGTGCAGGTAGTAGGTGCCGTTGTCCAGGTTGTTGGTGGTCAGCGAGCTGCCGATCCCTTCCGACGATGTGTCCGGCACCGTGTTGGAGACGGCGTCGAACACCCAGCTATAGCCGTCAGCGGGAATGCCGTTGTCCACGCTCCAGGTCAGGCTCACGTTCCGGCTTGGCGTGGCCACGGCCGCCGGATGCGTGGACGACGTGACCGCGACTTGCGGAATCTGGGGAACCGAGGTTGTGATGATCAGCCGGTTGCCGGTGGTCGTGATGGTGAAGTTGGTGACGGAGACCAGTCCGTTGGTGTCCGCCGTGACCGTTCCGGAGGCGATCGCCGACCCGCTCTGCACGTTGGTCCAGGAGCACAGTTGGCCTGGCGTGAGCGTGAACTTTTGCAACCGGCGCGGCGTCACGTCGGCGGTGAACGTGCCGGTGCCGGAAATGAGCGTCATTTCGAACCGCGCGGCCGTGTCCACCGTCACCATGTGCCCCTGCGGATACCAGGACGCAGCCCACGACAGGTTGCGGGCATTGTCCCGCGAACACCTCGCCACTCCCGGCATGGCCTCGAAGTTTCGAAACTGCCACTCCACCCACTGGCCCGCGCCGTTGTTGATCATCATCCTGTTGTTCCATTGGAACCCGAGCCAGGTGTGCCCGCCGGTTCCCGTATAGCCGCTCCATGCCCGCCTGGGCGTGTTGCTGTTCTCCAGGATCGCATACCAAAGCGCGCCCTGCGTGGCCCAGTCGATGGTGGTGTCGTCCGTATTGTGCCCCGTCTGGATGTAAGCCATTTCATCCTTCACGCGCTTCTGGAAGTTCAACTGTGTGTTCTGCCAGTCGAACACCGGCGTGCCGTTGTAGCGCGCGATCCCGTTGAGCGAACAGTCCGTGAGCGGCAGGTTGATGATCGGGTCGCCGCCGGCATTGGTGGGGCCCCACTTCGGCGTCACATCGCCGACCCACATGGAGGAGTTCCGGAAGTCCGTCATGGGCTCAGAGGACCACGTGGCTGCAAACAACTTCGGGTAGCGCGTGCCCATGGTCAGCGTGCCGGACCCGCCCATGCTATGCCCGTACATGTAGACCCGGTTCGTGTCTGCTCGGTAATAGGAATCGCGCATCGTGGCGAGGACCGCCTCGAGCAGGTATTTCTCCTGGTAGTTCCCGACAAAGCCGCTGCGATAGGTGGAGGCATCGCGGTTGGCCCCGTACCCGTAGTACCAGCATTGGTTCGCGTCGTCACCGCGGATGGTGATGCTGCTGTCGTTCACGGCGTCGGCCGGGGTGTAGCGTGAGCCCCATCCCTCCACGTGCAGGACTACCGGGTATCTGTTGGTGCCGGACGCACTGTAGCTAGCCGGCACGCCGACGCCGAAGTTGTAGGCGTAACCGATGTACTTCGGGTTCCAGTTGTCGTAGTCCATGAAGATCGTGTAGGCGTACCCCCGGTAGTCGGTCCCGTAGGAGTTGTAGAGATCCGTGTAAACATGGACAGCCTGTGGCGGCGCCTCGAGCTCGCCCACGGTTACGTCCAGGCTGTTGGCGGACGAGAAATCGGTGCGATTTTCCTGGCCGGATGAGTTGACTGTGGTGACGGCGTAGTAGTAGTTGTTCGAGCTTGAGTTGTGCACGGTGTAGACGAACAGCCCTGTGCCCGCCGCCAGTTCCGTGCCCAGCCCCTCGACATCCCGGCTCGCCTTGTTCTGAATGATAAACCGCGTCTGTCCGATCGGCCCGCCAGACTCCAGCGTGTAGAGGCTGGAGTTCTCGGCGACCTGCGCGACGACCTGGGCATTGCTCAGGTTTCCGGAGTTGATTGCGCTGGTGTGGCGGTACACGCGATAGGATTCGCCCGCGATGGCTCCGTTCTCGGTCCACGTAAGGAATGTCTGCCCGGAGCGGTGGAACGCGGCCAGCGCGGTGGGCTGAGCGGGCAATCCAGTGCTGGAGACAAAGATCCATCGGCTGGCAAAATTCATCACCCCTTTGTTGTCCGTGACCAGGAGATAGACATGGTAGGTTCCGGCACTCGCAAAGGTTACATTGCCGGGATTCTGCGCTGCGGAGTCGGCCGTAACGCCGTCGAAAGTCCAGCGATAGGCGCTGATCGTCCCGTCCGCGTCCGTCCCACTGCCCTGGAAGTTCACGGTTCCGCCGGGTGCGATCACCACATTGGCGGCTGGCGAGGCGATGGTCGCGGTGGGAGGTGTGGAGCCTCCGGAATCCAAAGGTGATACGGCGTCGGCTCCGGTCACCATAGCCAGCCCCATGGCGACAGCAACAACACCCAAGGGCATCTTGAATAGAACAAGCATCCACGCCTCCCTGTCCTTATTCGCAGCCCGGCCAATAACATGTCACGGAAAGTTGGCCTCTGGACGCAAGCGTCTGACAGGCAATGTATTGAAGCGATCGAAAAAGAGATATAACCGCTTCGCTGGAAGGGTATAGGCGTACAGACTACTGCGCCTGCCCGACCTGCACCTGATCACGGAGGCGCAGGTCGGTCTCCAGGGACATTACAAACGGTGCGCCGCGTAAGGCATCGTCCCGGCCGATTCCGCGCGTCGCCGCGGGATCGAACCGGATAAATAGTGCGGCTGTTGCGTCCTGGCGGTTCTCCTCGATGTGCGGTGCCGCACCGTCAGTGACCAGAATCGGCGCATCCGTACGGTTGTCACGCACCAAGGTGCCTTCCGCGAGCCAGCGCATCTGCACGGCGGCCGGAAAATTGCTGTTGCACAGAATCGTGTTGCGCAAGACTTCGGTTCCGGCCGACCCCCACAAGGTGACAGGCGCATCAGCAGATCGGCGTTGCGTCGCCCCATACGGCCCGATCACTGTGTCGTCAAAGAGATTCCGCTCGTGAAGGATGATGTTGTCGCTGATGCGCCCGCCAGCGTGATCGCCAGGGCCGGACCTTCCCAGGCCGATTGCCATATCGCAGTTAAAGAACGTGCAGTGCTCCACGACCGAACCGGCGGACTTGTCGCGGAACGCCACGGCCGGATGGAACTTGAAGGCGTTGGCCGATTTTACGGGCGAAGACAAATTACGGAAAAGGCTTTTCCTGACCACCCAGTTCGTCCCGCCCAGAACCTTTAGGCCGCTGTCGCCGCCGGTCACGGGATCCAGACGCGTCCGTTCGAACACGCTGTATTCAACCAGCCCAGCGTTGACGCCGGCACTGGTCTTGAGCAGCGCCTCGCCGCAGTCGAACAGACGGCAATGAAACAGGCGTACCGCACCGGTCCCAGACTCACCATGCAGTTGGATGGCATGGTTTTTCGCTTCGCCGAGCGTGAGATCTGCCAGCAGCACCCCGGAAGCGGCGCGAACATCGATGAGGCTGGCCACTTCCGCCGACCGGTCGATGGCGGCTCCGAGAATCACGACGTCGCAGAATTTTCCGGTGGCCCCTCGGATGGCCACGTCGGTGACGTTATCCAACACCAGGACGTTGCGCACGCGGTACGAACCGGGGCGAAGGCTGATCGTGGTGTGGCTCTTCAGCGCGGCCACGGCGGCCTCGAGTTGGGCTGCGTTCTCCACGTTGACCACCGCGTGGCCGGGCGGTATCGCGGGCCTGGCCTCGTCCGGGGGATCCTGCGGATCCACGTACGTCCCAACCGGCACCACGTCTACCTCAATTGCGGCATCCTTGCCCGCAAAGGCACGTCGCCCCGCCGGCACATCCACGCCCTGTGCCTCGTCATGTTTCTGGAAGCGAACAACCCCTTCTTCCACGTCGAGCCGCGTGCCACTCGCATCCACATCAAGGCGCAGCCGGGTGCCCACCACAGTTGCACGGGCCTGCGGCGTCTCGATGATGAAGGCTGCGCCAGCCGACTGCTTTCGCACATCAGCACTGGCGCGCCCGTGCGTAAGCAAGATGGTCTGCGCTCCCGGAGCGGCGACGACCTGCATGCGTGTCCGAGGCTCCAGGCGCACCAGCGAGCCGTCCCTGCAGCGCAAGACCACACGGCCGTCGGCACCCGTGGCGAGCACTTGATCGGAACGAAGCGTGGCGCCCTCACGAGCAGGTTCCGCTGTACCCCGGGAGAGCATTGTGACCTCACCGCCGATGAACGTCACGGTGGATCCGTCGGGTGCCGCTCCGGTATGCCGGAACTGGAGCGCGATGCCAACGCATACCAGCACCGCTGCCGCCGCCGCAGCGACCAGGCGCAGATGCCAGCCGACACGACTCGGTCCGCGACCGCCGGGTAGAACTTGCAGGGGCGGCGACCCTACCGCTGCGGCGTGCGTGGCACGAATCTTTTCAACCTGCTCACCAGCCTGGAGCATCAGGCCGGTCTCCATGCAATAGTCCATAAAGTGCGCTGCCGCCGCGGGATCGTTCTCCAGCATGCGTATCAATGCTGCGCGGTCGTCCTCTGCGAGTTCCCCGCGAAGGTAGGCGTCAAATAGTTGTTCGCCACGGTCCGTCATGCGTGCTCCACGGTGCCGAGCTGTTTCTCGACGCAATCCTTCAGCGTCTTGCGGAGGCGGGAGATCGAAAGCCGTACCGCGTTTACGCTTTTGCGAAATGCGGTGGCGAGTTCCTCGCCCGACTGCCGGTCGCGGTAGAATCCCATCAGCAGCTTCAGCGAAGCCGGATCCAGCTTCTCCATGCACGCCTGCAGTGCAACACGCCGGTTCTCCATTGCGTCGGCCGCCGCGTCGGTGTCGAACTGCCGCTCGAATTGGGCGTCCACCAGCGACAGCAACCGATCGTCGCCAACATAGGCAGCCCGCTTTCTTCGCCGGATGATGTCAATCGCCTTATGGCGGACAATCTTCTTCAGCCAGGGGAACATTTCCGCGCCGGCCCGGAACTCCTGCCACTGCCGGTTGGCAGCTATAAGGGCCTCCTGTACTGCGTCTTGTGCCAGACTCCAGTCCCTGAGCACGGTGTAAGCGTAGCTCAGCAGGGCTCCCTGGCACTTGAACGCAGCCCTGAGCACGGTGTCTTGTGTTACGGTCTCCATCGTATACGTCTCGCAATCACTATTCGCATGTAACCCGTAAACATGTCATGCGGGTTTAAGAAAGGATGCGCGTGAAGTCCAAAGTCTTCCAGTTCCCTAATCGTGCGCGACGGTTACTTGACCGTGAACAAAGGCATCCCGGGATGCTTTGGATATGTTTTGCATCGGTTATATCCAAGGAGAAGGTGTGGTTGATGAAATAAAGATAGAATGACAGCGGCCACAAAGCAACGTGTATTGCGATCCGGTGGGGGGCCATGGTCTCTGCCTGAAGTGCAACTTTGGCTGCTTCCACCACGAAGTCCAAGGATAAGGCGGGAGGAGGAACT
>SESH01033766.1_pt1 | contig 13995 bp, 5 predicted proteins | sample 3171561 | NCBI WGS metagenome assembly SESH01 (sample SAMN10866947, study PRJNA518727) | freshwater metagenome | biome: subpolar coniferous forest; feature: holomictic lake; material: water; isolation source: holomictic Lake 442 2011 16.5 m and 2014 13 m | place: Canada: near Kenora, Ontario
GAATTTGCCGTGGGAGGGTTCTCGGGTGGCGCAAAAGGCTGTTTCTCCCCCTGTTCGGTCCTGGTCGGCCGGAAGCACAAGGTCATAGGGGTGTTCCTGGCTGGCTGCAATGAGGACTGGAGTGCGCGATTTCGCAAGGATTACCACGCCAAAGACGCCGGTTTCCGGCACATTCGCGCTTTCCTGAGTGTCGGCGACAAGGACGATATCGCCACGGTCGCTCATTGCACAAACGTCAAGAACAGCCTGAAGGCGAATGGCATTCGCGACAGCCGCCTGGAAGTGTTCGCTGGTGGCCACGCCATGAATGGCCAGCATTTTGTCCAAGCCCTGAAGTGGTTCGCTGAAGATCGGCCGAAAAGCGCGTCAGCCAAGCTCGGGGGGCGCCAGCCGTCACCAGCGGAGCCTGAACAGGAGTGAGCGCAGACGCCCGCCGGAGGGACAGACCCCGCCATCAAGCTCCGTATGATCTTTCAATGTCCATTGTTTGCCATGCTGATCAAGGCGAGTTGAGGACTTTATGAAAACAACGCCAAAACGGATGGTCTGTTTAGCTGTCCTGTTGGTGTTGGGGCTGCTTCCCGGGTCAGGAGCGGGCGAGGCGATTCCACTGCCGCCTCCTGCTGTCGCGGTCGATCCGTTGCCGGCTAAACCCAAACAGGTTGGTTTCGGCGGACGACTGTTGTGGTATATCCCAAACCGATGCCTGGATCTTGTAGATATCTTCCGCTTCCGATTGCGTCTGGGACCCGGATTGGCGGCAGGGTTCCGAATCACCGACTATGGCTCTTTCTATTCTGGCGAATACCACAGCTTCTATGCTGGGCTTCCCGGACCGCGTAGTCAGCGCTTTGCAAGGTGGCCTGTCGGTGTTGAGTCCCTCAAAGGGATAGTGTTTGGCGGCGTTGATGCCACGGACGACACGCCATACGGCCCGGAATACGGGCGGTCCGAAGTGGATATTGGAGTTCATCTGGGATTGGTGGGGGCAGACGCCGGCATCGATCCGCTGGAATTCGCGGATTTCCTGTCCGGATTCTTCCTTTTCGATCTTGGGGGGGACGACTATCCGCGAGCGCATGGAACGGAACCGGTGATATCGAGTGGGGTCTGTCGTCGCTCAGCGAGGGGTATGTTTCTGCTCAGTGCGAAGCCTGCTGCATTTGCCCATTTTACCGATAGGCTTGATTACCTTCATGTGAACATCCATCAACGTGTCAGTCGGCCGGTGCGTTCCATAGATGAGTATCTCGCGTCTGACGTCCTGCCGCGGGCGGAGCCGTCGGAATCGCGGCTGCGGCTCGGGCTCTACGCCGAAAGCGTACGAGGCACGGATCGGGAAGCCTCGCTTAAGCCTGAGGCTGATTTGGATGTGTCACTGCCGAACATGGAAAATAGGACGCATGTATTTGCCCAGAGTGGTCATGCCGATGAATTGCCTGGACTCCCCTTGTCAGAGACCAAGGACGAGAGCCTGATCGTGGGCGCGCGCCGCATTCTAAAGCACTCTGCCATCTCAGCCGATATGGGGGTTCGCGTCAAATTACATCCCCGGGCCTTCGCCCGGATGACATGGTGTCCGAGATTCGAATATGATCAGTGGTTTGTTCGGCCGCAACAGCGATTCTTCCTGGACACCAGTGACCGGCTGGGCTCGCTCAGCTCATTGTTTGTTGATCGCTGGCTGGGTGATGGTCACGAATACTATGCCGGAAGTACGACTTCGGCCCGGTACACCCAGGACGTCGGTGAGTGGACATGGGAGCAATCCCTGCGGCTGGGGCGGGTACGGGAAGTGCTCGGAACGGAGGTGCAAATCGGCAGGGTCGGGCGTCTTGACGTTTCAAACGGCGACGATCTTTCTATCCATGTCTTCGGGACCGAACATGGCGCTGCTACCTATCGTCTTGTCGTTGGGATGCGCCGCCCCGTGTATCAGAAATGGATATTGTTGAGCATTGATCCGGGTCTCGAGTGGACTGAGGCGAATGGCTTCAATACGGCGTACCGTATTATGGTTGGCCTAGACATGCTGTTTTGGGGGCCAATGACAAAATAGCCCGGGAGCCCACGAGGGACGACCAGCCATAACAAGCCCGCCGGAGAGCCCGCCGGAGGGACAGGCCCCACCATCAAGCTGTAACTCGTTGATTATCAGTAACAACTAATTGTGGGTGTCCCCGGCGAGCAACCTACGGCAACAGCAACATCCAACGGTTTATCATGTACTGGGGCAGGACCGGCAAGGCTGCGCTCCAGCCCCAGCCGAAGCTGGCCGAGCCGCCGCCGCTGTAGCGAAGGTACCAGGTTCCGCCTTGTGGCCAATAGACTGCAACATCGGTCCTGCCGTCACCGTCATAGTCCGCCGGTACCGGCAGGACGGCACTCCAACCCCAGCCCACGGTGACCGGGCTGCCGCCGCTGTTGCGCAGGTACCACATACCCCCGCCAGGGTGGTAGACCGCAACGTCCGTCTTGCCGTCGCCGTCATAGTCACCGGGCACCGGCACCGCTGCGCTCCAGCCCCAGTTCACATTGGCCGAGCCGCCGCCGCTGTAGCGCAAATACCAGGTTCCGCCCTGTGGCCAGTAGACCGCGATATCAGTCCTGCCGTCACCGTCATAGTCGCCGGGCACGGGCACGGTGGCGCTCCAGCCCCAGTTCACAGTGGCCGAGCCGCCGCTGCTGTAGCGCAGGTACCAGGTTCCACCCTGTGGCCAGTAGACCGCGATATCAGTCCTGCCGTCGCCGTCATAGTCGCCGGGCACGGGCACGGTGGCGTTCCAGCCCCAGTTTACGTTGGCCGAGCCGCCGCCGCTGTAGCGCAGGTACCAGGTTCCGCCCTGTGGCCAGTAGACTGCCGTATCGGTCTTGCCGTCGCCATCGTAGTCCCCCGGAACCGGCAAAGTGGCACTCCAGCCCCAACTGACGCTGGCTGGGGCAATGCTGCTGTGCCGCAGATACCAGGTGCCGCCGGCTGGATGGAACACTGCGATGTCATTGCGACCGTCACCATCGAAATCAGCCCCTGAACCCATTGGCCTGACTACAAACGCCACCGGCGTTGAAGTTGAAGAGTTGTCGAGGGCATCGAAAGCCATGGCTTTCAGGGTGTTTGTGCCTGTCGGCGCCCCGACCCACAAGAACGTGTTGGACCACACGAAAGTCGCTCCCGGTATGTTTGTTGCCCAGAGCAGGTTCGTGCCGTTGTACAGGCGGACCTCATCCAAGCCGTCGGTGTCGCTTGCCCTTACTCCGACAGAGACCCTGGTGGTCCGCAGAACCGCGCCGTCGGTTGGTGACAGGATGGATACGCGCGGTTCACGAATCATGTAGCCGGCACTCTTCACCTGGCTCTCTGTCCAGTTGGTCTTCCATGCCCTTGCCTTCAGCACCGTTGCCCCCTGGATGCGTACGGTTCCGCCGCTGGTGAGCGCCGGATCGCCTGTTGCGGGATCGACGTTGTTTGTTGTGTAGCGAATCGTGGTGCCGGGGGTGGCGCAGGTGACCGTGACGGTGAACTCGTCGGGATATGTTCCCTCGTCTGGACTGAACTGTGGCGTTGCGACCTGGCCGATGGCATTCACGAGCAGGTTCCACTGTTCGTCGCAGTATCCGAAGTTGTTGGTTGCCCGGATGGTTATTGAATAGTTCTGTCCCGCAGGGGTGGGGCCGGGCCAGTCGACTCGTCCATTGGTTGTGTTTATGGTCATGCCGGCCGGCGTGCTGCCGCGGAATGACCAGGTGACCGGCTGGGCGCCCCGTGTCAGGACCGGTATGATTGTATACGGTGATTCAGCCATTGTGGCGTGGTCGCCGATGGGGGTGACTTCAGGCGATGCACTGGAGTTGGTGACGCCCGGTGTGCCGGTGCCCGAACAGAGGTGCCAGTTGGCGGCATATTCGTTGTCAAAGGCCGGGGATCCCAGCTCGATCGACACCCCGGACGCCGCCGGCCACGGCGGGGTGTTGGAGTATGCCACCCTGTCGATGGTGTTGCCCTGCAGATCGGTCAGCGTGATCGTTGAGGCCGTGTTCGGCAGCGAGAGGGCAGGGACCTGAACGATCCTTGTAGCGTATTCAGTCGCCGATGTCCACGTTACCGGCCAGTCCCACACTCCGTAGCCAGGGTAGCGCTGGACCAGGTTGCTGGCGGCCGCGAGGGCCGGGTAGGCGTTTGTGAGGCTTGTCTGGTTGTCGGTTATGACCAGGTGTGTGCCCGGCCCGAGCGTCGTTCCGTGCGGCAGGTGATAGGACTCAGGTCCGACGCTCAGTAGCCACCAGCTGAGGTCTATTGACTGGGTACCAGGGTTGTAGAACTCGATGTACTCCGGTCCGGCCGCGGGCTGATACATCACCTCGTTGACCACGACATTGGACGGGTTATACACGTTCGATGCGGCCCAGATGTTGGTGTTCTTGTCGGACCACGTCCCGTTGAGGAAGAAGTCGCGCCTGTCCCGTATGAATGCCTTCACGGTTGCGACCTGGTTCGACAGCAGAACCGGGTTTGCCCTGATCTGCACGTAAGCCGGAGTCAGGGTGGTCTGAAGCGTGTCGAGTTTCGGGTACAGGTAGTTGGTGGTGTAGAGGGTGTTGAAGTAGCGCCAGAGGAGCATCTGGTGCCGGTGCCGGTACGGGAGGGTATATTCTGCGCCAGCCCCGGCTTCGGGGTAGAAGAGGACCTCGCCCAGTAAGGGGCCGCCTTGCCCCGGTGTTATGCTCGGGTGCAGGGTGGTCTGGTAGTATGGGTGCAGGTTGGTCTGGGCGTATACTGCGCCGCTCGGGTTGGGGTCAAAACTGAAATCAGCATCCCACGGGTATTGTCGCCACCGCCCATCGGCCGCGGCCCGGTGTTGGAACATGTTCCAGGCGAAATGCTGGTCGCCGTTGGCCGTGAGCGAGAGGAGTCCCATCGAGTACATCACCGACTCATAGCAGATATTCGTCCTGACGCAGTCGTACTTGCCCGCGCCAGTGGCGGCGGTCAACAGGTTGTACGTCGCGACGAAGTTATCCAGGGTCTCATCACCCGCGACGATGTTGCGTCCGCCATAGCCTGAGCGAGAGACATAGTCGTCGAGGCTCATGTCGTTGCCGCGCAGGAACGCCTCGCCTGGGTCCTCAAGCTCGGTCGTAATGGTCTGGGTGCCATTGATCCAGAGGCATACGTGCCGGACCCTGGGTGTGGCCAGTCCTATCTGCCGTTGCAGGTCATAGGCTATCACCTCATTCACCACCCGTTGCTGCGTCCACTGGCTTGAATTGCCGCGGTGCCTGAAGTCAGTGCCCTCCTGGTCGTCAGCGAACCATGTATCCAGAAAGCGCCCCTTGTTCATCCGGACTGCGATGCCCGTTGTTTCCGGTTGGAGGGCAAACGGATAGCCGCGATGCCGCACGCGCATATCGGTGAACACCTCGCCGGCCGGATTCACGGCGCATGCCCTCTTGGAGACGGGGTATGTCACGGGATTGCCGTCCACGAACACCAGCCAGTTCGGCAGAATCGTTTGCGACGGCGTGCCGGCGACCAGGTAGCCGAAATCCCTGCTTGGATCATCCGGTGGCGGCAGCTGAGTCTTGAACCCGTCATTGCCGACGGCCTGCACGTGGTAGCGCACAATCGTTGTAGCTGATGTCACCACTGGGCCGGTTCCGGCGTATTCGCCGTCGCCGGCGACAAGGTCCGGATCGATTCCGTCATCGCGCATCGGCACGTTTGTATATGCAGCATCGGTGAACTGGTAGGTATTCGAGCCCACCGTCCTGTAGTTCAGCCGGACGTTGGCAACAAGCGAGGTTGACGACAGCCGGGCCCGCACGACATTTGCAGTGCCGAACGGGCAGATGTCGAACAGTGTTGACACTCCCGAAATGCCGAACGGCGTGAGTGAGGTCGCAACCGAGTTGACGGCACCAGGGGTCCCGCGCGAGGCGAGGGAAAGGGCGTTTGTGACAGGATTCACCACGGCGTACAGGTTTTCCGCGAGCCCGTCGCGGCAGACCCAGTACGAAACCACGTAGTTGGTGCCGCTGGATACGGTCAACGGAGGCGACGCAACGGCATTGCTTGCAGAGTCGCCGTAGACGAATACGACGTATCCCGCCCCGGATTGGACCACAAGCCGCGTTGCGTTGCCCGCAATGACCAGGCCGGTACTCCCGTACCTGCCGGTACCCGGCACGGCACGGGTCATGGCATGGTTGCCGAGGAACGACCAGCCGTTCGTTCCTGCCTCGAAGTCGCCGTTGCCGACAAGTTCGTTCGCCGAGCCCTGGGCCATTATCGATACGTCGTCCAGTCGAACCTTGCCCTCGAAGTCCAGGTAGAAGCGGATTCCGGAATTGGCCGTGTTGATCTGTCCGGTCCAACATACCTGTTGCCAGTTTGTTGAGGCCATGGACGATGCCCAGTTTGCGGTGGAGGCGGCCGGGGCGCCGGCTGACACACGCTCCAGCGAAGGCCCCATCCCGTCCGCCGCCACCGGCCACGGAGCATGGTCGGCATACGTGACTCTATCAAGCTCGCGCCCGTACGCATTGACCAGTTTCAGCGTCTCGCCGTCGTTTTGCAGGCGGCCGTCCCAGTTGCCGGCAGTATTGGTTATGCCGTATGTGGATCGTACATTCTCCTGTGTGGCGCACAGCACCAGGTATGAATCCGGAGCCATGACGGTGCCGGCGGGCAGTGTCATGGCGGTACCCTCAAGCTGTGCTCCGTCGATGAAATTCGTCACGCCGGCGGGATTGTAAAGTTCGACGTATTCCAGGGCGGTATCATTGCTGTCGGCCGGGTGGTACATGATCTCGTTCAAGATGACGTCCGGCTGGGGCGTGCCGGATGCCGTCCAGAACCACTGGGGCGTCACCTGCCCGGCGCAGCGAGTCCGGAAACTGACGGCCACTGCCTGGCCGATGGTTGCCTGCGGAATCAGGATAGTGCTGACGGCATTGGATGGGGAGCCGCCGGATCCCGTGGCCACGATGTGAATGACCCCGTTGCCGCTTTCCTCCTGAAGTTCCTCCCTGAACGAACCGGAGTGGGAGCCCGCAGAGCTCCACCCGGCGAAGGAGCTGTTGAAATCTCCGTTGACGACGCTCTCGATCCCGGAGCCGGCATCCTGCATCGACAAGTCGTCGACCAGCGCCTCCCCGGCGGAGTTCAGGTAGACATAGACGAGGTTGGAGTGAGTCGCCACATTGGTGTATGTGAATGTGGTCCATGTTGCCGACGGTTGGACGTTTGTGATGAGACCGCCGCCGGACATCCTCACCGTCAACACAGGAGCAGGCAGGAGACCTGAACTCTCCGACGGCAGCGTTGACGCCTGGCCGTTCGTGCCCGAAGCCTCGAACCTGTAGTATATCCAGGCGCCGGAGGCTGGGCTCGATGCGACCGCCGAGTACACCAGGTCACCGGTCACCGCATCGCCGTTTATCCCGTCATCGTGCATCAGGTATGTGGTCTCAATGCCCGACGCGACGGTCCTGAACACAATCTGTGTCGGAAGCGTTGTCGCTACGACGGCGACACTTGCCGTGAATACACCTCCGGGGACGGGCGACGTCGGGGCGATGGCGGGGTTGATGAACCCGTTCAGAGGCGCGCGCCCGGGGGAACCGCCGGGAGGACCTGCGAACCAGTTTGAGGGGTTGTTCCCGTAGGAAGATGGGTCAAGCCGCTCGAGGGAGGGACCGTGGCCATCCGGCGCCTTCGGCCAGGGTGTATTGTTGTTGTAGTCCACGTCTTCGATCAGGACGTACGGGACCAAATCAACCTCCGGGGTGGTCGGTGCCTCCAGCCTGACGCGTTCCCCAATGTTATCCAGCCGCCCGCTCCAGGGGCCGAAGACGGGTGTCGTGGAGGCCAGTCCGTACATGGTCCTGAACGCTGGCAGGTTCGTCGCGCCCGTCACCACCACGCGGCCGCCGGCGGGAATGGTGACATTTGTCGGGAAGACAAAGCTCACGCCCGATGACAACCGCCATGTGTTCGTTGGGAATGCCGGGTCGTAGAGCGGTACAGAAATGGCGGTAATGTTCAGCAGCTCAAGGTACTCCGCATCCGATGTCTCGTCCGGAGTATGGTACATTATCTCGCTGATGACGACAGGCCCCACGCGCGGAGGTCCATTGGAGCCGCCCAGCGTCCGCTGTGCCATCGGGACGAGTTCTCCCGTTCCGTTCGGGTAGCGGCCGAAGGACATTCCATTGCTGGATGCCCCGAACTCCACGAAGTCAGCGGCGCGGGTGAGGTTGCCCTGCGCATTTGCCGCGGTCAGGTACACATTCTCGCCCAGCTCGCTGAGGCTGAACGGGATGTTCCCCGGCACATTTGTTGCCGCAAACCGGCTTTGGTAGATGACGGCGTATCCGCCGGCCTGGATCACTGAATTGGTGATCCGGTACTTCTTCCGCACGATCGGATCGTCGCTCAGGTACCATCCGTTGATGCTGATGGCGTAGGCCGCGACGTTGCGCAATTCGATCGCATCCTCAAGAGGGGGGTCGGTGTGGGGCAGCACCTCATTGATGACGGCGTCTCGGACGGCAGGCAGCCCTGCGGCGCCGGGGCTGCCGAGAAACTCGTCGCTCGCCCGCCAGCTTGACGGATCGTCGTGATCGCCGGACGGATTAACCAGAACGAGCGACGCACCATGGCCATCCGCCGCCTGCGGCCATTTCGGGCCGTCACCGAACGTCACCGAGAGCAGGCTGGCTCCGGCGGAATAACACAACTCCACGGTGTCGCCGTCGTTGTCCAGCTTGCCGGAATAGCTGCCAAGGACGTTTGTGACTGCGGGATAGCGCGCGGCAAAGGCAGACAGGTTCTTCGCCACCACCAGGTATGCGCCAGGACCGACGGTCCTTCCGGCCGGAAAGGTGAAGGTCACACCGTTCGTGAGATAGGCGCCGGTGAGGCTGACCGCGGTTGTGCCGGTGTTGCAGATTTCGACGTATTCGTATTGGTCGCCATCGGTGGGTATGTTCGTGGCACCGACAGGGTTGTACATGATCTCGCTTATCACCAGATTGCCGGCATCGGCACCTGTGACCCGGCACAGCAGACCTATTCCCAGCAGGACAAGAATACCGGCCCTGTTTACTCCCCGGCGCATCAAGGTCTGCATGCCGCCCCTCCCAGCCAACTACCAGAAAACCACGCCGCAGCCGCACACCGCAGCCCAGAAAACTTCATTCTATAGCCCGCCGCATAGCCGGGCAAGCATGAACCTTCAAGGATTCCGCGCGGGGGGGCGAATGCCCGGGACGTTCAATGCCCGTACGCGTGTGGATGTATCCGGCGCCGTCCTGGTGGCAGGCGCGTGTCAGCGTTCGCCTGAGGTTTCATCCGGATCATCACGGCAATGTGGGTTGATTAACGAGATCTCCGGCCCGGATAAACTCCCTGATCTTTCCGATAAGGTCCGGAACATGCGTCTGATCGAGCCGGGCGAGGACCTGCTTCCAGCGCCAGCTGATTGACCCCACGTCCTGTCTGCTGTGTTTCAGGAGAGAGTCAAAAGCGCGGCGGCGTTTCCGGTATTCCTGTTGGATCTCCGTCATCCGCTCGGCGAGGGCGTCAGTGTATGCGTTGGCGAACGCATCCCGATCCGGTACCCAGCCCGAACGGCATACGACAGGCCTGGCATAGGCCTCGGCGAAGTGGGCGAGCGGGGATTCGCAGTCATGGAATGTGCCGGCATGATCGGCTGCAACGATCTTCTCTGGCATCCCGTTGCAGTCTGTCACAAGGATCTCGTCGCCATTGTCAAAGATGACTTCCCCCCTCTGCGTCTGCCGGCCGACAAGCATGTTAGGCGCCGCCGCCCGCCCCAGCAGCCGGGCGAATGCCAGGGCGAAGCCCTCGTCCTTGAAGCGCGCCTGCGGTATCCGCTCGGTGGCCAGCCCGGTGAGATACTCGCGCTCGAAGTAGGTTGTCCAGATGCGGGTGCCCTGGTACTCGGGATTGGAGCCGCGGTAGGTGTTGGCGATGCGTCGGGACATAAGCTGGCTGGGTAGTGACATGCCGAGCTGCCAGGCGGCCAGGCGTCGTTCAAGCGTGTAGGATGTGTAGTCCTCCGATTCCATTATCGCCCTGAGGAGGTTCATCTTCTCGTCGAGATGCTCGCGGATGCCCCACTTCTGGAAGCGGATGATCCTTACGACGGGTTCAGGAGAGCCGCGGTGCTTAACTTCCGCGATGTAGGCGCGGTGGCCGCCGGCGTCAATGTGCGGGCGCAGGCCGGGGCTTATCCGCCCGACGTTGACGTGCTCGAGGTTTCCGAATTCCAGGATGTAGTTGCAGATGAAACCTTTCACGCTCTCATCACACAGGGCCTGCAGGGTGTGGTCGCACGGATTGCGTTCGAGTTCGGCAAAAATGGGGTCGAACATCAGTTCGCCGTGGTCGATGCGACCGCCGGGCAACCACTGGATCTGCATGAAGAACTCGGGATTCAATCCCTGCAGAATCTCCTCCGACACCACATCATCCCTTTGCCCGATCAGCCTTGAGAACATAAGGTTTCGCCAAACGGGGTTGCGGGGATTGTCCTCGCGAAGGTCCGCCGGCACGGCCGAGCGGAAGAGGTTCTCCGCGTCTCTGTGCAGTTGCCGGAGCAGTTCGGACCCGGCGGAGTCAAGATCCGCTCCGGAGAACAGGTTTCGGCCGAAGCCGCTCTTTACGCCGAAGAAAGCCACTTCCGGGTTGTCGCCGCAGTTGCATTCGCCGGAGCAGGTGCATATTTCCTGAAGGTGGCTTCTCAGCGCCGGGGTGTCCAGGTCGCGGAGGCCGGAGAATTGCTGCAGCGTGAGATACCTGATGCCTGTCACGGTGCTGTAGTAGTAGATGGGAAGGCCGTTGATGCCCATCCTTGCGGATTCGATCATGTTGACGATGTCCCGGGGTGACTGCGGAATCGGCGTTATGCGCCACAGTTCGCCTTTCTTCCGGATGGCCTGCTGGACGGTCTTGTCATAGACGAAGAGGAAACGGATGTTGCGCTTTGAAAGCCCTTCCAGTTCCTGGAGCAGGAGGTCGGCCTCGAAGGCCAGCGGCATGTTTGAAGGGTCGGGGCGGATCTGGATGTAGGGGCCATCCATGACCAGGTCGACGCTGTTGGCCGTTTCCCTGGCCTTCTCGTGCGCTGTGAGGGGAGGTTTGCCGTTCGCCTTGCGTTCGCTGTCAAGCCACTCGATGAAGATGTTCCGCTGCAGCAGGTGCATCGGCGGGGCGGTTACGATCGTTCGCGCCCTGATGAAGATTGTTGCGATGCGGCACTTGAAGTTGCCGTGGGCGTCCCTGTCCAGCGGGTGACCGCCCATGATGTTGACTCTCGCTGTCATGACCCGCACCTCACTGCGCAATTACCAAGGTGCAATTATAGCATATCCTGCCTGCCAGTCTGCCTCTATTAATGCCGATGCTGCGCTGCAGCCTGAAGCCCGTCGCGGGCGCCTGCATTGCTCTCACCCCGGTGTCAACGACAGTGCCCAGCCGGGCGGCATGGGTGGTGGCGCAACCGCAGGTCCGGATCGAATTCCCACATCCGGCAGACATAGACGACGCCAGGAAGGCGGAGCGCTGAGAGGGTTGTCATACCGGTGCCCCTTGATTCGGTCGCTCAGCCAAGCCAGAGCAGGCCATGCCGGGCACTCTGTGTACCTGGTTGTTGTTTCTGACGTGTTCCTGTATCATTGCAGCATTCTACGCCGGAGTGATTCAGTTCAAGTGTGCGGTGGAATACGCAGGGATGAGAGCTGCCGCCTGCTCCGCCCGACGCAGGAGCGCCACTCCGTTGTGCGAGTAGACTGAATCGCTACGGCCAGGTACTGACATGGAACGTAATCGATACTTGCTGCTGGCTGTGTTGCCTGGTCTCGTGCTCGGGGCGGGGGCCTGTTCCAGATCTGGCAGTCAACCCGCGGCAAGGACCTGGGCTTCCATGGGAACTTACGCGACCGTTTCCGTTCCGGCCGGGGAAGCCCGCGAATTGGACAGGGTCGCTACCGCGGCCGGGGGCCATTTCCGTGAGATGGAGAGCAGCCTCAGCATTTTCAAGCCAGGCTCGGAGATCTCCCGGCTCAACGATGCGGCAGGCATCGCAGCAGTTACGGTGTCGGCCCCGGTAGAGGATGTTCTCCGCCTTTCGGTCCACTATTCCGAAATCACCGGTGGCGCCTTTGATCCCACCGTTGCCCCGCTGGTCCGGTTCTGGGGCTTCAATAAGGGACAGCTGCCGGCAGCTGTCCCTGACGAGGCGGAGGTCAGGGCAATTCTTGCGAAAGTCGGCTACCGCAACCTCGTTGTGTCGAACGGGACGGCCGCCCTTGCGACGGTGGGCATGGGTTTTGATCCGGGCGGAATTGCAAAGGGCTACGCCGTGGATGTCTGCTTCAGGGCGATTGGGGAGGAGACTGTACGGAATCTGATGATAAACCTGGGCGGGAACATCCGTTGTCGTGGCGAGGCGGAACCAGGCCGGCCGTGGTGTGTTGGCGTCAGGGACCCGTTCAGCCGCGACTCCGTCATGGGCACCATCCGCTTGGACGACGGCATGGCCGTGGCCACGTCCGGCAACTACGAGAAACAGGTTGTCATCGGGGGCAAGCGGTATGCGCACATCATCGATCCGCTGACAGGATGGCCTGTCGAGGGGGTCGCCTCGGTGACGGTCATTGCAACCAATGCGGTAGAGGCCGATGCCATGTCGACCGCTGTGTTTGTGCTGGGGGCCAGGGCTGCGCTGCCGATCATCAGCCGCATGCCCGGCTGCCATTTCATGCTTGTCCCTGATGTCCGGCCCGCCGGAATCTACCTCTCGCCGGGCGCGGGGGAGCACTTCACGCTGGCGCCGTCTGCCACAGTAATCCGGGATCCGTGATTCGGGACCTCGGGTCCGCGGCCACGCCGGCCTCGTAGAGCTTCAGCGCCGCATCGGCATGCGCAGTGAAAGCTTGCCGCCGGATGCCTTGGCCAGCCGGATGTGCTTGGTCATGTGCGTTTGCGGGATTGAAGTGGAAGCCCCGGTGCTGTGGGTGGTATTAGTTACAGTACACATGGTGTGGGACGTTGTCGCGGCTTTCCGGGTTCTTGTGGATTCAACATGGATATGCAAGCGTCGGCAGAGAGTACACAAACCGTCAGTGCTGTCCGCAAACTGGCCCTGTGGATTATTGCGGTGGGGATTGCATGGCGGCTGCTGCGGTATTTGCTCCATATGCCACTGTGGGGTGACGAGGCATCCGTAGCCCTGACTTTCCTCGATCGCACCTGGATTGACCTCCTCAAACCGTTGGAGAACCAGCAGGTGGCCCCGATCGGATTTCTGTGGGTGGAGTCTGTCGTCTGCCGGATTCTTGGGGTGTCCGAGCTTTCCCTGCGGCTCCTGCCGCTACTCTCAGGCGTCGCAGCCATGCTGATCTTCATGAGGCTCGCCTTTCTCTCGCTCGGCAAGCAGCCCGCGCTAATCGCGACCGGCATCCTTGCGGTCGCGTACTATCCCGTCCGGCACGCGGTTGAGGCGAAACCGTATTCGATGGACCTCCTGGCCTCGGTGGCGATCCTGATGCTGGCAACGGAATACCTGCTGCGGCGCAAACGGTGGTCGCTGGTGATGCTTGGACTTTCGATGCCGCTGATGCTGGCGGTCTCCTATCCATCCGTCTTCGTGGCCGGTGCGGCGAGTGTGGCTGTCGGCTGGGGCCTGCGGCCAGGGGTCGCACGATTGGACGTGAACTGGCGGCAGCTCTGGATAGACCGGGCGCTGTGGGTATTCTGGAATCTGATCCTGCTCGGCTCGTTTGCGGCGTCGCTGTTGCTGGCTGGCGACGGCCAGTACGCGTCCACGGGCTCGTTCATGCGGGAGTTCTGGAAGAACTCCTTCCCGCCAGCCGGATTACTTCCTCTCTTGCGGTGGCTGTTTGATGTTCACACCGGGCTTCTCTTTGCCTATCCGACCGGTGGCAACCATGGAGGCAGCATCGTCTCGT
>SESH01030071.1_pt1 | contig 13988 bp, 11 predicted proteins | sample 3171561 | NCBI WGS metagenome assembly SESH01 (sample SAMN10866947, study PRJNA518727) | freshwater metagenome | biome: subpolar coniferous forest; feature: holomictic lake; material: water; isolation source: holomictic Lake 442 2011 16.5 m and 2014 13 m | place: Canada: near Kenora, Ontario
CCACCGCAGACATGGCTCTTATCAGTGTTCACTTGCGCCGCAACGAATTTGACAAGGCACTGAAAGCCATCGACGCGCTTGAAAAAAAGCAACCCGACAAGCCATTGGCAGCCAACTTGCGCGGCAGGGTGTTGATGGGAATGCGTGACGTTCCTGGCGCCAGAAAGAGTTTTGAGCGCGCCTTGGTGATTGACCCTGTGTTCTTTCCGGCTGTTGCCAGCTTGGCAGGTCTGGACATGGTGGATAAAAAACCGCAAGAGGCCAAAAAACGCTTTGAGTCTGTCCTTGCCAAAGACCCCAAACATGCTCAGGCACTCCTTGCCCTGGCTGAACTGGCCGCCATAACAGGCGCAGCCAAAGACGAAGTGGCCAAACTGATCGGCAATGCCGTGAGCGCCAACCCGACCGAGGCCGCACCACGGTTGTTGCTCATCGATTTTCATCTGCGCAACAAAGACCCCAAAAAGGCACTGTCTGTGGCACAAGAGGCCGTTTCCTCTATGCCTGACAGCCTCGAAATTTTGGATGCACTCGGTCGTACACAACAGGCTTCAGGTGACTTGAACCAGGCCATGACCACCTACAGCAAGCTGGCAGCCCTGCAGCCCCTGTCCCCGCAACCCCACATGCGATTGGCCGACATCCAGATGGCCGCCAAAAACAAAACCGCTGCTGCTGCCAGCCTGAGAAAAGCGCTTGAAATCAAACCTGACCTGAAACAAGCGCAACGCGGTGTCATCATGCTTGACGTCGATGCCAAAGACATCCCCGGTGCTTTGAAAACCGCCAGCACCATGCAGACGCAAAGTCCCAAAGAAGCCATTGGCTATGTGTTCGAGGGTGACATCCATGCCTCTCAAAAAGACTGGGATCGTGCTGCCACTGCGTACCGCAACGGTATAAAGCAAGTGAGTTCTCCTGAACTGGCGATCAAATTGCACTCGGTGCTGCTGGCTGCCAGCAAAGCGGCAGAGGCTGAACGGTTTGCAGCGACCTGGCAAAAAGACAACCCCAAAGATGCCGCCTTTGTGATGTACTTAGGCGACGGTGCGATTGCCCGCAAAGACTATGCGACTGCCGAAAAACTTTACACATCTGTAACCAAGCTGCAAGCCAACAATGCCGTGGCTTATAACAACCTGGCCTGGGTGACTGCACGGCTTGGCAAGGAGGGTGCCATTGGTTTTGCTGAAAAAGCCAACGCACTGGCACCTAATCAGCCTGCCTTGATGGATACTTTGGCTGTGTTGCTGTCTGACAAGGGGGACTATGCCAAGGCTGTTGAACTGCAAGCTAAAGTTTTGTCTTTGCAGCCCAATAACCCTGTGTTTAAACTGAATTTGGCTAAAATTTACATCAAGGGTGGGAAGAAAGACTTGGCCAGGAAAGAATTGGATGAATTGGCTAAGCTGGGGGATAAGTTTGGGGGGCAGAAAGAGGTGGGTGAGTTGTTGAAGGGGTTGTAGTTCAAGGGCTACTGTATGGCGTTGACTGTCGATAATTTTTACAAATACAAAGAGTTTGTCCTTTTTTTTGAATAAAAAAACAAATTATTCAATGGTTTACGAATTTGGCGCGGAATTTGCTTGATCTATTGCGATTGAGGTACGTACTATGAAAAAGACATCATCTGAATTTTTACAACAGTCTGTAGAGATTGCACAACCCAGTGGTATTGCACGCCGTCGTATTTTGCGCGCTGGTTTGGCGGCTCCTGTGGTTCTGGCGGTCAGTGGGCGTTCTGCGATGGCGGGCACATGCCCCACACTTCTGTCACCAGCGGCGTGGAATTCCCTGGCGCCTCAGGGCGGCGACTGCAATATACCGTCACATACCGTGAATAGAAACGCGCCAGGCAAATCGCCTGGTTTTTGGGCACCAAACGGAAGTCTTTACCATCAAAATCAATCCGCGACATTTCAAGGACCGTGGCCTGTCGGTATTGACCCGTTTATAACAATCACCTTCCCAACTCACCATGGTGATAAGACTGTGACATGGGATCGTTCGCAGTGGGATACATACAAGGGTCTTCCATTGAAAAATGATGGATGGGGTGGAGGAACAAAGTTCTCTGCTATTTTTACGAAGTCATCGGACCCTAGAAGTTTTAGTCAAATTTTGATAAACGATACCGCTAGCGACGGATGTAATTGGCATTTGTGTGCCGCTTATCTCAACGCTTTAACCTTTTCAACAACCTACGCCATGTCCACCGCTGAAGTTTTGGAGGCATACGATGGAAAGATTGGCAATCGAACTGGTTTGGATTGTTCGCAAGTTAGAGCTTTTCTAGACCAAACTTGGGAATGAGTGAATTTCTCGGTTTGGTATTGGCGTGACTTGGATAGATGTTCTTGAGGATGTTATTGGTGCTAAGTTTACTGGCGAGCAAGAGGCGGTTTTGTGGATTCCATGTTCCGGTGATGTCCTTCGTTGTTCTGCCATGGACTGGAACGACCTCAAGGAGTGTCCATCCGATTCTCACTCTAAATTGAAAAGTACTTTACTTTTGCTTGGTTCTCACATTGCGTAACTTGGTTTCGTTCCGTCGGTATTTGCACCGACAATGAAGCCATGAGTTCTGTACGTGTCAGCGATCTTTCACAAGCCCAAGTTGAGCAGGCTTTGCAGGGTGCTGGTTTTGGTTTGGAAGTCGCTTCGTTTCGTTGTCTGGTGCGCTCCAACACAGGCATGCTCTCGCAACCCCTTCGATTGCTGTACCGCGACTATTGTGCGGAACTTTCGCCGAGTGGTTTTTACGATTTCCGCATTCACCTTGACAAAACCCGATCTCACTTTTGGAGTCAGTGGCGGGTTGAGTTTGACTGGGAAGGTAGCAGTGCTTTTCCCGCCTTGCCATTAGCGCATGCCCATCCCCTGTTTGAATGGGGCATGAACTGGTGTATTGCTACTGCAAGCGGTGCATACGCAGTGATTCACTCTGCTGTTGTGGAACGAAATGGTTTGGCGTTGGTACTACCAGGATCACCTGGGTCCGGTAAAAGTACGCTGTGCGCTGCGCTTGCATTGGGAGATTGGCGCTTGCTATCGGACGAATTAACCATCGTGTCGCAGTCGGATGGTCGGGTTCAGCCGGTGCCTCGCCCCATCAGTCTTAAAAACAAGTCCATTGATCTGATCAAAACATACAGGCCGCAGGCAGACATCACGATGCCAGTGACAGATACCCACAAAGGTTCAATTGCCTATGCAAGACCCCCCAAAAGCGCTGTGGCCGCAAGTCATCAGCCTGTTCCCATCGGATTTATCGTATTTCCAAAATTCATAGCTGATGCGCAACTTGACTTTGAGCCGCTGTCACGAGCCGAAGCTTTGACCGAGTTGATGGAGAATACATTTAATGTAGGCTTGCTGGGAGCTGAAGGATTTACGGCTCTGGCGAACGCGATTGCAGATGCAAAATGTTATGCCGTTGAATACGGCGACTTGGATTCCGTCATTCAATGGGTGAATGCAAATTGCCGACCAGCCCACTGATTTCATTGTTACGAACGCCCCAGTGTGTTGTGGAGTTCGCAGATGCGCACTGGAACGAGATTGTTGAACAAGGTCGTAAGACACAGTTGTTAGGACAACTTGCAGCGCGATTACAAGCATCGGGATGTTTCGAGAAAGTTCCATCAGCCGTTCGTCGGCATCTTGTGCTCGCCGATCTGACAGCACGGCGACGCAGCGAAGCAGCTTTTTGGGAGATTGGCGGCATACGCAGGGCGATTGATTCGTCTATTCCAGTGGTGATTCTCAAGGGATGCGCCTATGCTGCTGCCAACGATGCCAACGCAAGCGGGCGAATTTTTTCTGATGTCGATGTGATGGTTCGTCGCAAGGACTTGCCAACTGTCGAGTCTGCCTTGATCAGCGTTGGCTGGAAACCAAGTTGCGTGAGCGCTTACGACAGCGCCTATTACCGTGACTGGATGCACGAAGTGCCACCGATGGAGCATGTTCGTCGCCATACGGTGGTCGATCTGCACCATGCCATCAACCCGCCGGTATCGCGTTATTACATTGACCCTGAACAACTGTTTGCATGTTTGGTGGAGGTGATGCCAGGTATTTTTGTGTTGTCCGTGCAAGACAGAATCATTCACTGCGCTCTGCATTTACTCCAAGAGGGCGAAACCAAAAAACTGATTCGTGAACTTTACGATTTGCATTTGCTGCTAAATCAACACTGCGATTCGTCTGAATGCATCCAACAGCTTGAAGATCGCGCCGATATCTTGCAAGTGGGTAGGTTGCTCAGAACGGCAGTGGGTGCAGCTCACACTTTGTTTTCAGAAAACCCTGGGCATCATCACACGGGCTGGCTACAAGGCTGTGTGGAACGTGCTGCACACGTGGACAACAAAAACACATTGTTGGGTGAATTGTCGGGGCTTGCCATTCTGGCGCATTCACACTGGATGAAGATGCCCATGAAGCTATTGGTACCGCATTTAGCACGAAAAACCTGGGTCAAGTGGTTTCCAGAAAAAGATTGACATAGGGATGTATGGTCATCTGACGGGGTCATTTCACCACGACGGATCTGCGCAATTAACTATTGAAATAATAGCTATCTACGCAGTCCCCATAAGGGATAGAGGCCAAAAAGCCAACAAAAAAGCATACCATATGTTGGATGACATGACATCCAATTAGCCATGTATCCTGGATACATAAGATATGAATGATACATATCTTATGATATGTATGATATGAACGATCGAACAGTACGCAGTGATGCCTGAGTCGTCGCTGCAACGCTGGGTAAACCCCGTTTGTTTTGTAAGCCACTGGTGTGACCTTGCGACAAAACGGTCCGAGTTGTCAAACTGACATGCTATATTAGCTATTGAATTTATAGCTAACTATACAGTCCCCATAAGGGCTGGAGGCCAAAAACGCATCAAAACTGGCTATGTGCCCCATCAAATTTAAAGTTGTGAATGTTCAACCGTTTCATCCATGCCAGCAAACGTCATGAAGGGTTGGCATCCTTATGAAGAGATTGAAATAATTCCATTGAGTTCTGAGCAAGCCGCCTCAATGATGTCTAAGGGAACTTGTTTCCATGGGTGAGGACGCGCTCCGCGATCACGCCATGCAAAAGATTTGGGCTGATGGGCTAAAACGTAACAGACTTCGCCCCTGGGCGACTTGAATCGAACGGCAAATGGGTTGGTATCGTTGGCTGGTGCATGAGTCATCAAAAGCCCAATGACCAACTGGGTACGTTCGTTGAATGCCTTGGGTGACAGTACCATCATGGGGTGTTCGTCTTTCATCTCGCAGCCAACCTGGGGGCAGAAGTTAATCCAGATCATGTCGCGTCGGTCAGGCACCCACAAAGGGCTTGGTGTTGCCATCAAAACACCTCAGCGCCAACGCGCCCGGTGGCCATGACCTCGCCACCATGGATATCTGGATCAAATTGTTTAAGTTTTTGCTCCAATGTCAATGTAGGTTGACCTACAGCACGCAAAAAAATGCCACCTTCAACCACTTCAACTTTGATGACGAGTCCGCGTGCAAATTTTGCTGCTTTGGCAATGGGGGCTGTAATCCGAACACCCAGTCCATTGCCCCATGCTTGAATCGTCTGGTCAATCGCGATGGTTGTTGTCATAGCCACTCCTTGTCTTGATGTATAGACAAGTATAAACATCTTTCTAAAGGATGTTTATCCATTAGACTGTATTGGAAACCCTCCTTCGATTTCTGTAAAATCAACAAGTTAGCAAAATCCAAGAATAGGTTTCGTAAACGTTTAGACCCCACCATCGTCATTCCCGCGAAGGCGGGAATCCAGACTGCCTTTGTACCTTGGTAAACCAACATGCACTGGATTCCCGCCTTCGCGGGAATGACGGCATTTGACATGAGGTCTAAACGGTTACTGCGTCATGACATCCCAAACCTGATGGATCGATGCGGAATTTATTGCTGACCATATCCTGACCTCCGTGTGACCATGTATCCGGGTGCGATTCAACGTGATGTGGAGGCAGCAATGGTCACCTATAAAGCTACACGAACTTGAGTGAGTTTTTTGGTATAAGAAATCGGCCTCTAACGCCCGTCCCTCTTGCGTAGGAAGCTATCTTTTTGATAGTCAAATGGGCGAATTTATTCTCCCAACTTGTTTTCTTGTATGTGGTCATGTTGGCTGCTTCACATCACCTTGCATTGCACCTTATGTATCCTGGATACATAAGATATGAATGATATGATATGTATCATTCATAACATAGCGATATGATGGACAGCACCATGGTTATGACCATGGCAAGCCGACGTTGGGTCAACGTCGTGCGTCAGTCCTATAGATATGCATCAAGGAATTCCATGCCAAATCGAATTTATTTAGTCGGAAGCGAAAAGGGCGGGGTGGGTAAGACCAGCCTGTCTTTCAACCTGGCTGTTTTGCGCGCCACGGCGGGCTATTCCGTGTTGCTGGTGGATGCAGACAAGCAAGCCAGCTCGGCCATGTGGGCATCCTTGCGCACGGAAGGTGGCTTTCTTCCCGCTTTGATTTGTGTTCAGAAGCAGGGAAAAATTGGCAGCGATTTACTTGGCTTGAAAGACAATTACGAAGTGATCGTCGATGCGGGTGGCGCAGACAGTGTTGAGCTACGCCAGGCGATTGCCGTCGCTGACCGATGGATCATCCCCGTTCGTGCGGGGCAGCTTGACCTTTTTTCCATTGCAAAAATGGCGCAACTGATGGAAGATGTCCATGAGCGAATCGGGCGCATACCGGACACATCGGTGGTATTGAACGCAGTGTCTCCCAGCACGCGTGAGGCTGAAGAAGCACGTGAAATGCTGTCTGACAATGTCAGAATGCCTGTGATGCAAGCCCAAATTGTCGATCGCGTCGCTATGCGACGGGCCGTGATGGCGGGATGTGGCATCACAGAACTAACAGGGAGAAACTACAACGATGTTGCTGCCGGTGAAATGATTGCCTTGTATGCCGAAGTTTTTGGGGATGTTTTTCATGTCAGTCGATAAGCCAAAACTGCGGGTGGCCCCGTCGGCCGCTGAACTGGCTGCAAAACAGGCGGCTGCGTTACAGCTTTTACAACTTGATGCGTGGACAGAAGAACCTTCCAACCCTCCATCGACCGGTTTGACTGCCACCATCACGCCAACGCTACAAAACACCGCAGAAGCACTTGAAATCCCGGCACCTCCAAAAACATCAACGAGGCCATGGATGACATTAGACGCAGCAAAGCATCACCCTTATCATGTGGTTTGTTCTGAAGCCCTGTTTCAAAAAATGGATTTTGTTTGGAAACGAAACGGAAACAAGTCGTTGCGAGAATGGGTTTTAAACGTATTGGAAACAGAGGCCAACAACATGCTGAAGGAACTTGGTGAATAATGCATGCCCGATGGCCACGCTCACACTGGCAGCAGCCTTATCTGTCACCCCCGTCCATGCAGGTTTGCCAAGCACCATTGCACAAGTCAAGCCCGCCATTGCCATTGTGGGCACCTACAAGGCCACCAACAGCCCTCGGTTTACTTTAAGGGGAACAGGCTTTGTGGTGGCCAAAGACCAAGAGGACAAAGGCAATTTTGTTGTGACCAACGCCCACGTTCTCCCCCCCTCGGAAACAGCAGACCCGAACGCAGATTTGGTCGTGCAACTCAGGGCAGGAAGCCTTGGATTGCAAATGCGTACGGTCAAAGTACTTGAAGTTGATGCACTGCATGATTTGGCACTTTTGCGTTTTGAAGGGCCACCGGTCGCGTCTTTCAAGGTGCGTGATTCAGGGAATGTTCAAGAAGGACAATCAATGGCTTTTATGGGTTTTCCCATTGGGGGTGCTTTGGGGTTTTCGCCGGTCACACACCGTGCCACTGTGTCATCCATTACCACCGCAGCACTGCCAACACCCACCGCCAAACAACTCAACGCCAAAGCCATTCGCAGCCTGCGTGGTGAGGGTACGTTCAATATTTTTCAACTCGATGGAACAGCCTACCCCGGCAACAGTGGCGGTCCTTTATTTGACCCAGACAATGGTGACGTATTGGGGGTGGTCAATATGGTGTTACTTAAAGGATCTCACGAGTCTGCCTTAACCCAGCCCTCTGGCATCAGCTACGCCATTCCCTCCAGATTTGTGCTCGATTTATTGAACAGACACCAGGGATTGGCTCAGCCATAGCCCGTTGAACGGTACATCCATGAACTGGCACGAACGGGCACTCTCAGTCTTGCGGGGCAGTCGGGTATTTGGCTCTCTGGATGAGTCTGTGCTCATTGATCTTGCGAATTCACTTGATTTCCAGAAGGTTCACGGCGGCACTTTGGTGCTCAAACAAGGGGATGATTCTGACAGCATGCTTTTTGTGATCAGCGGGGTGCTGCGTGTTTCACGACGTGATGCAGATGGTACGTTGAATTTGTACAACGAAGTTCGATCAGGCCAAAGCGTTGGTGAAATAGGCTTGATCCTGCAACAGCCACGCACAGCGGATGTCACGGCAATTAAAGACTCGTCTTTGGCCATTTTGAGTCGTAGCAGTTACGAAGCCTTGTTATTGCGCTATCCCCTGGTATTGAACAAGACTTTTATTCGGGTCGTTTATGACTTTTGCAACCGTGGCTCTCATGTCATACCCGACCACTACGCGCAATCTTTTGTCGTTATGGGACTGCACCCTGGTTCGGGGTGTTCAGATGTGAGCAGAAGTTTGGTACAAGCACTGTCTCAACGTGGAAAAGTGCATCATTTTCGACCTCAATATGGTGCGGACGGCATCACTCCTGTGATGAAGGTGGCGCTGGATTCCGATCGCCATGACAATATGGATGAGAAATTCGATTTTTTGGTTTATGAAGCCGATGATTCTCTTTCTTCATGGACCAGACTCGCTTTTCGTCAGGCTGACCAAGTGGTTTTTGTGGCCGTCGCTGGGTCGTCACCTTTGCGGGGTGAGATGGAAAAACTTTTCACAGAAGATCCCGGTTTTTCAATGAAGCGCAAGCACCTGGTGTTGCTGCATCCAAGTCGTGTTCCCCTGCCGCAAGGCGTGGCCCTCTGGCGGGGTATGCGTGAGTTTGAACGTATTTACCCTTTGCGGCATCAGCACCAGGGTGATTTTTCACGGTTGGCCAGATTTTTAACGGGCACTGCGGTGGGAGTGGTCTTGGGTGGTGGTGGCGCACGTGGGTTTGCACATGTGGGAGTTTTGCAGGCGTTGCAGGGGGCCGGCATTCCTGTTGATCTGGTCGGTGGCAACAGCATGGGTGCCCTGATCGGCGCGCAGTATGCCAGCGGCGTGCCTTTGGATGACATTGTGACCCAGACACGCCAATTTGCCATGGGTGGCGAGCGTTTGACTGTGCCCCTGATTTCCCTGGTGTCCGGTCGGCGCGTGGAGCGCGACTTGAAACGTATGTTTGGCGATATGACGATAGACGACCTTTGGATTCCTTTTTTTGCATCAGCTTGCAATCTGACCCAAGGTGTGACCACCGTGCAAGACAGCGGCCTGCTGTGGCGTGTGGTTTTGGCCAGCAATTCGCCCGTTGGCCTTTTTCCGCCGGTGCCAAACCAGGGTGATTTACTCGTCGATGGTGCCATTTTGGACAATGTCCCTGTGAGTGCCATGCGCGTTCGGTTAGGTACACCACTGGAAAAACGCAAAGGCAATGGTATTGTGATTGCCATTGATGTCGATGTGCCTGAAGCGATGGGTGTGGACCCCCTCCTGACCCGACTTACACCCTGGCATAAACTGAAAGGGTTTGTGTTGCCGAACGCCCAATCATCGCCAGGTATCGCGTCGATTCTTTATTGTGCCGGTCACATTGGATGCGCCAACCAGCGCAGGAAAATCATAACCCAGGCCGACTATTACCTGATACCGCCGGTATCTGAATTTTCATTGATGAGCTACCGACGTGCCAACGAGATTTCCGAAGTCGGTTATCGTTACGCCCTTGATCATATGAAAAAATGGACTCTTCCCCTCACATCGTCATGACAGAACAACGTTTAAACCTTTCTACGAGCCAACGTGAGGTCTGGCTAGACCAGTGTGCCTGGCCTCAAAGCGTCCATCTCAACATTGGTGGGGGTGGTTATCTGGTTGGTGTTTTGAATGTTGATTTATTTAAAAAAGCGCTGCATCGTCTGGTGACTGAGTGTGATGCCTTGCGCCTGGTACCCCAGGAAGACGGTAGCCAGATACTGCTGCCGGCTTTTGACCCTTCACTGGAAGTGGTAGATGTTTCCAGCCAGGATGATCCCAAAGAGACCATGCGCCAATGGTGGAAAAACCGTATCCAGGATCCTTTTGTTTTCGATGGAAAAACGCCACCATGGCGGTTCACCCTGCTGCACGCCAATGATGAACTGCACGGTTTGACCACCCAGTTTCATCACATGATCATGGATGGGTGGGGCACTTCCCTGGTCACTGCGCGCTGGAGCGAGATTTACAACGCATTCAACGCTGGCGTAGAGCCTGCCCCTTACACCAGTCCTCCTTATGTTGAGTTCATTCAAGAATCCAACAACTACAAAAATTCGGAGGCTTTTGCGCGTGATGCCGTTTTTTGGCAGTCACAACTTCCCACACTGCCTGCGCCTTTGATTGATCGGAAATATGCTAACGCACGGTCTCATCAACTGCCTTCGTCACGGCTTGCCATTCAACGCCTGGCGCGATCGGATTACACACGTCTGGAGCAACATGCCGCAGAGCAAGGCTATAGTCCGTTTAACTTTTTTTTGGCAGCACTGGCACTGTATTACGCCAGAATCAACCATGTCACCGAGGTGTTGATTGGCGTTCCTGCACTGAATCGTGGTGGACGCCGCTTCAAAAACACCCCCGGCATGTTTGTTGGAGTTCTTGCCCTGAAAATTCAAGTCGTACCAGACACGACTGTGACGGACTTACTGGCCCATTGCGCCGTTGTTTTGCGCGCCGCCTTGCGTCATCCACGTTATCTTCTGAGTGAACTTAGTCGTTCTTTGCAGTTGATCCGACATGGGCGTGATGCTCTGTTTGACGTGCTACTGTCATTTGAACGGCAATATTACGATGCGACTTTTGGAGATGCCAATCCGTTGGATGCACGGCAATTGTTTTCAGGTATCGCCCGCTACCCACTTGGTGTGACTGTATGCGAATTTCATTCCGATCAGGATATCGAACTGATTGTGGATGCCAGCAGCGCCTGTTTTGCCGCCGGCGAGGCCGAGCTTTTAGGGCACAGGCTCTGGCATTTGACGCAAACCCTGATGTCTCAACCCAAGACCATGGTGCAAGACATTGACATCTTGCCGCCAGAGGAACGCTGGGAACTGTTACACGGCATACAACAAAACACCGCGTGTCACCCAAAGACGCAGCCCTACATTGCGCTTTTTGAACATCAGGTTGCGTTGCGCCCAGAAGCCACTGCACTGGTTTGGGACGGTGGCATCATGAATTACGCCACCCTGAATGGGTGCGCATGCCAGTTGGCGCATCGCTTGCGACCGCTTGGTGCAGGGCGCGACAAACTGGTGGCGCTGGCCATTGAAAGATCGCCAGAGATGGTGATTGCCCTGCTGGCCATCGCCAAAGCTGGGGCTGCTTTTTTACCGCTCGATCCGGATGCTCCGGTCGAACGACTGACCGACATCGTGCAGCAAAGTGGTGCGGTGAGTTTATTGCTACAAGCCCCCCACCAGGATCGTCTGGCTTCCCTTCACCCTCAAAGCTTGATCATCGACTGGCGAGAACTGGCGGGCGCTACAGAGGGCTTGGCGGACGATTTGGCAAGCACTCAACCGTTGCCATCAGATTTGGCATACGTCTTGTTTACATCTGGCTCTACCGGCAAACCCAAAGGTGTGATGATCGAACATGCCACACTGTCGCGTCGCTTAGCGTGGTTGTCGCACGCCTATGGTGTAGATTGGCGTGATCGGTCAGCGCAGGCCACCCAAGTCACCTTTGATCCCTCCCTGATCGAGCTGTTTTTACCGTTGATTCATGGTGCCAGCGTGGCGTTGCCACCACCTGGAAGGCTTTTGCCAGAGTCGATCATGGCGTTTGCACAGCGCCATGAAGTCACCCTCATGGCGTTTGTTCCTTCCACACTGAGCCGTTTTCTGGATGCTAAAAACGCACCATTGAAACTGCGTGTCGCCTGTTGTGGCGGTGAAGTTTTACCCCCTGACTTGGCCCAACGCTTTCTGACGCAAACCGATGCACGCCTGTACAACGTTTATGGTCCGACCGAGACCGCCATTTTTGCCACCGCCTGGGAGTGCCGACCCAATTTTGTCGAATCTGTCTTGCCCATTGGCAGTGCCATTGACGACACCCGCATCTATGTACTCGATGACCATCTCAACCCCATGCCCATAGGCGTTGTGGGGGAAATTTTCATCGGCGGTACTGCCATTGCCAGGGGCTACCTGAACCGGCCTGACCTGGATCGTGGTGTTTTTCTTGAGGATCCATTTCAGCCTGGGGATCGTATGTACCGCACAGGGGACCGTGGCTGGTTGGGTGTTGAAGGCCAGTTGCACTTTACGGGTCGAATCGATCGCCAGATCAAGTTGCGGGGGTATCGCATTGAGCTGGGTGAAATTGAGGCCGTTTGCATGGCTGTTGATGGCATTCAGCAAGCGGCTGCCAAATTACTGGAACGCAACGGCAAGACCCAAATTCATGTCTGGGTGAGCGTGAGTCAAGAGGTGACGGCTGATGACTTGCAACGTGAATTGCGCCGGCGCTTGCCAGACTACATGATTCCCGGGGGTATCAGCATTTTGCCAACGCTCGCTACCAGCAGTGTCGGAAAAATTAACTACGATGCCTTGCCAGAACCTGCCATCAACCTCAAACCAGACACCGCAAACACCTTTGAACACCGCACAATAACCCCGCTGGAAAAAGAAATTCTGGCGAGTTGGGAAAATGTGCTGGAGGCTCGCCCCATTCACGTGGATGACAATTTTTTTGACTTGGGCGGTGATTCACTGGCCGCTGTCAGCATCCTGAGTGATCTCGAAAAACGTTTGGGCCGCAAAGTCCCCATGTACTTGCTCACCGAGCATCCTACCGTCGAGCGTCTGGCATTGACCTTGGGCAAAGACATCCAACAGCCAGGGTTGATCACCCGTTTGTCAGACAATTCTGACAAACGCTGCCCCCCGATATATGTCGCTGCGTCCGGGCACGGAGATTTATGGCGTTTTCAGAATCTGGCACGTGCGCTAGGCCCTTCGTGTAATGTTTATATGCTGCAGCCCCCCATGGATCAAGCGGTGGGCAGTATCACAGAGCTGGCACAGCTCTACGCCAATGCGATTGCTGCGCAGGGATCTGTGCCAGGCTTTGTGGCAGGATTTTCGGTTGGCGGCATTGCGGCAATGGAAACCGCAAGATGGCTATCACACAATGGCATCGCATTTCGCGGGCTTGTACTGCTAGACACCATCTATCCCAAAGCCGTTCTGGGTGGCACAACAGCTTGGCGTATCCTGGGCTGGCTGGTGCGTAACCTGCATGTGCAAGAACTCAGCATGAACGGCCGGCGTTTGGGGGCCATGTTCAACGATCCTGGTCTGGTAGGGCAAGTCATGGCCCTGCGTGACTACCATCCCACTGCATTTGACGGACCCACTTGGCTGATCAAGTCATCCGGATTGATGAGTTGGGAGCGGTGGTTCTTTCGTCCCTGGCGAAAACTTATCGCAGACCATTTGACAGAGCATAAAGTGCATGGCTTGCATGGTTCTATCTTTGAGACAGACAACGTTGATGAACTGGCCAGTATGCTGACCCAACTGTTCCGTCACGGCAAAAGTGTCTGATCATCCATCAGACCGTTTGCGTCATCGTCTGCGATGGCTGCTTATCAGCCTGCTGGTGTTGGTGGGTTTGGCTGTGGCCTGTAGTTGGTCGCCTTTGCTGGAATGGATTGATATCCATGTGATTGTGACCAGCCT
>SESH01065644.1_pt1 | contig 13988 bp, 12 predicted proteins | sample 3171561 | NCBI WGS metagenome assembly SESH01 (sample SAMN10866947, study PRJNA518727) | freshwater metagenome | biome: subpolar coniferous forest; feature: holomictic lake; material: water; isolation source: holomictic Lake 442 2011 16.5 m and 2014 13 m | place: Canada: near Kenora, Ontario
GTCCGACTCATATTCAACGTGGGCGACCGAGATCGTGACGATCTTGGAGGCATCACGCACGGTGCCGCCCTTCGCGATGTCCGCGTAGGTCTTGACCTCGGCGAGGCCCTTGCGCGCCTGCACGGCGAGGATCGCAGTGGTCAGCGTCGTTTTGCCGTGATCGACGTGGCCGATAGTGCCGACGTTCACGTGCGGTTTCTTGCGTTGGAATGTAGCTTTAGCCATGTGGAGTTTGAGCGTTAGCGGGTTAGATGATGAATTTGACCTCTATTTTTACGTCGCGAAGTCGTGCGACGTTGACCTGGAGCCCAGAACCGGATTCGAACCGGCGACCTCGTCCTTACCAAGGACGTGCTCTGCCAACTGAGCTATCTGGGCAGACCAAGGGAGGGTCAAAAAACGAAAAAGAGGGAAGAAAGTGCAGTCCGCAAAATACCCCGTCAACAGCAAACTTGCTCTTTTCTCCGAAATTCTACGGTCCAACGCATATCCGATAAAATCCCGGGGAGAGTCGCTCGCCAGCGCGAAGCGTTTTAACTAGGTAGTTCTGAAAGTAGCCGTCCACCGCCGTAACACGAGAACTCTCGGTAAGAATCGGCGGACCCACCAGACCCATGGGGTCCACCGCCACCAAAAACTCCATGGGCTGCCACCCTTTCCCTTCAGGCGGCCGGGCATCCGCCAACGACTGGACCAGCACCCGGCGTCCGTTTTTTGCGGTCGTTATTTCTACAAACCCTTTTCTTTCAATAAGTTGCTTAAGTTCATTATTCCCGTAGTCCAACCCGATAAACATCTGGTCTGGCTTGCCTGAGGAAAGCGCGTGCGCCGGGGCCATCGGGACGGCGATGTCGGCCGGGAAATCGAGTCCCAATTCGTTCTCGGCGTATTTTAGCTTGGCCGGATAGCCGGCAAACACCGTATCGGGTTCGCGCTGGGCGTTGGCTGGCAGGGCGTTTTGACCCGCATTCCATTTGGTTGGTAAAAAAAGAGGGGTCGGATCCGTCAGCGCAGCCTCATTTTCCCGCAGGTTCACCAAACTGACGGGGCCAGCCGGCGGCGGCCGCGATAGTATCTTAACCGGCCGCACTCCCCCCGGCGGCGCGCGAAAGAGGAACGCCACCAGGCCCAGCATGACCAATCCGCCCGCCACCGCCAAGGACCATCTGCCCCGGTTTCCAGTTAATATATTCATTATCAGCGGCTACGGGAAGCATCGCCACTCGGCTCCTCGGAGGCGAGCACGATGCTAGACCCGAAGCCAGCTTCCCGCGCCGCGCCGACAATGCTGTTCTGCACCGAGACCGGCACCCCGGCGCTCATGCGGACGAGCAAGGAGGGGCGCTTGGTTTTCCGGGCCTCGCTCTTCAGCCACTCGCGCAGCTGCTCCATGGTGAGCAGGCCGTCCGCGAAAATCTGGCCGGAGTTCTTGACGCTGATCGTGCTGGTCGTGGCCGTGGCGTTCACCAGCGACCCCGGCATCTCCGGCAGCTTGAAGTCCACACCGAGCCCCGGCGCGAGCACCAGCTGCGAGCCAAACAGCATGAAAAACAGCCCGAGGAGGCCCCCGTTCACAAAGAAGAGCGTGTCGAAGTTCCGCGGCTCGGGCCGCAGCCGGGAGGCCAGATCCAGCGGACGGGTGATCACTTCGCCCCCTCCGCCCCACCCTTGGACGCCCCGGGACCGCGGTACTCGGTCAGCAGGTACTTCATGATTTCATTCCCGGCCCACTCGATGTCGCGGACGATCGCCCGGACCCGGCCGCTGAGAAAGTGGTGGGCCAGGTGCGCGGGGATGGCGAGCATCAGGCTGCCCGCCACGCTGAGCAGCGCCTGCCACATGCCGCCCGACAGGGCGCTCCCCATCGCGTAGTTGCCCCCCTTCTCAAAGGCGAAAAACGTCTCGATCATGCCCAGCACCGTGCCGAGCAGGCCCACCAGCGGGGCCACCTGCGCCAGGGCTGCGAGGCTGGCCAGCCGGCGCTCCAGGGCGGGCAGCTCGACGACGGCGGCCTCCTGCACATGGAAACGCATCGCGTCCGCGTCGTCGTCCGCATGCAGCAGCGCCGCCTTGACGACCGCCGCCACGGGCCCCGGCGTTTCCTCGCACACCGTGAGCGCCTCGACGATCCGGCGCTTGGCGAGGATGTTCTTGATCCCGCCGATGAACGCCGTCGAGCGGATCTGCCCGCGATGAAGATACAGGGTGCGCTCGATGAAGAGGATCAGCCCCAGCAGGCCGAGCGTCAGCAGCACCCACATCATCGGGCCACCCCGGGCAAAAAGACTGAAGTCGAGCGCGGACATTGGTGAAAAGGGTTAGAGCGGGTTCCCCCGGCGGCGTAAACCTGAAATCAGTCGGAACCGGGGGCTCATGGCTTGGCCTCGGGGGGATCAAAGCGGGCGAGGCGCGCCTGCGCCACCTCCCCGCCCGGCAGCCCAAACTTCAGGATCAGCCGCCACGCCTCCCGCGCCTGCTCGAGTTTTTCCTGCCGCTCAAACAGCGCCCCGAGTTCCAGCAGCGTGCGCGCCATCCAGTAGCGGCCCTTCGCCCCCAGCTGCGCCGCCACGGCCGGGTCCTTGACCAGAAACTCGTGCACCACGTCCTTCCACCACACCTCCAGGGCCCGGGCGGTGTTCTCCTGCTCCCGCACCCGGTCTCCCCCCTCCCGGGCGGTGGCGCTGCGTCGCACATAGAGATAGCCCAGGTTGAAGCCGGCCTCGACGCGGACGTCCACCGGCGCGTCCATCCGGTCGCGCAAATGCTCGAACAGCACCGTGGCGCTCTCGGCATGGGCCGGGTCGCCCGCCGCCTGCGCATGGTGGCACTCGGCCAACGCCAGCTGCGCCAGGGTCACCTCCTGGTGCTGCGCATAGTTGTTCACCAGCGACTCGTAGACCTGCTGCGCCTGCTGGAACTGGTTGAGCTTCCGCAGCAGGTCGCCCTGCTTGAGCCGCGCATAAAACACGAGGTCGCTCTGCGGGTACTTGTTCACCAGGTCCTCGATCAGCCGGTTGGCCTCGGCCAGGTTGGCTTCCTGCCCGCGGCGCTCGGCCTGGAGCGCCGCCTGGTAGAGGGCGTAAGGCGCATAGGGGTTGCCCGAAAACTCATCGGCCAGCCGGGTCAGCAGCTGCTGCGCCTCCACCGTCTTGTCCTGCTGGTCGTAGTACCTCGCCTCGTCGAAATAGGAGTAGACCGCGGCGTCCGAACGGGGAAAGTCCGCGCGCAGCTTCTTCAGCAGCTCCAGCGCCGCCGCCGCGCGCCCCAGGTCAAAGCTCGCCCGGCCCTTCAGCAGCGCGCTCGTGCTGGTGATTTCCCGCCGCAGTTCCGGCGAGACGCCGTCCAGCGAGGCCGGCAGCGCGTCGACCAGCCTCAGGGTCTGCTCCGCCTGCCCCGCCTTGAGCGACAGGCTGGCCTGCAGCCAGGCCATCCGGGCGCGCAGTTCCGGCGAGAGTTGCCCCGCGGCGGGGCGCGTCGCCCCCAGCAGCCGGTTGACCCGCGCATAGGCGGCCGGCGTCTGGTCCTGCACCTGCAGGGCCCGCGCGAGATTCCACTCCGCCTGCCAGAGGTTGACCGCGTCAAAGGCCGGATCCTTGGCCAGCTCGTCCAGCACCCGTTGGGCGGCGGCGAGCGACCCGGCCTCGATTTCCGCCAGCACCCGCTGGAACATCAGGTCGCCCTTGGCCACGCCGGGCGACGGCTCGCTCAGCGCCGCGGCATAAGCCTCGGCCGCGTTGCGGAAATCCCGCGCGCGGAACCACGCCTCGGCCACCAGCACGCCGAGTTGCGCATGCGCGGGCCCGGCCGGCAGCTCCGCCCGGGCCTTGCCCGCGTAATCCGCCGCCGTCCGATACCGCACCTGCTCCCAGGCGGACGCGGTCAGCACGCCCAGCGCGTGCGCCTTGAGGGGCGAGCCGGGAAATTTCTGCAGCAGCGCCCGCGCGTCATCCTCCGCCAGCGCATAGTTCTTGTCCGCCAGCGCCTGCACCGCCCGGAACAGGAGCAGGTCCTCCAGGATGGGATGCGGCGTCGACAGGCCGATCAGGCCGTCCAGCCGCCGCCGGAAATCGGCGCGCGCCGGCTCGCGCACCGAGGCCCGGGCCAGCAACTGGAGCGCGACGCGCTGCTTGTCGCGATCGGTGCCGTCGCGCAGGAGCTCGCCGAGGGCGTTGCGCCCCACCCCCTCGGTGGCGTCGGCCATCAGGCCCAGCACCAGCCGGGTGGTGTCCAGCTCGTCGCGCTCCACCAGCGGGATGATCGCCGCGAGCTGGCGCTGCAGCAGCGCGACCGCCTCGGACTTGCGGCCGAGCGTGTCCAGCATGGTGGCGTAGGTGCGCGCGATCCCGTAGCTGATCTTGCGGCCTTGAAACTGCTCCAGGTTCTTGCGCTGCACCTCCGCCTCCGCCTCGGTGACGGGCCCGAGGCGCAGGCGCGCCTGCTCCCGGAGCAGCACGAAGCGCGCCCGGGCGAGATTGTTCCGGGCGGCGCCCTCGGCCTGCTGGTAAAACTCCTTGGCGCGGTTCCAGTCGTTCGCCGCCTCCGCCACCTGGCCCTGCAGGTAATGGTACCAGGCGCGGTCCGTCGCACTCAGTTCCTCGGGCTTGAGGGTGGCCAGCTCGGCCTTGGCGACGGCGGGCTGCTGCTGCTCGGCGGCCGCGAGCGCGCGGCGCAGGCGCCAGGCGGCGCCGCGGGGTCCGGGGAAGCCCTGCAGCGCCTGCTCGGCCTCGGCGGCCCGGCCGTCGTCCAGCAGCGCCGTCGCCAGCCCGAGCACCAGCCGGCCCCGGTCGCCCCCACCCGCCGCCAGCAGGTTCCGATAGAGGCCCGCGGCCAGCGTGGGAAAACCCAGCTCCTGCGCCCGGTCCGCCGCCGCGAGCTGCAGCGCGTTTTCCCCCGGCGACGCCTGCGGGCTAACCGTCAGGAGGGGCACGGGCGGATTCAGCGGTCCCTGCGCGCGCAGGGCCACCGCGAGGGTCAGCAGGAGGGCAGGAAGGAATCGGCGGCGCATGCGAAGACGCGGCCAAGTTGCCGCTCCCCATGGAAACAATCAACCGCGTTGTAAACAGTTCCTTCTGGCGCGCCGCGGTTCCCTCGCCATGCTCGATTCCGCTAAGCCTCATCCCCCTCCACCCATGACCCCCGTCCTCATCGTCCTCCTCGCGCTGCTCGCCCTCGTCGTCATCCTCAGCCTCTGGATCGCGGGCATTTACAATGCCCTGGTCGCCTTGCGCAACCGCTTCAAGAACGCCTTCGCCCAGATCGATGTGCAGCTCAAGCGGCGCTACGACCTCATCCCCAACCTCGTGGAAGTGGCCAAGGGCTACCTCAAGCACGAGAGCAGCACGCTCGAGGCCGTGATCAAGGCGCGCAACATCGCCCTCGCCGCCTCGCAGTCCGCCGCGGCCAACCCCGCCGATGCCAACGCCGTCAAGGGCCTCCTCTCCGCGGAAAGCGGCCTCTCCGGCGCGCTCAGCCGCCTGATGGTCGTTTCCGAGCAGTACCCGGACCTCAAGGCCAACCAGAACATGATGCAGCTCACCGAGGAGCTCACCGCCACCGAGAACAAGGTCTCCTTCGCCCGCCAAGCCTACAACGACAGCGTCATGACCTACAACACGACGCGCGAGACGTTCCCCAATGTGATCTTCGCCGGCCTGTTCGGCTTCCTGCCGGCCGAGCTCTTCAAGATCGAAGACCCGACGGAGCGCTCGGCGCCCAAGGTTCAGTTCACCTGAGCGCGCCCGCGGCCGGCCGCCGACCCGCGCCGGCCGCCGGTTCCGCCCGCCGCCCACCCCGGCCGACCTCGCGATGGATTTCTTCGAAGCCCAGGTCCACGCCAAGCAGCGCACCTCCCGCCTCGTCGGTCTCTTCGCGGTCGCGGTCGCCGGCACCATCGCCGCCAGCTACTTCGCGTCGCTCTTCCTCCTCGCCCAGCTGTCCGGGCGCAGCCGGCGCCACCACCCCCACGACGACCCCGCCGCCGCCGCGGCCGCCGCCGGCCCGCAGCTCTGGCAGCCGCAGCTCTTCTTCCCCGTGGCCCTCGGCACCCTCGCCGTGGTCGGGCTCGCTTCACTGTTCAAGTGGCGGGAATTTTCCGTCGGGGGCTCCGCCGTGGCCGAGAGCGTCGGCGGGCGCCGCATCGATCCGCATACCCTCGAGCTCAAGGAACGCCGCCTGCTCAACGTCGTCGAGGAGATGTCCATCGCCTCCGGCATCCCCATGCCGACGGTCTACGTGCTGGACGAGGAGCCCTCCCTCAACGCCTTCGCGGCCGGGCTCACCACCAGCGACGCGGTGGTCGCGGTCACCCGCGGCACCCTGGAGAAGCTCACCCGGGACGAGTTGCAGGGCGTCATCGGCCACGAGTTCAGCCACATTCTCAATGGCGACATGCGCCTCAACCTCCGGCTGAGCGCGCTGATCTTCGGCATCCTCGTGATCGGGCTGGCCGGCCGGGGCATCCTGTGGGCGACCCTGCGCGGCCGGGTGCGCAGCGACAAGAATTCCGGCGGCGCCGTCATCGCGATCGCCGCCGTCGGGCTGGCCCTGCTCCTGGTCGGGTACGTGGGCTACTTCTTCGGCCGGCTCATCCAGGCCGCGGTCTCCCGCCAGCGCGAGTTTCTGGCCGATGCCTCGGCCGTGCAGTTCACGCGCAATCCCGCCGGGCTGACCGGCGCGCTGCGGAAAATCGGCGGCTTTGCCCTCGGCTCCTCCCTCGCCTCGAACAAGAGCGCCGCCATCGGCCACTTCTTTTTTGCCCAGGGCTTCGCCTCGAGCTTCGGCGGGCTCTGGGCCACCCACCCGCCGCTCGACCAGCGCATCCGCGCCATCGACCCCCAGTTCGACGGCCGGATGTATGACCCGCCCGAGGTCGTCGACGTCGCCCGCGAGTCCTTTGCCACCGCCGGCTTCGCGCCCGGCGCCCTCCGCCAGCCCCCGCTCATCCCCGCCGCGCCGCCCACCCCCGCGGCCTTCGTCGCCAGCATCGGCGTCCTCTCACCCGAGACCATCGCCCACGCCGAGTCCCTGCTCGCCTCCGTGCCGGCCCGCCTGCGCGCGGCCGTCCGCTCCCCCACCGAGGCGAGCGTCATGGTCTACGGCCTCCTGCTCGATTCCCAGCCCGCCCTGCGGGAGCGCCAGCGCGCCCTGGTTGCCAGCGGCGCCGGCCCCGCGGCGCTCGGCACGCTCGACGAGCTCGACCCCGCCCTCCGCCAGCTGGGCCCGGAACACCGGCTGCCGCTGCTCCAGCTCACCCTGCCCGCCCTCCGCCAGCTCCCGCCCGCCGACCTCCCGCCGTTCCTCGGCACCCTGGATGAACTCGTCCACGCCGACGGCCGCGTCTCCACCTTCGAGTTTGCGCTGCTCAAGCTCCTCACCCGGACCCTCGCGCTGGGCCGCACCCCGCAGGCCGGGGTCGTGCAGGTCTACTCGTTCAACGCCGTCGTGGCCGAGATCAGCCTCGTGCTCTCCGCGCTCGCCCACGCCGCCAGCAATGACGGGATGGGCGCCGCCGGCGCCTTTGCCGCCGGGGCCGCGCAGCTGAAGCTCATCGCGGGACAGCTCGTGCTGCTCCCGCCCGCCGACTGCGATCTGGGCCGGCTCGACGCGGCCCTCGACAAGCTCGCGTCGGCCAGCGGCCCGATCAAGCAGCGGCTGCTCCTCGCCTGCGCCCATCTGGTGGGTGCCGACGGCCGCATCCTCGTCGCCGAGGCCGAGCTGCTCCGCGCCGTCGCCGCCGCCCTCGACTGCCCGATGCCGCCGCTGGCCGCCGCCTGAACATTCGCGGGAAACAGGTTTGCGCCCTCCCGCGGTCCGTCGTCTCTATCCTCATGCCCCGCCGTGACCCCTCCACCCTCCGTCAAACCACCCGGCTGCCCCGGCCCGGCTCCGCCCGCGACCCCCTCCGCTGGTGGCGCGAGGCCCGCTTCGGCCTCTTCATCCACTGGGGCCTCTACGCCCTCCCCGCCGGCGTCTGGCGGGGCGAGCGCGTCCCCGGCATCGGCGAGTGGCTCATGTTCTCCAAGAAGGTTCCCGTCGCCGACTACGCCCAGCTGGCCACGCGCTTTCATCCCCGCCACTTCGACGCCGCCGCCATCGTCCGCCTCGCCCGGGAGGCCGGCCAGCGCTACCTCGTCATCACCGCCAAGCACCACGAGGGCTTCGCCATGTACCACTCGGCGGCCAGCCCGTACAACGTCGTCGACGCCACGCCGTGGCACCACGACCCGCTCGCCGACCTCGCGCGCGAGTGCCGGCGGCAGGGCGTGACCCTCTGCTTCTACTACTCGCAGGACCTGGACTGGCATCACCCCGACGGCGCGTGGAACACCTGGGACTTCGCCGCCGCGAAGAAGGACACCGGCCGCTACCTCCGCACCAAGGTCTATCCCCAGCTCCGCGAGCTGCTCACCCGCTACGGCCCGGTCGGCCTCATCTGGTTCGACACCCCGCTCACCATCACCCGCACGCACGCCGCGGCCATCCGGCGCTTCGTCAAGCGCCTCCAGCCGCGCTGCCTCGTCTCCGGCCGCATCGGCCATGGGCTGGGCGACTACGGCATCCCGCGGGACAACCAGATCCCGCCCGGGCGCCCCACCGGCGACTGGGAGGTGTGCGCCACCCTCAACCATACCTGGGGCTTCAAGCGCCACGACCACGCGTGGAAACCCGCCGGGCGGCTCATCCAGACGCTCGTCGAGTCCGCCAGCAAGAACTCCAACTACCTCCTCAACATCGGCCCCGACGCGGAGGGCCGCGTGCCCGGCCCCAGCGCGACGCGCCTGCGCGCCATCGGCCGCTGGCTGCGGGCCAACGGCGCGTCCGTCTACGGCACCGCGCCTTCGCCCTTCGCCCACGACTTCCCCTGGGGGCGCATGACCACCCGCGGACGCGTGCTCTACCTGCATTTCTTCTCGCGGCCCCCGCGTCACTTCGAGCTCCGCGGCCTGCGCACCCGGGTCCGCACCGCGGCGCCGCTCCTCGCCCCCGGAAAAAAAATCCCGGTCGCCCAGGGCCTCGACCCCGCCACCGGCACCCCCGTGCTGCGGCTCGACTGCGCCACCCTGCGCTTCACCGCGCCCGTCACCGTGGTCGCCCTGCACCTCGCCGCGGCGCCCGCCGTCGTCCCCGGCCCCATCCAGGAACCCGATCGCACGCTCACGCTGCTCTCCGGCGAGGCCCGGGTCCGGCCCACTCGCGCCAAACTGGGCCTCTCGCCGCTCGGGCTCACGCTCCGCTGGACGCGCCCCGCCGACTGGCTGGAGTGGCGCGCCACCGTGCTGGCGCCCGGCGACTTCACGGTCGAGGTCATCACCACCCACCAGCATCTCGAGCCGTGGAGCGGGGGCCACACCGCCCGCATCGAGGCCGCCGGTCAGACCTTGCGCCACGTGCTCACCCGCGACGCGGAGATCCCCTACGCCCAGGCCGCCTACTTCCCGCGCCTCGCCACCCGGATGGGGCGGCTGCACGTGGCCGCCGCCGGCGAGCTCACGTTGCGCCTGCACCTCGACAAAATCCTGCCGCCGCCCAAGGAAAGGCCGCTCTGGGACGACCTCTCGCCGCTGATCGTCGGCGTGCGCCTGCTGCCCGCCTAGGCCGCCGCGGCCTCACCCGCCACGCGCGGAGCCCCTCCCGCCGGTTTCATCCTCCGCGCGATGTCCGCCCTCCCCCACGCGCTGCGCCTGGCCCTCTACGCGCCGCTGCTGGCCGTCCTAGTCCACGCCGAGTCGGCCGCGCCCGCGGATTCCGCCTCGCCGGCCCGACGGGAGCGCGCCCTTTCTCCGCGCCTCGCCTCCGTCCTCGCGGCGACGCTGCCCAAATACGAGGCGCCCACGCCGGGGGGCGCGACAGCCGGCGCCAACCGGGCGACCCGGACGGATCAGCCGCAGAACGACATCATCCGACTCCCCGACTACATCGTGCGCGAGCATCGCCTGCCCGCGCCGGAAGACCTCCTGACGGCCAAGGGCTGGGAGGCGGACGCCGCCCGGCGCTACCTCGGACCGAAGGGCAACCTGGACCGCACGCTCAACGCCGTGACCCTCGCCGAGCTCTGGCAGTCGATTCCCGTGCTGGGCCGGATTCCGTTCGTGCCCTTCAACTCCTTGAACGACGGCCAGCGCGCCCAGCTGATCGATGGGCGCGTCGAGGCCAAGCGCCGCTGGGCCGAGCTCCTCGACGTCGAGGGGACCGCGCAAAAACTGGAAAAGGAAAAGGTCCCGCCCGCGCCGCCCCCGCGGCACTGAGGCGCCGCGTCAATGCGTTTGCCTCCCGGCCGGCCCCGCGTTGATGATCCGGCCATGTTCCTCGCCCTCGCGCTTTACCTCGCGGCCTACGTCCTGGGCCTCGGCGGGCTCTGGGTCGGTCGCGTCAACCGGCGCCGCGAACGCCCGCCCGTCGCGCCGAAACTCCTCCGCGGCCCCGGCGAATCCCTCCGCTGGCGCCTCCAGCGGCTCGACGATGCGCTGCTCCTCCAGGCCTTCGGCGCCGCCTTTTTTCCCATGGGGGTCTTCATCGGCGGCCTGATGCTCACCCTCAACCTGCCGGGCGAGGAGCGCGACAGCCTCATGCTCGGCGTGTTCGTGCTCTTCGTGCTCACCCTGCTCTTCGCCGGGCGCTGGCTGCTGGCGAAGTTCACGCTCCGCCGCGACTGCCACCTCGGGCTGCTCGGCGAGAAGATCGTCGCCGAGGCCCTCGCCCCGCTCGCGGCGGAGGGCGCCCGGATCTACCACGACGTCCCCGCCGGGGCCTTCAACCTCGACCATGTCGTCGTCGGCCCGACCGGCGTCTTCGCCATCGAGACCAAGACCCGCCGCGCCGGCCGCGCCCTCGCCGGCCGCCGGCCCGACGAGATCGTCTTCGACGGCACCCAACTGGTGTTTCCCTGGGGCGAGGACACCTTCGGCCTCGACCAGGCCATGCACCGGGCCGCCTGGCTCACCACCTGGCTGCGCGACGCCGCCGGCGAGCCCGTCACCGCCGTGCCGATCCTCACCTTTCCCGGCTGGAACGTCACCACCACCGCCGCCGGCTCCGAGGTGCATGTGCTCGCGCCCAGCGCCATCCCCGGCCTCGTGCGCAACCACCCCGCCCTCCTCACCCCCGCCCAGCTCGACCACATCGCCCGCCAGCTCGAGGTCCGCTGCCGGGACGTGGAGTTCTGAGCCGCCGCGCCCGGCGGCCCGCGGCGCCGGCCGCCACCCAGACCACCCGGAACACTTCGACCCACTGGCACCGCTCCTCGCGTCCGCGCGACCGGGCCCTTGGTTTCCCATGACCCTCGCCGAGAAACAGCAGCAACTGGTGGACGACCTCGGGATCATCCCCGACCCGCAGGAGCGACTGGCCGTGGTCGTCGACCGCGCCAAGCGGCGGACGCCGCTGCCCGAGACCGAGCGCACCGCCGCCCACCGCGTGCACGGCTGCATCTCGCAGGTGTGGCTCCTCGCCGGGGCGCGCGATGGTCGCCTGTATTTCCGCAGCGACGCCGACAGCCCGCTCGTCCGGGGCCTGGTCGTGCTGCTGGCGGATTTCTTCAGCGATGCCCCGCCCGCCGAGATCGCCGCCAGCGACGCCGACCCGCTCGCGGCGCTCGACCTGCTCCGCAACCTGTCCCCCACCCGCCAGAACGGGCTCGCCGCCGTCCGCGCGCGCCTCCGCGAGCTGGCCCGCGCCGCGGCCTAGCGCCCCATGGTCCTCTGCGACGCCCACAATCACCTGCACGACGCGGGGCTCGCCCCCCACCGCGCCGGGATCTTCGCCGCCCTCGCCGCCGCCGGGGTGCAGGCCGCGGTGGTCAACGGCTCGTCCGAGGCCGACTGGCCCGAGGTCGCCGCCCTCGCCGCCGCCCAGCCGCTGGTGCGGCCCAGCTACGGCCTGCATCCCTGGGACGTCGGCAACCGCACGGCGGACTGGCAGGCCCGGCTCACGGCCTGCCTCGACGCCGACCCCCGCGCCGCCGTCGGGGAGATCGGCCTCGACCGCTGGATGCTCGACCGCGCGGCGCCGGACGATCCCCGCCTCGCCGGCCTCCGCCGCGCCCCGCTGGCGGAGCAGGCCGAGGTCCTGCGCTGGCAGCTGGCACTCGCCGCCGACCGCCAGCGGCCCGCCTCCCTCCATTGCCTCGGCGCCCAGGGCGCGCTGTTCGACCTGCTGCGCACCGCCCGCCGACCGGAGCGGGGGTGGCTCCTGCACGCCTACAGCGGCTCCGCCGAGGGGGTCGCCGGCTTCGCCGCGCTGGGCGCCTACTTCTCCTTCAACGGCGCCTTCCTCGACCCGCGCCAGGCCCGCCTGCGCGCCGTCTACGCCGCCGTGCCCGCCGACCGGCTGCTCGTCGAGACCGACGCCCCGGCGATGCGGCTGCCCGCGCCGCGCGAGGAGTTCGCCGCGCTCCCGGTCGCGGACGGCGCGCCCGCCAACCACCCCGCCAATCTCCGCGCCGCCTACGCTGGCCTGGCCGAATGGCGGGGCGTGGCCCCCGACGCCCTCGCGGTCCAGGTGCAGGAAAATTTCGCCCGGCTGTTCGGCTGAGCCGACCGCCCCCAAGTTCGGCTACGACTCCGGGCGGGGCGCCACCAGCTGTTTCACCACCTCGCCCGCGGCCGCCAGGCCGAAGGCGCCGGTCACAAACACCGCGGCGCCAAACCCGCTCGCACAGTCCATCGCGAGGTTCGCCCCCGGCTCCGGCGTCGCGGCGCAGGTGCCGTCGGCCCACGGATAAACCGGCGGCTCGCTCGACCACACGCAGCGCACGCCGAAATGCATCTTCCCCTTCGTCGTGCCCGGGGTGAAGCCGTGGTCGCGCCGCAGCTTCTTCCGCACCTGCCGCAACAGCTCGTCGCTCCAGGCCTCGCCCAGATCGCCGGCGCGGATCAGCGTCGCGTCGCGCTTGCCGCCCGCCGCGCCGACCGTGAGCACCGGGCGGCCCCGCGCCCGGCATTCCCCGATCAGCAGCGCCTTGTGCGACCGGCGGTCGATCGCGTCGACCACCCAGTCAAACGGCGTCGCCAGCAGCCGGTCCGCCGACGCCGGCGTGAAAAACTCCGGCAGCACCGTGACCCGGCACGCCGGGTTGATCGCCTGCACGCGCTCGGCCAGCACCGCCACCTTGGGCCGGCCGATCTGGCCGTCGAGCGCCGGGAGCTGGCGGTTCACGTTGGTCACGCACACGTCGTCGAGGTCCACCAGCGTCAGCGCGCCGACCCCGCTGCGCGCCAGCCCCTCCACCGTCCACGAGCCCACGCCGCCCACGCCGACGACGCAGACATGCGCGGCCTGCAGCCGCGGCAGCGCCGCCGCGCCGTAGAGCCGGCCGAGGCCGCCGAAACGCTGGAGATAATCGTCGTTCACGCCGGCACTGCTAGCGCGCCCCGCGCCCGGCGCCACCCCAAAACGGCGCCGACCGCGGCGCCCCGGCGCGGAAACTTGGCGCATTTTTTGTCATTAGCCGGAGCAGGGGTCCGGCATCCCGTCCGTGATGATTGCGCCGGCGCGGGGTTTCCGGCTTCAGGGCGCGCCGGGGCGGGATTAGGCTCCGGCCCTATCAAGTCCCCCGGGCCACGCCCGAACCTCAGCTCCCCCATGAAACTAAAATCCCACCTCCACGGCAAACGCGGCGCCGACCTCCTCCACGATCCGCTGCTCAACAAGGGCACGGCCTTCACCGAGGCCGAGCGCGACGCCCTCGGGCTGCGCGGCCTCCTGCCCCCGCATGTCGCCACCCAGGACCAGCAGGTGGCCCGCGTGCTCGAGACCGTCCGCCGCAAGCCCACCGACCTCGAGCGCTACATCTACCTCATCTCGCTGCAGGAGCGGAACGAAAACCTCTTCTACCGCCTGGTCACCGACCACGTCACCGAGATGATGCCCCTGATCTACACGCCCACCGTCGGCCTGGCCTGCCAGCGCTACGCGCTCATCTTCCGCCGCCCCCGCGGGCTCTTCCTCAGCCTGCACGACCGCGGCCGCGTCAAGCAGGTGCTGCAGAACTG
>SESH01002753.1_pt1 | contig 13985 bp, 13 predicted proteins | sample 3171561 | NCBI WGS metagenome assembly SESH01 (sample SAMN10866947, study PRJNA518727) | freshwater metagenome | biome: subpolar coniferous forest; feature: holomictic lake; material: water; isolation source: holomictic Lake 442 2011 16.5 m and 2014 13 m | place: Canada: near Kenora, Ontario
AAAAATCACAATGCTGCAGCCACCAACCAAGACGGGCATGGCAGCGCAGCACAGCGTAGACCATTTCGGCAATAGCCGAGCGGTCCTTGGCACCAATGAAGCGTCGCGCTCGAAAATAGGCGCTGGCTACCGCATCGGCTGGCCGGGGCGTCGCGGCTATCTCAGCCAGCAGCTCAATCGCCGCCAACACTCTGGCACCTGGAGTCATGTTTTTCCCAAATTAGGTAGCGTGTTCCGGGGGCAAAGCTTCGACTTGTTCCGGGGGCAAAGCCCCAGGGGTGTCCAAAGACCAAAAGCCTTTGGAAACCAAGGTTCCTTCAATATTTGAGTCTAAAGAGTTTCTCAGCAGAGCAATTCAACCCGGTAGTCCTCAATCACCATGTTCGCCAACAGCGTCTGACACATGGTGTCAATGCGCGCATTGGCTTGACCATCTGGAACATCTCGCAACTCAAGTTCAATGACCTTGCCCTGACGGGCACTTTCTACCTCGTCGAAACCAAGCGAATTAAGGGCATGAGCAATCGCCTTGCCCTGGGGATCAAGCACACCGCGCTTTAAGGTAACATAAACCTTAGCCTTCATATCATGATCCGTTCCTTACTGTACCACCTTTGGCCCCTTGACTTCAACAGGACCACCTTCGGGCAGAATACCGAGCCGCCGCGCGACTTCCTGATAGGCTTCCTCAACCCTTCCGAGATCCTGGCGGAAGCGGTCCTTATCCAGCTTCTCGTTAGTCTTGACATCCCACAGCCGGCAATTGTCGGGACTTATCTCGTCGGCAAGAACGATTCGCATTTCCTCGTTCTCCCACAACCGGCCGAACTCCAGCTTGAAATCGACAAGACGCAGCCCGATGCCAAGGAATAGGCCGGTAAGATAGTCGTTGATGCGCAGGGACAGCGCCATCATGTCGTCGAGGTCTTGGGGTGCCGCCCAACCGAACGCGGTTATGTGCTCCTCCGAGACCATCGGGTCGCCCAACTCGTCTGACTTGTAATAATACTCGACGATCGAACGCGGCAGCGCCGTTCCCTCGGGGATACCGAATCGCTTGGTCAGAGAGCCAGCCGCGACATTACGGACCACCAGTTCAATGGGAATGATCTCAACCTCGCGCACCAACTGCTCTCGCATGTTGAGTCGGCGCACGAAGTGAGTAGGAACGCCAATCTCGCCCAGCCGCACCATCAAGTATTCTGAGATGCGATTGTTAAGGACGCCCTTACCCGTGATCGTGCCCCGCTTCTGATTGTTGAAGGCGGTGGCGTCGTCCTTGAAATACTGCACAAGGGTTCCCGGCTCGGGTCCTTCATAAAGAACCTTGGCCTTACCCTCATAGATGCGCCGGCGTCGTGTCATGGGCTTTGTCCGATTTAGCGCGGTGCCGATATGCGCCGCCGAGCCGGAAATGATTCTCCAAGGAACATATACCAAGATGCGTCGCAGAACACAATTAAAGCCGGGAGCCTCGGGAAGGCCGGACCGCCCAAGCCACCGGCTTAATCCAGGCTTACCGGATACCATGTCGAGCTGTCGGGCGGCCCCGGTGCAAACAGCCAAACCGAACGCCGCTGGGTTTCAAGCCCGCGACTCGGCAACGCGAGCAGCGCACTGGAGCTGGTGCCGAAGCCGCCAGCCAGCGCAAAGCATAAAGCCGAGCGCGGGTCGGTATCATCCGCCGCATCCCTGCTCGCCAGCAACCCTTGCCAGTCCCGCCAATCGTCCCGGTCGGGGTCAGGCACAACCGCTCGCTCGAAACGCGGAAGCGCGCCTCGGATGCGGGAATCAGCGCGGTCGTTGCGGTCGAAAGCAGTAATCAGCGATAACCCCGATGGAATCGGCACCGCAACAATCGAATCTCGGCCGGATTCGTCGCGGTGGTAAAGGCAAAAGGCGTCGCGATCGTCGGCCACGACAAGATTGAACGGCCGGTAGGCCCGACCATCCAGGTAACCTAACGACTCGGCCGCCGTCTCCGCATCGGCGTGGTCCAACGCCTCCAACACCAGTTCGCCCCGCGACCGCCGATCAGCCGCCGGCCCAAGCGTGCCATGGCGGTTGAGCACGGCCACAACCAGCCCGGAATCGTTGAGACCAAGCCAGCTGCCACCTGCCAAAATGTCCAGCCCTCCAACTAAATCAGGCCGGTCGGGCCAATGACGGCCAGGAGCCCGCCACGGCCGTCCGGACATCTCGTCACGGTTGGCGCCAAGCAGCACAGGCCAATCATGGCCGGGGCGACGCAGAATGACGACAGTACACATGGTTCCCTCCGGCCCAAAGCCGGTGTATGGTGTAGGGCCAACTTGGACGCCGAGAGCCCAACCCTAACGCACGCTCCCGGCTAACTATATAATAGATAACGTCAATACAATGGGCTATAGCTCGGCTAACCCAGCCATGCCCCAGGGAGACACCGTGTCATGAGCACGTTCGAGGATCGTGAAAAAGCATTCGAAAACAAATTTAAATACGACCAGGATGTGCTGTTCAAAATTAACAGCCGACGCGCCCGGCTGCTTGGCCTATGGGCGGCCGAGCGCCTTGGAATCAAAGGCGAAAATGCCGAAGTCTACGCCCATGAGGTGGTGTCGGCCGATCTCGACGAGCCCGGACACGCCGACATTATTCGTAAGCTTCAAAGGGACTTCAAAAACAAAGGCATCGACATCAGCGACCACCGCATCACCAAGGAGCTGGATAAATATTGGGAAGTCGCGCGTTTGCAGGTGGCTCCGCCAAACCCTTTGTGACGGCAAGCGTCTTTGTAACCAAGCACACCCCCGCCCCGGCCTAGCCGGGCGCGGTCACCTGTGATTCGGGCGTGATATGGGTTACCGGCTAACGGGGAGGCGTTGCACGTTGGTATAAAACGAATCGAGGCCATGATCGGCGGGGGATGAAGGCGGTACCCACCCCCGCGCCAGCACCGACAAGGCTGGTGTCAAATGGCCTACACCTATGCAAAATAAAAATTGCTGGGTAGTCATAAGGAGAATTGACTTATATGGCAACTCTGGATGACATTGAACAGGCGGGTGGCCTTATCCGATTCGACGGCAATTTGGAGGCCGACGAGATGCCCGAAAGGGCGCTTTGGCACACGCCTGAATATGAGGCGTGGATAGGCGATGTGCTCAATCTTTATGCTGGCACTGGAAGGAAGAAAATAACCCCATCAGATGAGGTGTACAGTCTTTCCATTGACTTCATACTTGGGCGCCCAATGGCTTATAACGTTGATTTAAAGAAGCTTGATCCCATAGGCCATTGCGTATGGGAGATGAAGACTGCGGAGGTTCGTGTTTTTGGCTATTTCTATCTGAAAAAAATCTTTATTGCCCATCACGGCGAGATGAAAGATTACTTAAAAAAACGCAGATGCTATGCGCCGCACGTACAACGAGTAGTAGAATATATGAAGTCGGTTGGTCTTGACCCTCCGCCCTGCTTGACAGCAACGAGGTTATCAGATGTCCTTTAAAGCATGCAGCGATCCGCGCCGACGAACCTACATTCGGATGATCGGCGATATCCAACACGAACTCAACCAAGCTCTTGTTGAAGAGTTCGCTAGCCGTGGCCTAACCAAAACAAAAATGGCCAGCGAACTTGGCCGCAACAAATCTTTTATTACCCGAAAACTAAATGGCTCGGACAACATGACCCTGGAGACGCTGGCTGATTTGGCATTTGCGCTAAATCGACCGGTGCGCATTTCGTTACCCAGTCGTGAAAAATTGGGTGGAGGGAACTACTTTAATCAAACCACAACCACCACTCCGCCCGGCGTATTCCATACAACCTTTAGTAATATGCCCGAATCAATCTCACTTAAAACGAGCAGCGAGCACTCTGTGATATGGACTTCAGTATGATAATTACACAGCCTCGCTATGCCCACTGCACGTTTTGTGACGATATTCGCCACGAGATTGATGGAAAATGTTCGATTATTGGCGTCTACACTTCAGACATGAACATAACGGGTATTGCGCCAATTCTAATACCGCGCCTAATTATTCTCGTTAATGTTTTTACTCCTATAGATGATCCGCTGACAAAATTGAATATTGAGGTAATCGGCCCCCCATTTGGTGATAATAAAATTGGACTTGAGATACCATTTTTACAAGCATCGCCGCCCAAGGAAGGGCGCGACGTACTTTATTACAACATATCGTCAAGCTTTACTTTGGCACCATGCGTTATCTATGCTAACGGCATTATTGAGGTTATTGTCGAAACAGAACGAGAAGCTTTTTGTGCTGGTAGACTACATGTATGTATAACCCCACCTTCTATTCAAGATATCACACCGACTATCGGACCATTGCCCTAAATAAACACCGGCGGTGGGAGGTGTTGCCGTGTCCATACGCAATCTTCATAGATTGTTCCATCCGCGCTCAATCGCGGTAATCGGCGCCTCGGGAAAGCCATTGGGAACCGGTGCCGTGGTGATGCGAAACCTGCTGGCAGGCGGTTTCGACGGGCCAATTCTGCCAGTTAACCCTAACCGTGCCCACGTCGCGGGGGTACTCTGCTACCCCAACGTCGAAAGTCTGCCTATGGTTCCGGATATCGCAGTGATTTGCAGCCCATCAGACACGGTGGCCGAGCAAATCATCGCCCTAGGCAGACGCGGCGTGCGGGCTGCGGTCGCCATCACCGGCGGCTACAGCCACAGCTACCCACTCCATGGGCCGGCACTACTGGACGGTATCCGCACCGCCGCTCGCGATGCCGGGATTCGCCTGCTCGGGCCGAACTGCCTGGGGCTGGTAGTTCCGGGCAGCCGACTCAACGCCAGCTTTTCCCATGTCAGCGCCCTGCCGGGCAAACTTGGCTTCGTAAGCCGGACGGCGGGTATGTGCGCAGCCGTGCTTGACTGGGCACGTCCACGAAACATCGGCTTTTCCGCTTGCCTATCGCTCGGCGATTGCGCCGATATCGACTATGGCGACGCCATCGACTACCTCGCCCTGGATACACAGACGCGGGCGATCCTGCTGTTTCTGGAAGACCTGACCGAGCGCGGCAACGTACTTTCGGCGATTCGCTCTGCGGCGCGAACCAAACCGGTCCTGTTCATAAAACGGCCCCACATCACGCCGCCACCATCCCACCCCACCTCGGTTACCTCCGCATTGGCGACGGCGGACGATGTCGCCGATGCAGCCCTGCGTCGTGCTGGCGCGCTCCGCGTTACTTACATCGACGAATTGTTCGATGCGGTAAACACTTTGGCCGGGGCACGCCCGCTCACTCACGAACGCTTGACCATCCTGACCAACAGCGGCACGCTGGCCGCCATCGCCAAGGATGAGGTGCTAGGCGCGAGGGGTGAGCTGGCGAGCCTACCGCCAGAGACCATGAGGCAACTCGAAAGCGCCCTGCCCTTCGCCTGGTCGCGGACCAACCCGGTCGATATCCTGATTGATGCCAGCGGCGACCGCTATGCCGCCGCCCTCGGCATCCTGCTTGAGGACGACAGCCTTGACCGGATTCTGGTTATCAACTCCCCTACCGGCGTAGTCTCGTCCGAAGAGGCGGCGCTGGCAGTGATCGGGGCCATCGGTCGGGCCGGTGGCCGGGGCGACGGCCGCGCTGACGGCCGCACTGACGGCAACGTCATGACCAGTTGGGTCGGTGAAGAAACTGCGGCTAGTACCCGACGATTGTTCACCCGCGCCGGCATTCCCTCTTACGACTCACCGGCACGGGCGGCGAAGGCGTTCCTTCATGTCGTCCACCACCGGCGCAATCAGGCCATGCTGATCGAGACTCCGCCTTCGATCTTTGCCGACCTAGCCTCGGCCCGCCCGCCAGCCCGGGCTATCGTCAAAACAGTCCTGAGCGAAGGCCGCAGCGTCCTAACGGATCGGGAAACTATGTCGTTGCTGGCAGCCTATGGCATAATAATCGGCGACCCCGGCCCCGGCCCCGGCTTGGTGCAGGCGCGTCAACTGATGATCGGCGCTACCGTTGACCAAGTATTCGGACCGGTAATTTTGTTTGGTGAGGGCGGTGAAGCCGCCGAAGTTAGCCGCGACTACGCTATCGCGTTGCCACCGCTTAACCTGCCTCTGGCGCGCGATCTTACCTCACGAACTCGCATTCACCGAGCGATCGCGGCAGGCGGTGAACGGTCGCAAGCGGGGCTAGCGGCAATCAACAGCATCCTGATTAGGGTTTCGCAGCTCATAATCGACCTACCAGAACTTATTGATCTCGATATAAACCCGATTCTGATAGGTGGCCTGACGTATGACGGCCCCACCAATGAGTATATGTTGCGGCTGAATGGGGCGCGGATGCGGGTAGCGCCAGCCTCTACAGAGGCCCACCGAAGATTGGCCATCCGACCATACCCCCAGGATTTGGAGGAAATAATTACCCTGCGCAATGGCAACCAAGTACTTTTCAGGCCGATACGCCCAGAGGACGAACCGGCGCACCATGCCTTTATCGCAAAACTAACGCCTGAAGATATTCGGTCGCGCTTTTTTGGTTTTGTTCGCGGACTTGATCACAATCAGATGGCGCGACTAACCCAAATTGACTACGATCGCGAAATGGCCTTTATCGCAACAGTATCTAATCCGCCGGGAACTAATCAGCCGGGGCAAGATCATGACGGCGGCGAGCCAAGCACGCTTGGCGTGGTCCGCACCATTACCGACTCCGACAACATGGTTGCTGAGTTCTCCATGGTTGTGCGGTCAGACCTCAAGGGGCAAGGACTGGGCAGTCGCTTGCTCAACAAAATGATCAGTTATTGTCGCAGCTGCGGTACCCGTGAGATAGAAGGCCAAGTATTGCTAGATAACCGCGATATGTTGCGCCTCATGCGTAAACTTGGGTTCTCTCTACGACTAGACAGCGAAGAAGATGTTATGCAAGTCAAGCTGACCTTGCAGTAACCGCCTCTACTAAAAAGTCTTCCAGGCCGGTTATGCAGGCTTTGTCGCCGTAGACGCGGACTTTATTATCGGCAAGCCGACGGCGCACCCCCTTGCGAAACGCAATATCACTGCCAAGGCGCGCAGCGATAGCTACGTAGTCGTCACGGCTAGATGCGATTGTTTCAGTCACCCCCATCATCCGCAGAGCGGCCTCGCTGTGCCGCCCTCGCATCAGCAAACCCGCCAAGGTGACTACCGGCAGGTCGTTAATCAGCGACTCCAGCATGGTGTTAATGCCCGACCAACCAATACTGTCAAGATAGACGTCGCACACCGCGCCCACCGCCACGAATCGCGCGGAATCCATGCACGGCAGTATCACGCAGTAATCTTCGGCGACTAGGCCATAGGCTCCAAAGGCCCGACTCAGTCTTTGCCTAAACTGTTCGGTCACAATGCCGCCGCCCTGGTGGCCGATAAAAACAAACCGGGACAACGGCCCGACAGCACTGGCGATACGCGGGAACATCTCATCATCTTGTGGCAAATATTTATACAGCGACTGGCAGCACCAATAAACCATCGCGTCTGACGGCAGCCCCAACTCATTTCGACTGACGGTTACGGCTGGATTTGCTCCCTTATCATAGCAAAATGACAAATTGGGCAGCCGGACCAGCGTCTCGGTATAGTGGTCCTGGCCGTCGGTTGGCTCCATTAAGTCGCTGCTGAGATAATAATCAATAGTCGGCAGCCCGGAGGTGGAAGGGTGCCCCCATGACGTGCATTGAACACTGGCGAGCCGCTGAGCCGCTAGCTTCAAGGTCATCGGATCCATACCGATTTCAGGATAAATCAAGACATGGGGCGCGTCGGCGATAATCATTTCGCGCCAAAGATCGTGCGTCAGCGGCCCTTGAATGAAGCGATCGGCCGCAGCTTCTGCCCGCTCGGTCTCGGCGTCGCGCTGGCTACCGGTATGGTAACAAAACAGCTCGAAGCGGTTACGATCAAGACCGTTCAACCAGCCCTTCAGCGGTATCTTCCACACCGAATGGTTGCGGAAATATCCACAGACGAAGCCGACACGGATGGCCCCGCCCCCAACCAGCGCCGGAAGGGTCGCCGGCTCCGGATAGCATTTGGACATGGTTCGTGCGATCATGGCACCATATTTGGCCTGAAGATCGCGGTCATTGCGGCCCTGATAACCAAGAAAAAACGGCTGGTTGGAGCCAACGGCTTCGCAAGCCTCCCTCGGATTGCCCGCGTCGTAATCAAGATAGCCTGCTAGCCGCTCCAACTCATCCTGGTAAGCCATGCGCCGAATCTCAATCTCGTCTTGATCACGATAAAGTACCGGCAACTGGGCCATGCATAGACCAAAACGCGCGCTGGGGTAATCAGGGCGCAACGCTAGCACCTTTTTGTATTGAAGCACCGCTTCGTCGAGCTTTCCCTGTTCCTTGAGAACATTGGCCAAGTTAGAGATAGCTTCGGAAAGGGCCGGGTCGATCGAAAGTGCCAGTCGGTAAAATGTTACCGCGCGTTCCAAATCGCGCCGTTCTTTCCAAACATTGCCAAGATTATTGTATGCTTCGGGGAAACGAGGCTCGAACTCCAGCGCAAGTTCGAACTCGGCGGCCGCCTCTTCAATGCGGGCTTCGTCCAATAGCACCAACCCCAGGTTGTTGTGGGCGTCAGCGTAATTGGGCTGAAGGGCCAGCGCCCGCTCGAAATGATGTATTGCGGCACTGAAGCGCTGGAGAGAACGCAAAGACAACCCATAGTTGTTGTGGAAATCAGGTCGATCATCCTTCAGTGACAAGGCCCAGCCAATAGCCTCCACTGCCACGTCATAGTTGCCGATTTGGTGAGCGAGCACGCCGTATAGGTGGCTCGCATCGGCATTCTTAGGATCGGCCTGCAGAACCTGCCGGTAGATCGCCTCAGCTTCTGGCAAACGGCCGGCGCGGTGATGAGCCAACCCCAATGAAAGGGTTTCAAAAGCGGTCGCCATGTGTTGCTCCCCGATTACCATGCTGCGAATATGGACCCCATGCAGCGAATCCGTGTGTTTCGGCCCGATCTCCACGACATACAATAGCGAATGTAGGACCACGCCGCCATGAAAGTTATTGCTACCTAAGTCGTTGTGCTTCGTGTACGATGGAAAAGTGGATGATGGTAGGGGACCGATCATGAGCGAACCAACGAACGCTGAGATTATGAACGCCATTTCGACATTGGGCGACCGGATGGAACGGCGCTTCGGCCAAATGGACCTGCGCTTCGGACAAATGGACCAGCGCTTCAACGGAATGGACCAACGCTTCAAAGAAATGGACCAGCGCTTCAAAGAAATGGACCAGCGCTTTAACGAATTGCAGGCAGAGCAGCGCCGTCACACCGAAGCCATCGCCGAAGTACGCGGAGAGTTGCGCGGTTTGTCGGCGTGGCTGTCAAGCATGGACCAGCGCTTCGTCGCGATCATGCGTCCTTATGAACCGCCGCGCCAGCAACGCCAGGACTAGGACTTGAGCGAGCACGGGTTTGCATGGTTCCCGCGAGGGAGCCCAGGGCAATCAACTAAACCTGTTGTTCAGCGGAAAGCGGTTCGGTGGCATGCGGCCAGTTGAGGCGCGGCTGCCTAGCCAAGGTCGAAGATCGGCCTCGTTGCGAGTTTTGTCACCCATTCGCCAGGACAAGCCATCAGCAAACCTGACCAGCACGAGATCGGAAAGGCTGGCGTCCTTATATTTCTGGAAAATGACGCCGCGACCGCGGGTCATCAGAGGCAACTCCTCCAACTTAAACACCAGCAACTTGCGGTTGTTACCGATCACCGCAACCGAATCCTCGCCACGCTCACTGTTGACGAGAATGCAGAAGCGTGCGACCGCCCCCTCCTCCAGGTTTAACACCTGCTTGCCGGCACGGGTCTGGGCTACGATTTCGCACTCTTCGACTTGGAAGCCGCGACCGCCGTCGGACGCCACCACCAACCGGCGGCCTAGTTGATGCTTAAAGAGAGCTATTATTTCGGCATCGTTGCCAAGATCAACCATTAAGCTGACGGGCTCACCAAAGCCACGACCACGCGGCAGCTTGTCTACGCCCAATGTGTAAAATCGGCCGTTGGAGCCAAACAGAATCAGTTTGTCGGTGGTCTCTACGTGAAGGATGAAGCGGGGGCTGTCGCCCTCCTTATACTTTATCTCGACGGTGTCAACTTCGGCAAGATGGCCCTTGACGGCACGAATCCAGCCCTTTTCTGAACATAGTACAGTCACCGCCTCGCGCTCGACCGTTGCCTCGAGGGGGATATCTATGGCCTTGGGGGCATCGGCGATGAGAGTGCGACGACGCCCAAGCTCCGTATCCTGGCCGAACTTTTTCTTCATTTCGGCGATTTCGTCGGAAATTGTTTTCCAACGCAGTGGCTCGCTTGCCAATAAGCCGAGCAGACCGGCGCGCTCTTGGGACAGGCCACTATGCTCGCGACGGATCGACAATTCCTCAAGTTTATGCAAGGCGCGCAGGCGCATATTAAGAATGGCCTCGGCCTGGATATCCAGGAGCAAAAACCTTCGCATCAACTCGTCTTTGGGCCGCTCCTCAAAACGAATAATCCGAATAATCTCGTCAAGATTGATAAATGCGATCAAAAAACCGTCGAGCACCTCTATGCGGTGCTCGATTTTGCCCAGACGGAAGCGCGAACGACGTTGCAGCACGTCGTGTCGGTGATCAAGAAACGCCTTTAGAACCTGCCGCAGGTTCATAACCCTCGGCACATTGTCGCCGTCCAGTACGTTCATATTAAGACTGAATCGGGTTTCCAGGTCGGTACTCTGGAACAACGAGGCCATCAGCACGTCGGGGTCCACGTTGCGGCTCTTGGGCACCAGCACCAACCGCACATCTTCTGCCGACTCGTCGCGCACATCCTCCAACAGAACAAGTTTGCGCAGCCCCAGCAACTCGGCGAGCTTCTCGACCAACCGCGACTTCTGTATTTGGTAGGGTATCTCGGTAACGACAATCTGCCAGGTACCCTGCGCCAGCTTCTCGACGCTCCAGCGCGCCCGCAGGCGAAATGCACCGCGGCCAGTCCGGTAACTTTCTTGCACCGACTCCCTCGACTCGACAAGTTGGCCGCCGGTCGGGAAGTCCGGACCAGGCACCAGCGCAACTAACGACTCGATGGAAGCTTCGGGATGGCGGATCATGTAACGCAAGGCGTCGCATAATTCACCGGCGTTGTGCGGCGGAATCGAGGTCGCCATCCCGACGGCGATGCCGGTCGAACCATTCGCCAAAAGGTTGGGGAAAGCCGAAGGAAGCACCACTGGCTCCTCGCCGTCTCCGTCATAAGTCGCGCGGAAATCGACAGCGTCCTCGTCGATACCATGGAGTAGTGCTCGAGCAACCTCAGTTAGTCGCGCTTCCGTATAGCGCATGGCTGCGGCATTATCGCCGTCGATGTTACCGAAATTGCCCTGGCCATCGACCAGCCGGTAGCGCACGGCGAAATCCTGAGCTAGGCGAACCAGCGCATCATAGACCGCAACATCGCCATGGGGGTGGAATTTGCCGATAACATCGCCGACGACGCGGGCCGACTTCTTGGGCGGTAGGTCCGGCTCAAGCTTCAGCTGGCTCATAGCGAAAAGCAGCCGCCGGTGTACCGGTTTCAAGCCGTCGCGCACGTCGGGCAGCGAACGCGACATGATCGTAGACAAGGCATAGGCGAGATAACGCTCGGAAAGCGCTTCTACCAGAGGCTTATCCTGCACATCGAAGGCCGGCGACGAGATCGGTTTCATGGGTTTCCGGCGGTTAAGTCCTGCACGAGGTCCTCCCTATCAGATTTTGTCGGGTTTCGGCCATACCATTGCGCAAATCGACGCCGCGCCGGTGGCAAGCCGTGAGGCAAATGGTAGTCAAGGAACGATCCGGTCAGAAATAGCCCGCCCCTAACCTCTTCCACACCACCGCGCCCCAGCCCAATCAGGAACGCCGGCAGAGGCAGCAGCCGATCGGCCCAAGGCCCCACTGCGGAGCGCGACACCGCCCGGCCGGTGCGCGGACTTACCGCCACCAAGTCATCGACACTTCCAGTAACGGCACAACGACTTAAATCAAGCCCGAAACCCAGTTCAGCCAGCAACCCCACCTCCCAGCGGACATAGGCCTCGGCCCAACCCGTCCGCCCCAAGGTTTCGAACAGCGCTAACAAGTTTTGATAGGTAACTGGGTTAGGCTCACGCTCGGAAAGCCCGGCCTCGATTAAGGCGCAGGCGGCAACCAAGGCCTCCAGCCGGCCGGGTTGGTCGAGCAGGCCAAGCCCGTAGTAGCGGAGCGGCTCCAGCGTCAGAGCCCCAAGTTGTTCAGGCAAGCGGGCACGCCAGCGGGCGCTGACCAGGGTTCCCGGTTCAAGAGCGGGACGCCGATTGCGGCTCCGGCCGCCCCGGACCAGCCCGGCATGGCGTCCGCAACAAGCAGTCAGCAGCACCGCCAGCGCCGAGGTTTCACCCCAGGGCCGCGCGGACAGTACTATGGCGCGGTCGGTCCATTCCATCGAATGGCTCCAGCCACTAGGTACAGGCCAAAGACCAGCGCCAACACCACAGGCAGGCCATGACCGGGCCACATATCAAGCAGTGCGCCGGATACGGCCGGACCGGCAATGGTACCGATAGTATAGACCATGATGAACATAACATTGGCATGGGCCAGCCGCTCGGGCGGAAATTTATGTGCGATTTCGATCAAGCCAAGGGTATAAAAGGCCGAAATAGCGCCCCCCCACAGAAACAGCAGAGGCCACAGCCCCCACTCCACGCCAGCAGTCGCGCCGAGGACAAGGTCAAGCCCAACCACCGCCGCAAGGCTGAACCCGGCAGCGAATCTAAGCACCCGGCTGGAGCCAACCCGGTCGGCAAGCCAGCCAAGCGGAACTTGACAGACCAAACCACCAACCGCCAGCACCGACACCGTCAATAGCGCCAACGGTCGTTCCACCCCGGCCGCACCAGTATAAAGCGGCAACAACGTAAAGAGCGAAATTTCAACAAAGCCGGTAGTAAAGCCGGCAAAAACCGCTGCCGGTGCCGCAAAAAACACCTCCGACCAAACCAGCACCGAAAACTGACCTCCACTGGCCGGGCACGGCGGCAACGGCGGCAACGGCGGCAAACTGTACCGGGCCAGCATCGGCGGCAGCGTCGCCAAAAGGATCAAGACGGCGGCGACCACGAACGGCAACACGCCATCAATGCCGGTAAACTGAAGCAGCAGCGGCCCCACAGCGATCCCGCCGCACCACATGGTAGCATAGAGGCCAACCAGCCGCCCCCGACTCGATGAATTGGCGGCGCGACAAAGCCATGTCTCGTTAACCACCCACTGCACGGCCAAGCCGAAGCCAACGGCAAAGCGCAACACGAACCAGGCCGGAACCGAACCCAATACCGGGAACAGCGCCAACGCCAGCGCCGAGACAAGGCACCCCACCACAGCCGCAGGGACCATACCGATAGCGCAGACCAGTCGCGGCACCAGCGGCGCCGTCACCAGCACGGCAACAGCCGGCATGGCAGCGTTGACGCCGATTAGCCAAGCCCCCGCCCCAGCCGCTTCCATACTGAGAGCGACCAGGGGAATCGTCATGCCGACAGTAAGGCCAACTGCCACAGCGCTAACCATTACAGCGCCAAGCCCATGAAGACGACGCCGATCAGCTACCAGCACATCAGCTGCCAGCACATCAGCTGCCGAGTAATCGCCACGGTCCGGCATTTTTAATACCTCGGGGCGGGGGCAGCCGCGTGTGCTCAGCGCGAAGTTACTCTTGATCCGGCCAGCGGACGAACTCCCAGCTTTGCAGCAGCCGGCCTAGCGGAGGCAGCGGCTTTCGGCGGTAGGGTTTCGGACGCTTGGCCTAGCTTACCAAGTTTTGCTGCCAGCTCTGTAATACGACTTCCAAGCTGGCGTACCTCTTCGTGAACTACCGACAACTCAGACGGCACATCCTCGATAACGTGGCCTTCATCCTCAACATCGAAA
>SESH01109003.1_pt1 | contig 13982 bp, 11 predicted proteins | sample 3171561 | NCBI WGS metagenome assembly SESH01 (sample SAMN10866947, study PRJNA518727) | freshwater metagenome | biome: subpolar coniferous forest; feature: holomictic lake; material: water; isolation source: holomictic Lake 442 2011 16.5 m and 2014 13 m | place: Canada: near Kenora, Ontario
CCACTTGCTACGCTGTAGGAGGGGCTTTATGCCCCGATCGGGCAACAGTTCCTTTTCGAGCGTTCAACATCGGGGCATAAAGCCCCTCCTACAGTTCGTCTCAGGCAATGAACGAGTAATCGTACGGCTTGCGCATTTCCCGGCTCACATAGCCGTTGGCTTCGGCGGCATGCTCTCCCGTGAATTTTTCGGCAGCGGGGTCCCAGGTCAGCTTGTGCCCGGTCCGCATCGCAATGGCGCCGAGGTGGCACATCGTGGCCGAGCGATGCCCGGTCTCGACGTCGCAGATCGGCAGCTGGCGGGAGCGCACACAGTCGAAGAAATTTTCCATGTGGTTTTTGCTCTGGTACAGGTGCACGGCATTCTCCGGCAGCGGGGTCTTCAGGAGTTGGGGATCGCTGGCCTTGATCTCGTCGCGGTTGACCCAGATCCAGCCGTCGGTGCCCTCGAAGCGGATGCCGTTGCGCTGGCCCTCCTTGTTGACGACGCCGCCGTAGACCGTGTCATCGACGGTGGTCTTGATGTGCAGCCCCACCCCGTTGGCGTAGGTGTATTTCACTTCGTATTCTGAAAAAGTGGTGTAGCCGCCGGGAATGGGTTGGGCCAGGACCTTGGCCTCGGCCTTGGTTGGTGCCAGCAAGCCGATGGCCCAGTAGGCGATGTCGTTGTGGTGCGCGCCCCAGTCGGTCATGGTTCCGCCGGAATATTCATACCAGAAACGAAAAGTGGCATGGCAACGTTCCTTGATGTAGTCGGTCGCCGGCGCCTGCCCCTGCCAGAAATCCCAGTTCAGGCCCGCGGGCACCGGGGCAGTCTTGAACGGACCGTCACGCAAGCCCGCCGGCAGCCAGACCCGGGCCTGCTGGAGCTTGCCCAGCCGGCCATTGCGGACCAGTTCACAGGCCAGCCGGAAACGCTGCGAGCTGCGCTGCTGCGTGCCGGTTTGCAGGACCGCGCCGTTGTCGCGGACCGCCTTGATGATGTGGCGCCCCTCATCGATCGTCAGGGTCAGCGGTTTTTCCCCGTAGACATCCTTGTGGGCCCTGGCGGCGGCCATGTTCACCAGGGTGTGCCAGTGATCCGGCGTGGCGTTGACGATGACATGAATGTCATCCCGGGCCATGACCTGGCGGAAATCAGCATAGATGGTGGGAGCGGCCTTGCCTTCGACCGTGAATTTCGCAGCGGCTTCAGCGGCATGGGACGCATCGACGTCGCAGACGGCGAGGATGTCGCCAAACAGGCTGGCATTCGCCGCGTCCCCCTTGCCCATCCCACCGCAACCCACGAGGGCGATGCCCGGCCGGTCATTGGGGCCAAACCGCTTGGTGGGCTCGGCCGCCAGCAACTGCTGGCGCTCGACGAACCAGAGCGGCAGGCCGGTCATGGCGGCAATCAGGCCGCAGCGCTGGAGAAAAGCGCGACGCGAGATATTAAAACTTTCAATCGGGGCAGTCGCCGCAGACTCGCGGCTGATTAGGGGAGATTTCATAAAGGGTATCAACCGACCGGGCGCGAGAATGCCTTTCCCCCACAGCCGGCGGCAAGACCTAAGAAGACGTGAAAGCGGGCGTTCTCGCCCGCGTCGCAACCGGCGGTGCGTTATGACCGGCGTGGCTCCGTACCGAACAAGATACGCTCCGCTTTGAGCAATCGATGAACAGCACCAGCGGAGAACTGCGACCATATTGACGCCCATTCATGAATCAGGCCACTTCTGCCGTGGCCCGGTCCCACGCACCGAGCCAGGTCCCGCCACCATCCCGCAGCGCCTTCCGCGCGGAAGAGGCGGGTTTTTTTATGGCCCGGCCGGCCGCTCCAACCCTCCACTAATCCGACCATGGCCCTATTGACCGCCCCGGAAAAGACTCGGATCGACGCCCGCTACTTGCCGCCGGGCGCCGGCGACAAGCGCTTCAAGATCCTCGAGGCCCATATCAAGAAATTCCAGCACCGGCAGGATGCCCTCATCGAGGTGCTGCACAAGGCCCAGGAACTCTTCGGCTACCTTGAGGATGACGTGCTCCGTTACGTTGCCGTCCAGCTCAAGCTGCCGGCCAGCCGCGTCTACGGGGTGGCGACGTTCTACCATTTCTTCACCCTCAAGCCGCAAGGTGAGCACACCTGCGTGGTGTGTCTGGGCACCGCTTGCTATGTCAAAGGGGCCAACAAGGTCCTGGCGGCCGTCGAGCGCCTCGCGAAAATCAAGGCCGGGGCCACGACCCCGGACAACAAGCTGTCCCTGCTCACCGCCCGCTGCATCGGCGCCTGTGGCATCGCCCCCGCCGTCGTGTACGACGGCACGGTCACCCCGCGCCAGACGCCGGAGACGGCGGCGGCCCAAATCAACCAGTGGGTGCAATCATGACCCTGAATGACCTGCAGCAAACCAAGGAAACGGAAATCGCCGCGCGCAAGAAAATCGTGCTGCGCTGCTGCCTGGCCGCCGGCTGCACGTCGTCGGATTCCAAGGGGGTGAAGGAACAGCTGGAAAAAGCCGTCGCGGCGGCCGGTTTGCAGGCCGAGGTCGAGGTCCGCGGAGTCGGCTGCATGAAACTCTGCTGCGAGGGCCCGCTCGTGCAGGCCGATCCGCCCAACGCCCTCTATGTGCGGGTCACACCCGCCAACGCCCCCGCCATCATCGCCGCCCTGCAGGGCGGCCCGCCCACCCTGGCGCAGGCCGATCCGCACGCCCCGTTCTTCAGCCTGCAGAAATCGATCGTGCTGACCAACTGCGGTGTCATCGATCCCGAGCGCATTGAAGCTTACATCGCGGCCGATGGCTACATGGCCTTGCATGAAGTGCTGGCCGAAATGACGCCCAAGGATGTGGTCGACACGGTGGTCCGGAGCGGACTGCGGGGCCGCGGGGGCGCCGGGTTCCCCACCGGGATCAAATGGGGCACAGTGGCCAAATCACCCGGGGCCAAGAAATACATCATCTGCAACGCCGACGAGGGTGACCCGGGGGCGTTCATGGATCGCAGCGTGCTGGAGAGCGATCCCCACAGCATCCTCGAGGGGATGGCCATCGCCGCCTACGCGGTCGGGGCGGATCAGGGCTTCATCTATGTCCGTGCCGAGTATCCCCTCGCCATCAGCCGCCTGCACACCGCCATCCGGCAGGCCAAGCGGGTGGGCCTGCTCGGCAGCGGGATCTTTGAGTCGCCCTTCAACTTCAACATCGACATCCGCATCGGCGCCGGCGCGTTTGTGTGCGGCGAGGAGACCGCCCTGATGGCCTCGGTCGAGGGCAAACGCGGCACCCCGCGCCCCCGCCCGCCCTTCCCGGCCGAGCGCGGCCTGTGGGACTGCCCCACCCTTATCAACAATGTCGAGACCTTCGCCAACATCGCGCCGATCCTGCGCCAGGGCGCGGACTGGTTTGCCGGCATCGGCACGGAAAAGAGCAAGGGCACCAAGGTCTTCGCCCTCGCCGGCAAGATCCAGCACACCGGCCTGATTGAGGTGCCGATGGGCACCCCGCTCCGCACCATTGTCGAGCAGATGGGCGGCGGCGCGCCGGACGGCGGCAAGATCAAGGCCGTGCAGACCGGCGGCCCATCCGGCGGCTGCATCCCCACCCAGCACCTCGACACCCCGGTGGACTATGAGTCGCTCACCACGCTCGGCTCCATCATGGGTTCTGGCGGGATGATCGTGATGGATGAGACCACGCGCATGGTCGACGTGGCGCGTTTCTTCATGGAATTCTGCCTGGACGAGTCGTGCGGCAAGTGCATCCCCTGCCGCACCGGCACGGTGCAGATGCACCACCTGCTGGAGAAGATCCTCGCCCGGAAGGCCACCGCGCGCGACCTCGCGCAACTCGAGGAGCTGTGCGACATGGTGAAGCACACCAGCCTCTGCGGTCTCGGCCAGACCGCGCCCAACCCCGTGCTGAGCACGCTGCGGTTCTTCCGTCACGAGTATGAGGAACTGCTCCAGCCTGATCCCCACGGTCCACGGGCGCCCGCGCCGCCCACCCCGTCAATGCTCGCCCCGCACTAACCACCCCGGACGCCCATGGCTGCTAAAACCCTCACCATCGACGGCACGCAAATCAGCGCCGAGAACCACACGTCCGTCCTGCAGGCCGCCACCGAGGCGGGCGTGAAAATCCCCACCCTCTGCCACCTGGAGGGCGTCTACGACATCGGGGCGTGCCGCCTCTGCCTGGTGGAGGTCAAGGGCACCGCCAAGCTCCTGCCCGCGTGCACCACGCGGGTCTACGAGGGCATGGAGGTCACGACCAACAGCGAGCGGCTGCAGAAATACCGCCGCATGACCCTCGAACTCCTCTTCGCCGAGCGCAATCACGTGTGCGCCGCCTGCGTGTCCAACGGCCACTGCGAGCTGCAGACCCTGGCCAGCGAACTCGGCATGGACCATGTGCGCTACGCGTATTGCTACCCGAAATGGGAGGTCGACGCCACGCACCGTCTCTTCGGCATGGACCACAACCGCTGCATCCTCTGCACCCGCTGCGTCCGCGCCTGCTGGCACATCGAGGGCGCCGGGACCAAGAACGTCGCCGGCCGCGGCGGCAAGGCCATGATTATTTCCGACCTCAACGAGCCCTGGGGCGGCTCCGAGACCTGCACCGCCTGCGGCAAGTGCGTGAGCGCCTGCCCGACGGGAGCCCTCTTTGCCAAGGGCTCCACCGCCGCCGAGATGCAGCACGACCGCTCCAAGCTCGAATACATCGTCAACGCCCGGGAGAAAAAACAATGGAGCGTCTAAAAGTAGCCACCGTCTGGCTGGGCGGCTGTGCCGGCTGCCACATGTCATTTCTCGACCTCGACGAGTTCCTCATCGACCTCGCCGGGCTGATCGACCTCGTCTACAGCCCGATCATCGACTGCAAGGCGTACCCCGAGCAGGTTGACCTGTGCCTGATCGAGGGGGCCGTCTGCAACGAGGACAATCTCGAGTTGCTGCACAAGATCCGCGCCCGCACCAAGGTGCTCGTGGCGTTCGGCGACTGCGCCGTCACCGGCAACGTGCCGGCCATGCGCAATCAGCTCGGGCCGGACAACGTGGCCAATGTCCTCCAGTGCGCCTACATCGACCATGCGCAGGATAACCCCCGCCGCCCCTCGACGGCCGGCATCGTGCCCGCCCTCCTCAATCGGGTGCTGCCGCTGCATGAGGCCGTGGCCGTGGAGTATTATCTGCCCGGTTGCCCGCCTTCGTCGGCCGCGATCAAGGCCCTGCTGGTCCAGCTCCTCGCCGGCCCGCCGCCGCCGCAACTGACCAGCGGACAGATCAAGTTTGGCTGAATCCCAACCGCCGCTTGCCGATGCCGAACCAACACACCCCGGCGCTTTGCGCCACCCCTCTCGAGAGGGGACCCATACGAGTGACGGCCAGGATCCCCTCTTGGAGAGGGGTGCCCGATAGGGCGGGGTGTGTCGGAGTTTTCCCGCCATTCTGATCCCTGAATAGCCCTTCTCCCATGTCCCAGCGCATCGTCATCGACCCCGTCACCCGCATCGAAGGCCACGCAAAGATCAGCGTCTTCGTGGACAACGCCGGCAATGTGTCCGGCGCCGAGTTCCACGTGGTCGAATTTCGCGGCTTTGAGAAATTTTGCGAAGGCCGGCCCTATACGGAAATGCCCGGCATCACGCCGCGCATCTGCGGCATCTGCCCCGTCAGCCACCTGCTGGCCTCCGCCAAGGCCGGCGACGCGATCATGGCGGTGAACATCCCGGTGGCGGCCGACAAACTGCGCCGCCTGATGAACCTCGGCCAGATCGTGCAGAGTCATGCGCTGAGTTTCTTTCACCTGAGCGCGCCCGATTTCCTGCTGGGCTGGGACTCGCCGCCGGCGCAGCGCAACATTTTCGGATTGATCGCCTCCCACGCCGACCTGGCCCGCGCCGGCATCCGCTTGCGCCAGTTCGGCCAGGAAATAATCGAGGTGCTGGGCGGAAAGAAGATCCACCCCGCGTGGGCCGTCCCGGGCGGAGTGCGCAGCGCGCTGACCAAGGAGGGGGCGGAAAAAATCCGGGCCTGGCTGCCCGAGGCTTATGCCACCACGCGCACCGCGCTCGACCTCTTCCAGCAGGTGCTGGGCAAGCACCAGCATGAAGTGCAGCTCTACGGCAACTTCCCCTCGCTTTTCATGGGTCTGGTCACGCCCGACGGCGGTTGGGAGCACCATGGGGGCAACCTGCGGTTCATGGACAGCAGCGGCAGCATCATCGCCGACCAGGTCGCGCCGGCGGATTATCTGAACGTCATCGGGGAGGCGGTGCAGGATAATTCCTACCTCAAGTCGCCCTACTATGTGCCGCTGGGCCCCACCGATGGCATGTACCGGGTGGGCCCGTTGGCGCGGCTCAATATCTGCACGCACATGGGTACGCCGCAGGCCGACGCCGAACTGGCCAACTTCAAGACTCTGGGCCACGGGACCGTCACCTCCTCCTTCCTCTACCACTATGCCCGGCTCATCGAGATTCTCGCCGCGGTGGAGTGGATCGAGCGCTACCTGGACGATACCGACCTGTTCAGCCCGCACCTCCGGGCCGACGCCGGCATCAACAGCCTGCATGGGGTCGGTGCGAGCGAAGCTCCGCGGGGCACCCTCTTCCATGATTACACCGTCGATCGCAACGGCCTCCTCGAAAAGGTGAATCTCATCGTCGCCACCGGACAGAACAACCTCGCGATGAACCGCACCGTGGCCCAGATCGCCCGGCATTACGCGCACGGGCCGGAAATCACCGAGCCCATGCTCAACCGCATCGAACACGGCATCCGTTGCTACGATCCCTGCCTCAGCTGCTCCACCCACGCCGCCGGCCGCATGGCGTTGCACGTGCAAATGATCGCCCCCGACGGCCGGGTGGTGCACGAGGTGAAGCGCGACTGAACCACTGAATAAGCGTTCCACCCCATGGCGGCAGAACTTAACTGTAGGTCGGGGTTTATCCCCGACAGCTGCCCCCAGCCTGTCGGGCATAAAGCCCGACCTACAATGGCGTCAAACTTCGAGACTGAACTTCTGGTCATCGGCTACGGCAACACCCTGCGGCAGGATGATCAAGCAGGGCCGTTTGTGGCGGAAGCAATCGAAGCCCATGCCCTGACCGGGGTGCACACCTTGGTTTGTGCGCAGCTCTCACCCGAGCACGCGGAGGCGGTGGCGCAAGCGGATACGGTCGTGTTTGTCGATGCCCAGGCCGGATCGCCGGGCCAAGCCGCACTCCGTCGGATCGAGCCGGGGGCGACCGCACAAGTCACCACCCATGCCGTGGAGCCCCGCACCCTGCTCGCTCTGGCCCGGGAGGTTTACGGCCGGGCCCCGACCGCCTGGCTGCTGACGATCCCCGCGGAACGCTTCGGCTTCGGCCCGGAGATCTCGGAGGCAACCCGGCATGGCATCGAGGTGGCGGTAGCCATGGTGGCAAATCTCGCGGAGACGTCAGCGAGACCGCGGTCGTAGCCGAGCTTCCCCGTCCGCCAACAATATACGCCGCTCTTTAAACAATCCATGGCGAGTCCCTGCTGTCATTAGCAGGCATACTTGCGACCATGAGCACAGGCGAACGCATGTGTTGGACGACGGCCATTCTGGGCGCAGGTCTCGTGGCCGCCCCATTTGTTTCCACCACCTACATCTCGCAACTGAAAGAGGGCGCCTACGCCCTGGGGTTCATCGGCGCGATCGCCGCACTTTCCGGATTTTGCCTCGTTTTCTTTTTCCGCAGCCGCGACCGTTACCGCCGTCACTTGCTCGCCGGCCAGGGGGTGCTTGCCCGCTGGAGCTACACGGCGGCGGAGTGGAAGGCATTTTCCGGTGACGAGGTGGTCCGCCAATCAAGTGGCATGCGCTGGCTTTTGGCCATCACCGCCATTTTCATGATCGCCGCCACGATCGGAAAAATGAATGAGAATCGCGAAGCCGGGCTATTTGTCGGCGGGGTCATGCTGGTCACCTGGATCCTTTGCTGGATCGCCGCCCGGGTGGCGGTCAACAAATACCAACGACGCGCCGCCGGGCCCGCCTTGGACGTTCTCATCGGCCGGGACGCCATGCTGATCGGGAGCGAACTGCACGTCTGGCGGGGTTGGGGCAACCTGCTGCAAAGCTGCGCCATTGAGGACGGGCCGCCCCGGCTGCTGGCCATCACCTACTCGATGCAGGGACGGCGGGCGCGGCAGGTCGAGACCGTCCGCGTGCCGGTGCCGGCCGGCCGGGAAGCTGAAGCCAGTGCCGTAACGATGCAACTTTCGGCGTGATTCTGCCTGGTGCTGCCACTGCGGTTTGCCGGCCTCATTACCCATGAAAACTATCCGCTGCTTCCCCTGGCTTCCGGTCATGCTCGTGCTGTTGGTCGGGGGCCCGGCTGGTCTCCGGGCCGCTGATGACACTGAGGCCCAGTTCAATCTGGCCCAGAAACTGGAGGCGCAGAAAAAATATGCCGAGGCCGAGACCGTTTACTCAAAGCTGATCGAGGCCAATCTCTTGGAGCAGTCGCTCTATACGCGACGCGGCTGGGTGCGGCACTTGCAAAAAAATGAGAAGGGCGCGCTGGCCGATCTGGACATGGCGGACATGATGAAGCCCAACGACCCGGCTACGCTGTTCCGACGCGGCCAGGTGCACCTGACCCTGGATGATCCGGACAAAGCGGAAAAGGATTTCACTGTCGTGGCGACGGCCGATCCGAAAAACGCCCGGGTGCGGTACGAGCTGGCGACGACCCTGAGCCGAACCGGCCGGAATCGCGAGGCCCTGGCAGCCATCAGCGAAGCCATAACGCTCGAGCCTCAGCGGGCCGTTTATGTGATGCTCCGCGCCGTCCTCCATGAAAAACTGGGCGAAGGGGGACCAGCCCTGGCGGACGCCGATCAGGCCCGCACCCTGACGTCGGATCCGAAACTGCTGGCCATGATTGACAAGAATCGACCGCGCTTGGCCGCCCTGGCGGCGAATCCGAAGCACGAAATCCAAGCGGGCGGACTGTTGCCGAACGGACGCCCCGATCCCGCCAAGGCACGCGCGGCCGCACTGGCACAGGCCGCTGCCAACGCAGCGCAGCTGGAAACCCTGCCCCCGGCTCCGCCCGCGCCCGAACTGCAGGTCAAGTTTCCGGAACGGATCGATTTCCGACGCCTTTCCAAGTCGGATTTCCGGGCGGCCGTGGCGATGGCCATGGAGCAAATGCGGGTGGTCCTCGGACCGCGCACGGCCGAGGAAAATGCCGCCTTTGAGAAAACCTGGGCGCCGGCGCTCGATTTTCCCTGTGAACCGGTGGTCGAATACCTCAACCGGCTCAATCCATTGCTGGCCCGTTTCCTGTCGCTGCGCGCCGCCGTGGGTTACGGCCTCGACCAGTTCAACGCAAGTTGGGAGGAAGCCATGACTGCGGCCGGCTACGGCGCACCGGCCGGAGCCGACGCACTGCTGGGACAGGCGCGCGCCTACGGCGAGCAACTTCGCGCCATGCGCGATGACCTCGCCAAGGTCAGCGCGGCGATTGCCGCGCTGGGTGATCCCCCCAATGCGACCAACCTCAAGAAACACCGGCGCAAACAGGCCGATGCCGCGGTCCAATATGTCCAGGACGTGGTGAACGGTGACCTCTGGACGCAGCTGCACGCCTGCGATGCAGTGCGGTTCAAATTTCTCGGCCGCCTCGCCACGCACAATGTGGGGAACGTGCCCCGTGGCAATATGGCAGCCTGGGAGCTGGACTATGCCGCCCACGATGAACGCCGCTCCACCTGGAAGGAACGCTTGGCGGATAACAGCGCTATTTCGAGCGTCAAATTGGGCCACGTCCCCTATGTGGCCGTTGGGCCCTATCGTGACGAAGGGGAAGTGTTTTCCATCGAGTGGCTTGGCCCGGTGTTTTTCGCCTCGAGAAAATTTGCCTATGGTGAAACGACGAATGATGCGCGCTATCAGGGCGGGCAGGAGCTCTCCTTCTGTGGTGTGTTCTCGGAGGATGGCCATCGGCTGATCGATTTCTACTATATCGCCTCGGCCCAGCAGATTAATCATCCGGATAACCCCACCTCCGCGACCCTGGCGGGCTCACTGACTTCGGCGGAGAATCTCCGGATGCTGCACCTCTCCGGCGACAAACTGCGCAAGGTCGACAACTGGCGCGATGGGTCGGCCAAGGGCCTCTGGTATGCGGCAAGTGACAATCAGGGTGGAAAAATGGAAACTGAGCCGGGCGATACGGCGGCGATGCTCAAGCAATACTATTGTCACTTAACCTATTCGTTCAAGGGCACGAACAAGGAAGATGCCCCGATCGACACCCACGACACAGTAGAGGTGGAAAACGTGCAGCTGACCGACGTGGAATTCCGCTTTTATTCGGGGGCGTGGTACCACGGGGTGCAGCCCTACGATCTGAGTTATCCGGATAAATATTACTCGCCGGACGAATTCCGGGCCGCCTTCGCCGCCTCGACCGTGCCGTGGAATAAAATCATCACCGCCGGCTCGAAGGACGAATTGGCCATGCGCAAACTCGAGAAACTCGCCAACCTCGTGCGCAGCGCCGCGGATGAGCAGGCCCTCGACGCCTACCGGCAGGCCGCCGCGCAGGTCAAAAAGGACGGGGAAGCCAAGCAGCGAGATATCGCCACCTATGGCAACGATATCAAGTCGATCGAGGAATACCTGGGCACCGTGCGGGCGCAGCGCGACCGGGCGGCCCAGGCCAGTCCCCGCGACGCCACGCTGGTCAAGGAACTCGATTTTCGCATCATCGGGCAGGAGTCGGAAGTCCGGGCCAAGCAGGACCTGATCGATTCCCTCACGACCGGCACGCTCATGCACACCGCGACGCCCTTCGACAACATGTGCCGGGCCCAGGCCGAACTCGCCGCCCAAGCCGATGTGGACCGGCTGGCCGCGAGCGATCGCGGCCGCCGGGCCAACGCGGCGCTGCAGGCCAGGCTCGACGAATCCGAACGACGGGACTTTGTCCAGAAAACCGGGGCGATGCTCGATGCCGGCGGCGGCATGGACCCGGCCAAATGGCACGAAGTGAACGCCGGGGCCTACACCCTGGTGCAGGCCAAGCTGGGCGCGGACAAGAATGCCGCCGACGCCGCAACGACCGCGTGGGAGCGCAAGGTATGGGCGGCGCAAGCAACCGCCACCGCGGCAGATTTTACGTTCGGGCTACTTTCGGGGGCGGGCGGCTATCGCGCCGCCGGTCTCGCCTACAGCTTCACAACCTCGTCATTGAACAACGGCCTGGGCAGCTATTATGAGTCCGGCTCCGCCCAGGCGGGGTTGAAGGCCGGGCTGTTCGAGGGCACCAAAAGTGTGGTGACAAGCCTGAGTGACACCATCGACTATGCGTGGAATGCCGTCGATGCCTACCATCAGGAACCGCAGGCCTCCTTCCACGACCGGTTGCAAAGCGTGGTCACGGCCACCGGCTCAAAATGGCTGATGAGCAAGGCGACCGGCTATGTCAGCGACGCCCTCACGGCCAACCTTGACCTCAGCCAGCCTGCCGCCCAGTGGAAACCCTCGGTGAAGGAATCCATGGCCGCCGCCAGGCACCAGCAACAGATGGAAATGGACCAGGCACTGGCGCGGGATTTTCTTGATACCTACAAGCAGCATCGCACGGCCCAACTCCGTGGCGGTGACACGTACTCGCCCGAGTTGGAGCGGCTGGCGGCAGAGGTGCGCCGCAAGGCGTGCTCGGTGAACTCCAGCCTTGGCGCCAAAGTTTACATGAAGACGCAGGCCTTGCCCGTGGAGCAGCGCGCCTACAGCCGGGTGATCGACGACGTGCATGCGGAGCTCGTCCCCCGCTTTCATGAGCAAATGGCGGCGGGTCAGGGACCGAAGGACCCGACTGGCCGCACCGTCGGCAGGTGGGGCGGCCATGAGCTGGCGCCGATCCGCAACGCCTCGAGCGCGGGCACGGCCTCGATGGACTTCGACCTCGCCTTGCGCCAGCAGCCCGACTGGGTGCCCGACGGCAGCGGCGGGGTGCGCCGCAATGCCTGGTTGACGCGCAACGGCGAGCCGGCGTCACCCCATGAGTTCCAGGAGGAGGGCCAGCGCGTGTGGAACCAGCTTTATCGCCAGGCCACGGGATATTCCGCCACCACTTCGTTCGAGAACATCACGACCCTCAATCATCCCGAGGCCTACCGGGATTTGGCGTGGACGAAAATCACCCGGGGTCCCAACGGCGAGGTGCGGGGCACCGATGCACTCGACTGGCGCTGGGCCCAGCAGGCCGGCGATGTCACCCGGGTGAAACATTACGAGATGCTCGATAAGCAACCCAACCTCGACCATTACTCCAAGCTGCAGGAGTCATGTCGCGGCACCGCAAAAGACATCAAGTCCAAGGTGACCACGCTGCTGGACGATATTGCCAAGACCAAGGGCGGCTCCATGAATGTGGACGACCGGCAGCATCTCGAGGAGGTGCGCACTTTCTGGAACCGGGTGCAAGAGGTGACGAGCGATTTTGGCCTGGGCAAAATGCCCGCCCTCGAAGCCCAGCGACAGATCTTCCTCCTCTCCGGCGGCCGGGGTCTGGATGATCTCACCGACCGGGTCGGCACCGTCATCGAAAGCCTGGGCAAGATGAAGAAAAAGAAGTGAGCATTGCGGTCGGCGCCCGCCCAGTCTGGCCGCAAACTGGACGAGCCGCATTCTTTCCCAGCCACGCTGCAATGACTCATCGCTTGGGTGCAGATAAGTGCTAACCCAGCATGGGGGCGGTTAATCACCGTCCCCGAAGTTCGCTGTTTACATTGCCGACCGGCCGGCATTGTTTCGCTGGCTCACCCGCCCGGGTGGCGGAATTGGCAGACGCAGTAGACTCAAAATCTACCGACAGCGATGTCTTGTGGGTTCGACCCCCACCCCGGGCACCAATTTTATTTCCGCAGCGGAAAGAAAATTGTCGCGCCGAAGCCTTGGCGAAGGCGGACATCAATTCTCAGAACATGGTAGGGCGAGTCGTCCCCGACGAGCCGAGGGGACCGAGCTACTCCTGCCGTTGAGTTGAAATCGGCGCATCGCGCCCTACCCAAAAAAGCAATGGCAGGCATCCTCGTCGATCAGGCGGAGGGCGGCGGCCAGGGTCTTCACCTCACGGCGCTCTGGATAACCATGCCACTTGCCGTCAGCCCGCATCCAGTAAAGACGCCAGACGTGGCGACTGCGCACATACTGCACCTTGGCGAAAGATTCCTCGATCATCCTGCCCGGCTGATCGAAACGGGGTCGCACATAGAAAAACTCAATCGTGTGGCCGACAACGCGCTGGCCTTCCCGAATCTTGTCGCGCAACCGCAGCGGGGGCCGACGCCGGTACCACAGCAATTTCTCGATCAATCCGCTGTGCTTGGCGATTTCATGATCGGTGAAAGCCATAACGGGCGGAAGAGGAAATCAGGCGGACGGGAGCGGAAGCGGACGAATCAGACCTCGGCCAGGGCCGCCGCGACAAACTGGTTGAGGCTTTCGCCGCGGGCCAATGCCTTGAGCGAAGCCTTTTTGTGCAGTTCGGGTGCGACCCGGACGACAAACTGGCCGCTGTATTTTTTCCCGGCAGTACCCGCCGGCAGCGGATGGCCGTCGCCGAGCATGATTTCGACCCATTCCTCGACGATCACACTGAGTTGGGCCATGACCTCCGCCTCGGTGCGGCCATGGCAGCAGGGTCCGATGATGGGCGGGGCGCTGCCGACAAAGCAGCCATCCTTGTCGGACCACTCCACGAGTTTGAGGTAACGGCGGGCAAGCATGGCCGGAGTTTCGGTCTTTTTGGCGGAGGCTTTCATGGGCGGGCGAGGGAAATTTTAAGCCGGACTTCCTTTTCCTGGTAATGGCGGGCGTCGGCGCCCGCCTGCCCGGAAAGGGTGACGCGGACACCGCGAGGATGAATGAAATTACGGTGACTGCCCTTCCCGCCCCGGTTGACGAAGCCGGCCCGTTCGAGGTCGGCTATCAATTCCCGGAG
>SESH01013940.1_pt1 | contig 13968 bp, 7 predicted proteins | sample 3171561 | NCBI WGS metagenome assembly SESH01 (sample SAMN10866947, study PRJNA518727) | freshwater metagenome | biome: subpolar coniferous forest; feature: holomictic lake; material: water; isolation source: holomictic Lake 442 2011 16.5 m and 2014 13 m | place: Canada: near Kenora, Ontario
ATCCGCTGCTGACGGACAAGCTGGCCGACGCGGTGGTGCCCGAGCGGTCCGAGCTGGACCTGCTGGTCTACAAGAACGGCGACCGGCTGCGGGGCCGGCTGGCGGAGCGTTCGGAGACGGAGCTGGTGTTCGTGTCGGAGCGGTTCGGGCGGCTGCGGGTGCCGGTGGCGGAGGCCAAGGTGATTCTGGCGAACGGCGAGGAGGACGCGGCGGCGGCGGCGCGGGCGCGGACGGAGGAGGCGGAGGGGCCGTTTTCCGTCTGGTCGCTCTTCTCGGTGCGGGCGCTGACCTCGGAGGTGCGGAACTTCTTCGGGCCGTGGCAGGGCCGCTTCGTGGTCTCGACGCAGGTGGTGTCGGACACCGCCGAGCGGACGAACTTCATGGCCGAGGCGCACCTGCGGCGAAAATGGCAGCGGGACAACGTGAAGCTCGGCGCGCGCTACGATTTCAGCGAGACCAACCACCTCGCCACCACCGACGTCTTCCGGGCGGAGGTGGCCTGGCGGCACGACTTCCCCGGCCGGCTCTTCTCGCTCTACAGCCCCTCGCTGGAATGGAACCGCGCCTACGCGGTGGCGGGCGGGCCGGCCGACTACGTGCTGCTGCAGCAGGAGGTCGGCGCCGGCATCAGCCTCTTCAGCTCCCCGCACCGGCACCTGCGCGTGGGCCTGGCGGAAAACGTCTTCGACCTGTGGCAGACCGTCCCGCCGGAATCGCACAACTCCAAGATGGCGGAATCCGTCTTCCTCGAGACCGACCTGAAGCTGCCGTGGCAGATGACGCTGACGGAGCGCGGCGTGTGGTATTACTCGCTCAACACCGGGCGCGACGGCTGGGAGAACAAGCTCGAGCTGGACAAGCAGCTCTCGGAAACCTTCACGGTGGGCATCCGCCACGAGGTGCGCTACAACAACCCGGGCGTGCGGGTGCAGGACTACACGCTGCTGAAGCTGCTGCTCGGGCTCGATTTCTAGCGGCCCCGCGGCCTCACGCCTCGCACTGCAGCACGTAGACCGCGCCGCGGGCCGAGCCGATCGCGAGCAGGGCGTCGTCCGGGGACCACCCCAGCTTGGTGGCGGCGGCCGGCAGCTTCACCGTGGCGCGGAGGGGCTGCGCGCGCTCCGGGCTCCAGAGCTGGACCACGCCGTCCTGGGACGCGGTGGCGAGCAGCCCGTGCCGGTGCTGGAACGCCACCGCGCAAACCGGCGCGGCGTGCGGCAGCATCCCGGGCTCCCGGCCCTCCGGCCCGGCGCCGGTGCAGTCCCAGACGCAGCAATCCTGCCCGCCCCCGGTGGCCAGCCAGCGGCTGGTGTGGTCGAAGGACAGCTCCTTCACCTTGCCGTCGTAGCCGCTCATCTGGAACTCGACCTCCTGGGCCGGGATCCAGAGATGCACGGACGGGTCCTGGTTGCCGGAGACGAGCCACTTGTCGTCGGGCGACCAGACGAGCGCGTGGATGCCGTTGGCGTAGGGGAACTCCTGCTGCGGGACGAAATCGTCGGCGTCCCACAGGCACACGCCGCCGAAGTAGGCGACGGCGATGCAGCCGCCGGCGGGCTGCCAGGCGAGGGCCGAGAGGGTTTTGGGGGCGGGCCGGAAGGCGTGGGCGACCGAGGCGTCGGGCCGCAGCGCGAAGAGGTGTTTCCCGGCGGCGGCCGCGAGCCAGGGGGCCGCCGGCGCGGCCCCGGCGGCGGGCCGGCGGGCGGGGCGCCAGGTGAGGTGCTCCACCCAGGCCGAGCCGAGGTTCGCGGTGCCGGTGTGCTGGCCGGCGGCGGCATCCCAGAACTTCACCGCGCCGTCCTGGCCGCCCGTCGCCAGCACCGCGGGCCCGGCGGCGGCCGGGGCCCAGGCGAGGCAGTTGGTGCCGTCGGCGTGGCCGGGCAGCTCGTGGCGCCGGGCGCCGTCGGCCCGGGCAAAGAGCGACACCGGCCCGGTCGTCGACGCCGCGGCCAGCCCGTCGCCGTCGGGCGACCAGGCGAGGTCGATGACGTAGTCGTCAAGCGTGGCGGCCCAGTGTTTGGTGAGTTTCACGGTGTGCGGGAGGCCACGGCAACGCGCCCGCGGCCCCATGGCAAGTCTCGGGACGGGCCGCGCTCCCCTCCCGGCCCCGGGCGCTTTAGTGTCGCGCCGGCGCCGGCGCCAATTTTGAATCGGGCAGCCTCAACCCCGAACGAACGCATGGCCCGACCGTTGCGCGTGTTTCCCCTCTCTCCCCCTCGAGCGCTGCCCCGGGCCGGCGGCGCGGGGCGCGTCCGCCGCCCATGAAGCGCGTCTTCCTGCTCAGTCTGCTCGGGCTGCTCGTGGCGACCGGGGCGCTCCACTGGACGCGCCCGGAAAACCGGAGCCCCGCGCCGGTGCTGCACTGGATGACCCAGAACGACCCGGTGAAACGCGAGACGATCGCGCTGTTCCGCCAGTGGCTGGTGGACCAGGGCCTGCCCCCGGCGGAGGTGCAGATCGACCACTCCAACCAGGACGTCACCAAGAAGCTGGTGCAGGGCGTCTCCGGGGTGGGGGGCGACCTGATCGACCTCTACTTCAGCGAACTCGAGATGATGCAGGCGACGGGCATGCTGGCGGACGTGACGGACGAGGCGGTCCGCGCGGGCTACGGCCCGGACACGACCTACGCCGCGGTCCGCAGCGACTTCATGGTGGCCGGGCGGCAGTACGGGTATCCGCGCAACGTGGACGTGACCATGTGCTGGGTGAACCGCGACACCTTCGCGCGCTACGGCCAGCCGGAGCCGCCGGCGCGGTGGGACTGGGACGAGTTTGAGGCGCGCGGCAAGCGCTTCGTGGCCGCGGCCAACCCGCCCGGGACGCGCCGGCGCGTCTATTACCTCAACCGGGTCTGGCCCTACGTGCTGCGCCGCGGCCTCGGCCTTTCGACCTACAACGAGACGATGACGCGGTGCACGCTCGACGACCCGCGCAACGTCGAGGTGCTGCGGCGCCTCTACCGCTGGACGGTGGAGGAGCGGCTGATGCCGACGACGGCGGACCAGGCGGCGATGGCGGCGGACGGGACGGCGTTCGACAGCTCCTTCGGGCTGTTTGCGGCGGGGCGCTTCGCGATGGTCTACGAGGGCCTGTGGGCGCTGATCCGGCTGCGGCCGCTGGGGGACTTCCAGCTCGGGGCGGTGGAGCCGTTCACGGGCGGGTTCCCCAACACGGAGCTCGGCAGCGGGGCGGTGGCGGTGTACCGCGGCGCGAAGCATCCGGAGCTGGCGCGGCAGTTCCTGCGCTTCCTGGCGAGCGAGCCCTTCAGCCTGCTGGTGGCGCGCAGCGGGGACTCCCTGCCGCCGCTCCCGGCCTTGGCGGAGCACCCGGCGTTTCTCCAGCCGCCCGGCTTCGCGGGCGACTGGGGGGCCAAGGCGGCCTTTGCCCGGGCGGGCCGGGAGATCGGCATCGCGACGAGCAAGAGCCCGTACGCCCTGCCGCGCGTGGTCTTCCTGATCGACAACCAGACGATCGAGGCGGTGCTCGCGGGGCGGCTCACGCCCGCGGCCGCGGCGCGCGAGGCGGCGCAGCGGATCAACGCGGAGCTGGCGCTGACCCTCCGCCAGGACCCGGCGCTGCGGCGGCAGTACGACGCGGCCTGCGAGCGCCAGCGGCAGATCGACGCGCGCCGCGCGGCCGGCCGGCCGGTGCCGGCGGCCTGGATCAGCGACCCGTTCCACCTCGCCTACTACCGGGCGCAGGGCTGGCTCGAGCCGGAGGCCGCGCCATGAACCGCCGCGTCCGCGATTTTCGGCGCCTGCTCACGGGCCTGGCGTACCTGCTGCCCAACATCGCGGGGTTCTGCGCGTTCACGCTCGTGCCGCTGGCGCTGAGCTTTGCGATGGCGTTCACCAACTGGGACATCCTCCGGCACAACCGGTTTCGCCAGGAGCCGCTGCACTGGGCGGGGCTGGAGAACTTTGCCCGCCTGCTGGCCGACCCGCAGTTCTGGCGCGACCTCGGCAACACCCTGTTCTTCACGCTCGGGCTGCCCTTCGCGATTGCGGGCAGCCTGGGGGCGGCGCTGCTCCTGACGCGCGTGAGCCGGCGGCGCACGGCGCTCGGCCCGGCCCTGGTGGTGGCGACGCTGGTGCTGGTCGCGAGCGCCGCCGTGCTGCTCGCCGGCGGCCTGGCGCAGCGGGGCGTGCTGGTGCTCGGCGGCACGATGGCGGCGGCGGTGCTCGTCGCCGGGGTCGTCACCGGCGGCACGATCTACCGCACCCTCTTCTACCTGCCGCACTTCACCGCCGGCGTGGCGACCTTCGTGCTCTGGAAGAAGCTCTACAACCCCCATACCGGCCCCTTCAACACGGCGCTCGCCCCGGTGCTCGACGGGCTCTCCGCCGTGGTCCGCGGGGCGCCCGGATTTTTCACCTACGGCGTGCCGGTGCTCTGCGGCGCGGCCGCGCTGGCGGCGGCGCTCTGGCAGGGGCGGCGGCTGCGGCGGCGCTGGGCGGACGGCGAGGCCGGCTCCGCCGCGATCGTGACGGGGACGCTCACGCTCGGCGGGCCGCTGGGCCTGTTCCTCCACTGGCAGGGCCAGGGCGGGTGGGTGGCCGGCGGGGCGGTGGCGGCCGGCACGGCCGGCCTTATCGGGTGGATTCTCCGGCGGCCCCGGCGCTGGGGGCCGCGGCGCGCGGCGGACACCGGGCTGGGCGCGGAGCTGAGCCTCGCGCTGGCCGGGGGGCCGCTGCTGCTGCTGCTGGCCGGGGGCCTGCTGCTGGGGCCGGCCCTGCCGGCGCTGGCGGCCACCGGCCTCGAGCCGCCCAACTGGCTCGGCGACTATGCCTGGGCCAAACCGGCGCTCATGCTGATGGCGCTGTGGGCGGCGATCGGCTCCAACAGCATGATCCTCTACCTGGCCGGCCTGAGCAACATCCCGCCGGAACTCTACGAGGCGGCCGACATGGACGGCGCGTCGGCGCTGCAGCGCTTCTGGCACATCACCTGGCCCCAGCTGGCCCCGATCACGTTTTTCATCGCCGTTATGGGCGTGATCAACGGCCTGCAGGGGGGCTTCGAGATGGCGCGGACCATGACGCAGGGCGGCCCGGCGGGGTCCACCACCACGCTCAGCTACTTCATCTTCACCCAGGGCTTTGAGACCGGACGGCTCGGCTACGCCTCGGCGATCGCCTGGGTGCTGTTCGGGCTGGTGCTGGTCTTCTCCCTGCTGAACTTCCGCTTCGGCAACCGCGACGTGAACGACTGAACCCGCGCCCCCCCGCATGAAACCCAGCGCCCCTCCCTCGGAACCGACCACGCGTCCCGCGCCGGCCCCCGGCGCCGCGCGCGGCCTCGGCCTGCACGCGCTGCTGACCGTGCTCAGCCTGGCGATGGTCGCCCCGTTCGCCTGGATGGTGCTGGCGAGCCTGAAGACCCTGCCCGAGGCCAGCGACCCGGCCTGGCTGCCCCAGGTGGCGCAATGGGCCAACTACCGGGAGGTCTTCCGCGTCATCCCGTTCCTGCGGTTCGCGGCCAACAGCCTGGTGGTGGCGGGCTGGGTGACCCTGCTGCAGGTGTTCACGAGCGCGCTGGCGGCGTTCAGCTTCTCGCGGCTGGACTGGCCGGGGCGCGACCGGGTGTTTTTCCTCTACCTCGGCACGATGATGCTGCCCGGCATCGTCATGCTGATCCCGAACTACGAGATCATGGTGCGCTGCGGGCTGATGGACTCGCTGCTCGGGCTCGTGCTGCCGTCGGCCTTCAGCGCCTTCGGCACCTTCCTGCTGCGGCAGTTCATGCTCGGCCTCCCGCGCGCCCTCGACGAGGCGGCGGAGATGGACGGCGCGGGCAAGTGGCAGATTTTCTGGGACGTGATCCTGCCGCTGAGTCGGCCGGGCCTCGTGACGCTCGCGATCTTCACCTTCATGGGCAACTACCACAGCTTCTTCTGGCCCTTCGTGATGATGAAGACGGTGGACAACTACACGCTGCCGGTGGGCCTGCTGTTCTTCGACTCGGAGCACGGTCAGGCCACGCACCTGCTGATGGCGGCGGTGACGATGTCGGTGGTGCCGCTGATCCTGATCTTCGTCGTGCTCCAGCGCCAACTGATCCGCGGCATCCAGATCGGGGCGGTGAAAGGCTAGCCGCGGGGCTGAGGCTCCGGCCTTCGACTCCGCTCAGGCCGTATCGGGTTTCGGGGCCTTCAGGATCGTGTCGGGCGGGGTGTAGTGCAGGTCGCCGCCGAGCCGCTGCCACTGGAAATAGAGGGTGATCAGCGCGACCAGCGTCAGGGAGGTGCAGACCCCGCAGAAGATGAAAAGGTAGCGGTAGTCCCGGACCATCCCGAGCAGCTGGCCGCAGATCGGGGGCGCGATGATCATGCTCATGTAGCCGAAGGTCTGGTTCGCGCTGAAGAACTGGCCGTATTTTTCCCGCGGCAGCATCCGCGGGGTCAGCGCCGCCCCCGCGCCGAGGTGGATGGCGATCACCCCTTGGTTGATGGTCCAGCAGATCAGCAGGCTGGTGGCGCCCTGGACGAGCCAGTAACAGCTGAAGTAGCTCACGCTGATCAGCAGCAGCCCGACCAGGCTGACGCGGATCGGATGAAAGCGGTCGATCAGCGGGCCCATCATGAAGTAGACCGGGATCTGGATCAGGAAGGTCCAGCTCTTGACCTGGCCGAACTCCTGCAGCGTCAGCCCCAGGGTGGGCGCGTAGCCCGGCTGGCCCGCCTGCGTCGCGAAGAACACGATGAAGCCCAGCGGCACCAGGGAGCTCCAGTAGAAGAAGCTGAGGCTGTAGAGGTTCAGGTAGAAGGGGTGGGTGAAGCACTCCTGGAAATACCGCTTGGCCTCCGCCAGGCCGCCCCCGGACTTCTTGGGCGGCGGCGGCGGGTACTCCCCCTCCTTCACCTTCCAGACGATCAGGTAAAACGCGCTGGCATAGAGCAGCCCGACCAGCGTGTAGACGTGCAGCGTGTGGGCCTCGGCCGCGCCGAGCGCCCAGCGGTTGAAGGCCAGGCTGCCGAGCGCGCCGATCGCCCGGTACAGGCCGAAGAACTTTCCCATGACCTCCTGGGGAATCACATCCACGAACAGGTACATGTAGACCTGCGCAATGTAGGCGTTGAAGATGACCCACATGACGTAGCAGAGGGCGATCCACGCGATGGTGCAGCCGGCGACGGTGACGCTAGAGCTGCCCATCCAGCTGAGCACCGAGTGCACCATCGCCCCCGCCGGGTTCGCCGCGCCGAGCAGCACGAGGCTTAGCACCACCGGCGGCGTGCACCACAGGAGGAAGGGGCGCCGCCGTCCCAGCCGGCCGCGGTAGCGGTCGCTCTGCGTCCCAATGAACGGATAGAGGCAGACCGCGACGATCGCCGACTGGCTGCCGACAAAGCCGATCAGGGTGTCGCTCGCCCCCTGCCAGCGCAGCTGCAGCGGGATCAGCGCCGGCGTCACGGATTCCAGCAGCTGGAAGAAAAAGTCCCCCCACAGCATCCAGAACATCACCTGGAACAGCGCCCCCTTGGTGTAGGTGAGCGTGCCGACGCGGTAGACTTTGGCGGCCGGGGCGGCGGCGGGGGTGGATTCCACGGGTGCGGGGCGGTGTTTTGGGGTGGGCGCCACGCGGCGCCAGTCGGACGGAAGTCAGCAGTCAGGCGGGATCGGCCTGTGTCAACGGCGCAGGATTGCTACCAGTAGGGCCGGGCTCAGGGCTGCTTCACCCGGATGACCTGGTCCCAGTCGTACACGCCCTCGGTGGTGCCGGCGGGCGGGACCACGAGGTACTCCTGCGCGTCCCAGTTGCCCAGCAGCAGGTTCTCGATCAGGCGGATGTTGCCGGGCAGCTGCACGGCCTGCTTGCCGGCGGCGAGCGCCTTGGCCTGGAACTGCGCCGCGTAGCCGAGGTGGCTGGTCTGGGGCAGGTCGATGAAGACGGCCTGGTCGTTGCCGTGGTCGGGGTGCATTTCCTGCCAGATGTATTTGGCGTCCTCCGCGCCGTATTTCTCGACCAGGGCCTGGTAGGCGTCGCCCACCTGCACCTCCGGGGCGCCGTCGTCGCTCGTCCGGAGAAAATAATTGCCGCGCTCGATGTAGCCGGCGGAGGAGAACGGGGTGCTCGGTGCGGCGCCGAAGTGCTCGGTGAATTTGGCCCGCGAGCCGAGCAGGATGGTGCAGCAGTCGTGGGCGCGGGGAATCACGAGCCGCGTGCGGCGGGCCTGCAGGCCGACCGTCGAATTCCCGCACAGGCCGAAGAGCAGCAGGATGGCGTCGTACGCCTTCCCCGAGGCCTCGGTCGCGTCGATCTTGTCCTGGATGATCTGGCGCAGGCCCGCGCTCCGGACGTGCTCGCCGAGCTCGGTGTACTCGGTGTCGATGACGTGGGGCGAGCGCGCGACGCACCAGGAGGCCTCGCGCTGGAAGACATTACAGGAAATCAGCTTCAGGAGCATGGGGAAAAGGGAGGGAGGGGCGGACTATGGTGACGCGCCCGCCGGCTGTCGCCGTATTTCTTGCGCCAATTGCCGGATCGCGACCGCGGGGTCGCGCCGGCCGGGCCGGACCTAGGTCGCCCGCGGCCGGCGGAGGCGGCCGGCCGCCGCGGCGGGCACCGGCGGCTGCCGGGTCCAGGGGCGGGTGAAGGGGGCGTAGGTGTCGGGCCGCCGGTCGTTCAGCATGTCGACCTGCCAGACCCAGTCGCCGGGGCGGGTGAACTGCGTGGCCACGCGGGGCGCCGCCAGGTCGATCGTCGTGAGCGCGATGCCGGGGTGGCGGCCCGCATCGGCGAGGATGGTGGCGTCGGGCGCGATGATGCTGCTGCGGCCGAGCAGCATGCCGGGCAGCCACGCCCGGTCGGTCGGGCAGCCGAAGCAGACCGGCACGTGGTGCACCCCGTTGTGCACCGCGGGCGCGCGCAGCAGAAGGTCCATGAACACGTCCCCCCAGCCGCTCATGACATGGGGCCAGAAGATGACCTCGGCGCCGTTGAGCGCGAGGCAGCGGGCGCTTTCCGGGAAGGAGTTGTCGTGGCAGATCTGGATGCCGATGCGCGCCCCGGCGACCTCGAAGACCGGCCAGGCGTCGCCCGGCACCGTGCCGTAGTCCCGCTCGTTCTCGATGATGTGGACCTTGGCGTAGTGGCCGCAGTCGCGGCCCCGCTGGTCCAGCACGACGGCAATATTGCGGACGAGGCCGTCGACCAGCGCGAGGACGGGGACGATGAGTGCCATCCGGTGTCGGCGGGCGAGGGGGGCGAAGCGCCGGAGGGCCTCCGCGCGGGCGTGGCGCACGAGGGCGGGCGTGTTCCGCCGGGTGAGCCGGGTGCCCAGGACGTTGAAGGTCTCGCCGAGGCACGCGATGTCGGCGCCGCGCCGGCCGGCCTCGTTGAGCCACTGCGCGGCGAGGTCGAAGTTGGCGCGCTGGCGGGCGGCGTTGGTCCGGCCGGGGGCCGCCGAGGGCAGCTGCACGGCGGCGATGGTGAGCGGTCGTTTCATGGGGGGAGGGGCTCGGGACCGGGCCGGATCGGTCAGGCCTGCGGCTGGAGCAGTTCGAGGGTGTGGTCGTCGTGGCTGACCAGCACCCGGCCCTGGCCGAGCGGCAGCAGGTGGCGCACGGCGCGGTCCACCGTGTGGGTCGGACGCCAGGCGGCGTCGAGCGACCGGAGCCCGGTGCGGGTCGCGACGGTCAGGCCGCCGGCGGGATCCGGCGCGAGGCCGACGACCGGGGCGCCGGCATGCCAGTGGCGCAGGACCCGGCCGTCAGCCAGGTCGAGCGCGATGACGAAGCCGTCGACGCCGCCGGTGTAGGCGACGGGCCGGCCGTCGAGGCGGCCGGGGCAGCTGCAGGTGAGACTCATGCCGCCCTCGAGTTTCCAGCGCCACCGCTGGGTGGCGGCCGTGAGCACGCCGCAGCCGAGCTCGGCGGCGGCGAAGATCGCACCCTCGGGGACCTCGGGCAGGTCCGCCCAGGCAAAGGCGAGCGAGCGGCCGTTGACGAAGGAAATCACCTGCCGCAGCATGCGGAACATCGGCTGCTGGAACCCGCCGAAGCTGTGGGCGATCCCGCTGGGCCCCGCGCCCGGGACCCCGGGGTAATATTGGATGCCGTGGTTCCAGCCGCAGCGCACGAAGAGGTCGCCGCGCCGGGGCCGGGAATCGGGCGTGACCAGGATGTCGTAGCACCACGGGGCGTCCGCAAAACTGTGCCCGAGGATGTGGCCGTCCCCGTCGAGAAACACCAGGATCGCGTAGCCGCCCACGACGAGGAAGCCGCGGCCGTCCGCGTCGCGGTGCCAGATCGCGAGGCTGTGGATCGCGTTGTACCAGCCCATCAGACAGTCCTGCCGCTCGCGGAACTCCTCCGCCAGCCGCAGCACCTGGCGCGGCGCGCCGTCGGGGCGGAACAGGTGGAGCTCGCCGCCGAGCAGGCCGACGCAGAGCACCGGCGGGCCCTGGGCGTCGAGCGGCTGGCTGGACAGGTGGGTGACCGGCCGCGGCAGGCGCCGCCGCCAGAGCTCGCGGCCCTGGTCGTTGAGCACGATGAGCTCCTGCACGGCGTTGACGGTGACGATCTCGGGCCGGCCGTCGCCGTTGAGGTCGGCGGCGATCCAGTGCTGCAGGGCGGGGGCGAGCGCGCCGTCGCCGAGCACTTCCAGCCGGTGGAGCACAAACGGCCGCCCGTCCGGGGGGGCGGGGAGGCGGAGGTGCAGCGCGCGCGCCGCGGTGCCGACGGGGGCGGTGCGGACCTCGAGGCGGTTCTCGGCGTCGCGGTACCGCTTGTAATACCGCTCCGGCCCGGGCTGCACGGCGCACGGCCGGCGCTGACCGTCGGCGGTCTCCACCTCGACGCGGATCCCCTCGGGCAGCGGGTTGAAGGTGCGGAGCGAGGGGTCGTCGATGCAGTCGCCGAGCAGGTTGAGCGCGGAGACGGGGCGCGGCGCGGGGAAGGTCAGGGTGAGCGCGTAGGCGTCGGCCTTGGGCCACTGCGCCCAGATTTCGCGGGAGTAGCCGTCGGGCATCACCGGGTCGAGCAGCTGGTCCGGCGCGGCATCGATCGGCAGCGGGTCGGCGGTGACGCAGACCTGGCGCACCCGCTCGGGCACGCGGGTGCCGCTGTCGTAGGTCCACGCCCGGCTCCAGCCGTGGTCGGCCGGGGCGGCGGGCGGCGGGGCGGCGGCGGCCGCCGCGGCCGGGAGGGCGCCGAGCCAGGCCGCGACCGCGGCCTGCTGCGCGGCGGCGGCGTCGGCCGCCAAGGGGAGCGTGAGGGAGTCCGTGAGCGTGAGCCCGCGGGTGTCGCTGCCGAGGGTGACGGCCACGCGGGTGCCGCCGGCCACGGGGGCGTCGAGCTGGAGCGTCAGGGTCGCGGCCGCGAGGTCGAGCCGGAGGCTGACGGGCGTGTCGCTCTGGATCTCGCAGGCGAGCGCGGGGAGGCGGAGGTTGGTGGCGCCGGCGAACACGAGCGAGCCGGCCTCGACCCAGGCGCTCAGGGCCTGGGCGTGGGCGCCGGGGAGCCAGGCGGTGGCGGGCGCGAGCTCGATCGCGCACCACGCCGCGGGCACGCCCTGGCGCCGCACCAGGGCGCTGCGGGGGTCGAGTTGCTGGAGGTCGAGGACCTCGCGGTCGGCCTGGGCGCGGACGTAGAACAGGTTCTGGAACGTCGCCTCGTCCCCGGCGCGGTGGGTGCCGGCCAGGCGCTGACGCAGGACGTACGGCGCGCAGGCGCCCTGGTCGAACTCCTCCTCGCAGGTGGCGGGCACGGCGGCGCCGGCCACCAGCGTGAAGCGGTGCCGGCCCTGGTCGCTCTGCCAGCGGCGGCCCGTGAGCGCGGCAAAGGCGGGCGTGCGCCACGAACAGGTGAGCGAGTACGGCCCGTCGGCCTGGAACTGCGTCCGGTCGATCACCACGAAGCAGCCGTCGCCGGCCTTCGACCAGAACAGGTGCCGCGTCCACACGGTGTGGTGGTAGTCGGAGAGGCGGGTGACGGTCAGCGCGGTGGCGGGGAAATCGGCCAGCGCGAGCTTCTCGCCCAGCGGCGGCATCGGCGTGTCGTTGCGGCCGTCGCTGATGCAGAGGCCGTTCTTGTCGTGGTGCGAGTGCCGCGAGGTGTTCTGGACGAGGAAGACGTGACCGGCCTGGAAGAAGCGGACGATGGCATTGGCCGCCTGCATGTGGCCCTGCCAGCGGAAGCCGCCCTGGTAGCCCTGCAGGAGCAGGTAGGCGTCGCGGGGCTCGTAGCCGGCGCGGAGGATGAGCTTGTCAAAGCCGCGGTCCTGCGGGAGCCGGTTGCGGCCGATGCCCTCGGCGAGGTCCCAGTTCTCGGGGGCGTTGACCATGTGGCCCGCCGGCTCGTGGTGCTCCGGGGGCTGGTTGCAGAGCCGGAACAGGTGGTTGGAGACGGGCAGGCAGGTGACGCTGCGGTCGCCGGCCGGCGGCACGGGCACCAGCTCGGGCCCGGTGGCGAATTGCTGCAGGAAGACCGGGTAGTAGTGCAGGAAGGAGCAGCGCTGGGGGACGGCGAGGTTCGGCAGCTGGTGCAGGATCCACTTCAGCCGGCCGTCGCCGTAGTAGAATGCGCTGGCGGCGGTCTGGACGGTGGCCTCCTGCTGCAGGTACATCCCCTGGCTCTCGCCGTAGCCGCCCTGGCCGACGCCGGCGCCGTGGTTGTCGTGGAGCGCGAGGCAGCGCTCGGCCACGAGCCGGGCATCCCCGCTGGTGAAAAAGGCGTGGCGCTCCTGCCCGAGGGCGTAGCGGTAGAGGGTGGCGAGGTTGTTGAGGCAGCTCTCGTCGTCCTGGTCGTCGAGGCGGGCCGCCGCCAGGGCGTCGAGGAAGGCGCAGCACTCGTCGATCCAGCGGTCGCAGAGCGCGCGCAGCGCCGGGGTCGGATGGGCCTGGTCGCGCAGGTAGCGCGCCATCAGCAGGAATTCGTAGGTGCCCTTGCCCTGGTGGCGGTGGCCGAACGGCGGCTCGCCCGTGCGCATCCGCCACCATTCATCCTGGTTGCCCAGGGTGGTGAGCAGGAGCAGCTGGTCGGTGCGGAGAATCTCCTCGTCCGTCAGGAACCCGCCCGCGAACAGCAGCGGCACGGCCCGCATGAAGCGCTCCGCCAGATAGTGCCAGTCGCCGTAGCCGTCGGTCATCCGCGCGTTGAGCGCGCGCAGCTGCGCGCAGGCCACCTCGGCGTAGCGCCGGTCGCCGGTCCAGGACCACATCAGGGTGTAGGCGCCGATCAGGCGGATCGGCTCGGTGATGAACATGAGGCCGCGGGCGCGCGAGGCCTGGAGCGCGGCGGAGTCGGCGAGGGAGGTGAAGGGCCAGTCGGCGAGCTGGGCGGCGAGCCCCGGGGCGAGCTCGACGTCGAGCAGCCACGGCAGCGTGGCGGACGGGCCGGACGCGGCGAGGGCGGTCAGCAGCCGGGCCACCGCGCGCTCGACGCCGCGGAGCGTGCTGCCGCCGGCGAGGATGAGGTTGCTGCCGGTGCCGTAGGGGTTGACGAGGGTGCGGAGGTCGTAGCCGTCGCCGCCCGGATAGGTGGCGTCGGTGGAGCAGAGGAAGTCGGCGTAGAGGGGCTGGAGGACGCGGTTGGTGTTGAGGTTGCCGAGGAGGACGAGCGGGCGGCTCCGGTAGGCGGCGGGCAGGGGGGTGCTGCGCGTCGGGATCAGGGTGGTGTCGGCCACGCAGGCCGGCGGCACGCCGCAGAGCGTCCCGAGGGCCGCGGCCAGCTGGTCCGCGAGGGCGCGGTAGCGGGGGTCGGCGGCGGGATAGACGATGACCGCGGCCCGCGGCCCGCTTTCGCCGAGGGCGGTGGAGCGGGTGAGCGTGCGCGGCAACACATCGAGGGCGGGATCGCGGGGGGCGTGCATGGGCAGGGAGGCGGGGGCGGGGGTGGCGTAACGGGGGACCGGCGAAATCAGCCTCATGGCTAACAAGCGGTGACGCGGGCTCCCAGCCGAATATTTGTCCGATTTTCGGATCGAGAATTCTGCCCGGGGGCCCACGTTCGGAGGCTGCCGCCA
>SESH01025856.1_pt1 | contig 13958 bp, 12 predicted proteins | sample 3171561 | NCBI WGS metagenome assembly SESH01 (sample SAMN10866947, study PRJNA518727) | freshwater metagenome | biome: subpolar coniferous forest; feature: holomictic lake; material: water; isolation source: holomictic Lake 442 2011 16.5 m and 2014 13 m | place: Canada: near Kenora, Ontario
CAAGTTCCCAAATTGTACAGGCTAATTAACTCGGCAAAGGTGGCTGCGTTTACGGCTAAGTGGCTGCTGCGATATTTACCGATATTCATAATTCCAAAACCTAGAAGCATATTCTCTCCCGAAGAGAAACAAAAGTTTCTTTCTGCAAATATAAATTTTACTCTTGATCATTGCTTGGGCTTAATGAAAAGAGAAGCATATTTGCTCCCACGCGAAACCGTTACCGACCTTTTGTATCACTTTAAATGCAGGACAATTGACGATAGATCGCTAATTCTAGCCTTCTCTATTTTAGCAAGGTCATAGTAATTCCGGCCAGCTGATCGCTTCCTGAATAAAGTCCATGCAAGATACTGTGCCCGAACACCCCTCCACTATCTCACCCCATTTTCGCGACTTTCAGCTGACTTGGGAGGAGCTTCATCGTGACGCCAGGGCGCTCGCGTTGCGGCTCCTGAAGCCTGTGCCGTGGGTTGGCATCGTGGCCATTGCGCGGGGCGGGCTGGTGCCGGCGGCGATCGTTGCCCGTGAACTCGATATTAGGCTGGTTGAAACTGTTTGTTTGGCCAGCTATGACCATCAAGTCCAAGGTGATATCCGGGTGCTGAAGGCGCTGCCCGGCGTTGGGGTTGGCGACGGCGTCGGCTGGGTGGTGATTGATGATCTGGCCGATACCGGCCGTACCGCCGCTCTGGTCCGGGTAATGCTGCCCAAGGCGCACCTTGCCACCCTCTATGTCAAACCGGCGGGGCGGCCACTGGTCGATACCTTTATCACCGAGATTAGCCAGGACACTTGGATAAACTTTCCATGGGACATCTAATGCCAATCAAAGGTCCTCTCAGATGGCAGTTCTCCTATCCGGGCCTTGCACTGCGGGCGGCAGTTCCTTAGTTTGATTTTACAGTGCGGCCATGGCAGAAGGTTCAGAAAGTGTCAGATTATCCCATACTCGCCGGTAAACGCATTCTCCTGATTATCGCGGGGGGGATCGCCGCCTATAAGAGTTTGGTGTTGATTCGGCGGTTGCGTGAGCTGGGTTGCTCCGTGCGCTGCATCCTCACTGCGGGGGGTGGGCGGTTTGTGACCCCACTGGCAGTGTCGGCCCTCAGCGAGGACAAGGTTTACCAGGACCTGTTCTCGCTTTCCGATGAAGCGGAAATGGGTCACATTCGACTGACGCGGGCCGCCGACATGGTGGTGGTGGCCCCGGCGACCGCCGACTTGCTGGCTAAAATGGCGGCGGGATTGGCCGACGATCTTGCATCGGCCACTTTGCTTGCCACCGATAAGCCGGTACTGGTGGCACCGGCAATGAACAGCATGATGTGGGAACATGCGGCGACTCAGACCAACATCGCCATTTTGGTTGGTCGCGGCATCCGCCGGGTCGGCCCCAATTCGGGGGAGCTTGCCTGTGGCGAGACTGGGGCCGGTCGCATGGCTGAAACCGAGGAGATTGTTGCAGCCATTGTTCAATATTTTGATGCTGCCACGTTGGGTCAGGGTTCCCGGCCGCTTTCGGGCCGACGGGCGCTGGTGACCAGTGGCCCGACACTAGAGCCGATTGATCCGGTCCGCTACATCACAAACCGCTCGTCGGGACGGCAGGGCCATGCCATTGCCCGTGGCTTGGCCCGACTCGGGGCCCAGACCACCCTGGTGACCGGCCCGAGCGCCGAACCTGATCCTCCGGGTGTGACGATGGTGCGCATCGAGACTGCTGTGCAGATGTTGGCTGCCTGTCAGGCTTCGCTCCCGGTTGATATCGCCGTTTGCGCTGCCGCCGTTGCCGATTGGCGGGTGCGCGAGACCGCCGTCCACAAGTTCAAGAAAGATAAGGGTGAATTGCCCCTGTTGGAGCTGGTCGAGAACCCTGACATCCTGGCCACGTTGTCTCAGCCGGGGGCAGCTCGGCCGGCCCTGGTCATCGGCTTTGCCGCTGAGACCCGTGATATAATCGAGCATGCAACCACTAAACTAACACGCAAGGGTTGCGACTGGATTATCGCTAACGACGTTGGTAGTGGGACCGGAACCTTTGGCGGGGCTCATAACACGGTTCATATTTTGCGCAATGGCTCAGGCGGTGTTACTGTGGAGGACTGGCCTCTCCTCAGCAAGGTCTCGGTTGGGGAACGGTTGGCCGTCTCCATAGCCGATTACTTTATGGGATTGGTGTCGGTATGAGCGGCCCGCTCACTGTGCCGGTGGTGCGCTTGGCGCATGGCAGCGATCTGGCGTTACCGGCTTATGCTACCTCTGGCGCAGCGGGGCTTGATCTGTTGGCGGCGGTGGCTGTTGATGCACCTTTGGAATTGAAACCGGGAATGCGGGCCTTGGTTCCAACCGGCATTGCCCTGGCCGTCCCCGATGGCTTTGAGGCCCAGCTTCGCCCACGTTCGGGGCTTGCGCATAAACATGGCGTGACCGTGCTTAACGCTCCCGGCACAATCGACTCCGACTATCGCGGTGAAGTTGGCGTCATCTTGATAAATCATTCAAATGAAACATACTTCGTTAAGCGGGGCCAACGGATCGCCCAGCTGGTAATAGCAGCGATATCTCGTATTGAATGGGCAGAACTAAACGAACTTACAGAAAGTAAGCGCGGAGATGGCGGCTTTGGTTCTACTGGTGATCATTGCCATGGTCCAATCTGATGTTCCGAATGTCCAAAAAATTGATGTTTGCCATTGAGGCGGTGCTTGATATCTCCTACAACGCTGGAACCGAACCGGTGCAGAGTGGTGAGATTACCCGCCGTCAGGGGATACCTAAGCGTTACCTGGAGCAGGTGTTGCAACATATGGTGCGGGAGGGGGTTCTTTCCGGTGTCCGCGGACCGCGCGGTGGTTATCGTCTGGCACGGGAACGGCGGCGAATCACGGTGGGCGAGATCGTTCGCATTGTCCGCACCATGGAAAGCTCTGCTAACGCAACGGAAGAACCGGCCGGTTCCGTGCTCAGACAGCAAGTTGTACGGCCGCTGTGGCTGGAATTGCAGGATGATTGCATGGCCCGGCTCGATGATACTTCGATAGAAGATTTGTGTCTGCGCGCTCGCAAGGCCGGCATTCCTAGCGAGGCCAGTGATTATATCGATTTTAGCATTTGACCATTGCTCGGTGTATAGCTAATAAGGCAAGATTATCGGGTACTGACTGTGCCGCTGACCGGAATTGCCACCCCATCGGAGAAATGACATGTCGGCTTCGAATCCCGAGTTTCGCGGAAAAATTTATAATAACATTACGGAAACGATTGGTGCCACTCCGCTGGTCCGGATGCCGCGACTGACTTCTGAACTTGGCGTCAAGGCCGATGTGGTAGGGAAGCTGGAATTCTTTAATCCTCTGGCCTCTGTTAAGGATCGTATCGGCATCGCAATGATTGAGATGGCCGAGCGTGACGGCAAAATCGGTCCCGGAACCACGTTGATTGAATCCACGTCGGGCAATACCGGCATCGCACTTGCCTTCGTTGCGGCGGCCAAGGGCTATCGGCTAATTCTGACCATGCCCGAAAGCATGTCGGTGGAGCGGCGCAAGATGCTCAAGCTTTTGGGCGCCGAGCTGGAGCTGACACCGGCGGCCGAAGGCATGAAGGGCGCGATTCGCCGCGCTGAGGAGCTTCAGGCCAAATTACCCAACGCCTATACCCTCAAGCAGTTCACAAACTCCGCCAATCCTGAGATTCATCGTACGACCACGGCCGAGGAAATTTGGCGCGATACTGACGGCAAGGCCGATATCTTGGTTTGCGGTGTTGGAACCGGCGGTACTCTGACCGGCGTCGCCGAAGTCCTTAAGGCGCGCAAGCCCTCGTTCTTAGCTATCGCGGTCGAGCCTGAGGACAGCCCAGTGCTGTCAGGCGGAATGCCCGGCCCTCATAAGATTCAAGGCATTGGCGCCGGCTTTATCCCAGAGGTTCTAAATATCAAGATGATCGACGAGGTGGTTCGCGTTTCCAACGAACGTGCCTTTGCCCTCGCACGTAAGGCGGCAAGGTTAGAGGGGCTGCCGGTCGGCATTTCGTCTGGTGCGGCGCTGGCCGCAGCGTTCGAAGTGGGTGCCCGTCCTGAGAACGCGGACAAGCTGATTGTCGTAATCTTGCCTTCATTCGCCGAGCGATACCTCTCTACTGCCTTGTTCGATGGGCTTGACTGAATCCGCCCAAGACTTGCCATCGTGAAAAGCGCTGCATTAGGCCATTGTGCAATGCCGCGACGGGGATTATAGTCGCGGGCAACGACGAACCGTACCGGCTAGTTCCTTTCGGGGGACCGGGCGGCGTCGGGTTTCGGAATGGCATGGCTTGGCTCTATCGCCCTCGGTCACAGTTCGGAGCTTGGCGCTTAAGGACAAAACGGTTGATTTGACAAACCTCGAAGCAAGCCGCGCTCGCAAGAATGCGGTTTGGGTGTTGGTTTTAGACCCGTGCAGGCTGCGTGTTACGCGCCGTAAAACGATCGGTCGAACCGGTGTCCGACGCTTCGCGCAACAGGCTGACGTGCCAGGCCCCCGTTGTCGTGCGACCGGGTTTCGGCGGCGTTGGCGAGGACGTCATATGACCAAGCGTATGCTTGTCGACGCCACGCAACCGGAAGAGATCCGCGTTGCAGTGGTCAATGGGAACAGGCTTGAAGAACTTGATTTTGAAACGACGAGCCGAAAACAGCTTAAGGGTAATATCTATCTCGCCAAGGTGATGCGTGTCGAGCCGGCACTTCAGGCTGCATTCATTGATTACGGATGTCTCCGCCACGGTTTCCTGGCTTTTCCAGAGGTTCATCCCGATTACTACCGAATCCCGGTAGCCGATCGCGAGGCGCTTCTTGCTGAGGAGCAGCGTTGCGCCGACCTTGCGGAGGTCGATGAAGATGAGCCGCCGCCTCGACGCACAGTTCGGCACCGTCCTCCATCGCGGGGTCAATCTCGCCCAACCGGACTCGAGTCGTCGGCTGCGGCAGTGGGGACCTGTGATGGCAACACGGACGAACCTTCGGGTCATGAAGGACCGATTGATCATCTTGATGAGAATCATGATGAGCATCCGGGCGAACTTCATAATAATCACGAAGATATTGATGGCAGTGACGTTCACAGCTCCGTTACGATGTTGGCCGCGCAAATCCCGGTTGAAACTCTGGTATTTGAAGCGCCGTTGCTGCCGGGCGACATGGAGCCCGAGCATGAGGTCAAGGTTGGCGAGGTTGCGCCAAGTTTGGTTGCATCCAGTCCGGTTACATCCAGTCCGGTTGCACTTAGTAAGGATGTGGTCGGAACGCATTCCTTCATTGGCAGCCCAGAATGTCCAGAGGTTGCCAGTCTCGACGTGATCGGCGGCGACGAAATTGAGGAGATCGTGCGGCGGCGGCCTCGGCCGTTGCGCAGCTATAAGATTCAAGAAGTTATCACGCGACGACAGATTCTGCTGGTGCAGGTAGTTAAGGAGGAGCGGGGCGGAAAGGGAGCCGCGCTAACTACCTACTTGTCGCTGCCCGGGCGCTATTGCGTGCTGATGCCAAATACCGGGCGTGGTGGTGGTGTTAGTCGCAAGATCACCAATCCAGTAGATCGTAAGCGCCTCAAGGAAATGCTGTTCGATCTTGATATACCGCCGGGCATGGCGGTGATTCTGCGCACGGCCGGCCTGGAGCGCAGCAAGGCAGAGATCAAGCGTGATCTTGAGTATCTGTTGCGGTTGTGGGATAGTATTCGCGAGCAGACTCTGCGCTCGACGGCACCGGAACTTATCTACGAGGAAGCCAACCTTATTAAGCGTTCCATCCGTGATCTTTACTCGAACGAAATTGACGAGGTGCTGGTAGAGGGCGATCAGGGTTATCGGTTGGCCAGAGACTTTATGCGTATGCTGGTGCCCAGCCACGCTAAGCGCGTTCAGCCCTACCACGATGAAACGATTCCCCTATTCTTTCGCTACCAAGTCGAGACACAGATTGATGCCGTCCATAGCCCGGTGGTCCAACTAAAGTCCGGCGGTTACATCGTGCTCAATCAGACCGAGGCGCTGGTTGCTATAGATGTCAACTCCGGGCGCTCCACCCGTGAGCGCAATATTGAGGAAACTGCTTTCAAAACCAATCTGGAGGCGGTCGACGAAGTCGCGCGGCAGTTGAGGTTGCGCGACCTTGCCGGTTTGATCGTTATCGATTTCATCGATATGGATGACAGCCGGAATAACCTTGCGGTTGAGCGCCGGCTTAAGGAGGCGATGAAAACTGATCGGGCCCGGATCCAACTCGGTCGGATTTCCCCTTTCGGACTGCTGGAGTTGTCGCGCCAGCGGCTGCGCCCGAGTTTGATGGAGACTAATTACGAGAAGTGTCCCCATTGCGCCGGCGTCGGCCTGATTAGATCCGTTGAATCGGCGGCCTTGCACGCTTTGCGTGCGGTTGAGGAAGAAGGAATCAGGCGCCGATATGCCGAGATAACCGTGGCTGTGGCGCCAAAGGTGGCGTTATATGTTCTTAACACCAAGCGTGCCGAGCTTAGCCGCATGGAGCAGCGCTATGGTATGCACGTGGCAATGCTGGCAGACGAAACACTAATCGTGCCCGATCTGCGTATTGAACGGGTTCGGGCGCGGGGGCCGGAGGATGGCGCTGTTGCGGTTTTTACCGCCGATGTCAGTTATACCGAGAACGATTATCGGGCCAATCCCGATGATGACGACGAAATTAATGGCGCTGATATTGCTGGCGAGGTAGCGGTTGAGCCCGTCGGCGTGCCTGAAATCGTGGTGGCCAGGGGCGGCCTTGGCGGGGCGTCAGTTGGAGACGGCCGGGGTGATCGGCGTGGCGGTCGCCGCAATCGCCGCAATCGACATGGCAACGATGGTGCTGAGCGCCCCGCTGAAGCTAGGGTTGTTCCGCAGGCTGCTTTGGAAGCTGAAGTCCGTGTTCCCTTTTACCACACCGAGTCGGAGGGTGGGGCGTCTAGCGGTGAAGGCGAGGCAATCGCCACTACCGGTGAGGTCGTCGCAACACCTGAAGCCACCGAGGCGCTGGCCCGCAAGCGTAGACGGGGAAAACGTGGCGGCCGGCGGCGCGGTCGGGGACGTAATGAACCCGGAAGCGGCGAGGTTGGACTCGAGTCGCCCGAAGCGGCGCCTGATGAAGCGCCCGAAGTGGCGCCTGATGAAGCGCCCGAAATGGCGCCTGATGAAGCATTTTTGCTCGCAATTCCCCCAGTCCAATCGTTGGGAGCAGCGGAGCGCATTGGTCCTTGGAATGATGAAGACGATTTCGATTGGTTTCCGGATGGCGAGCGACTCGCTCCGGTGGCCGACACTACTGCCGTCGATACCACCGAAGTCGCTATTGTTCCCGACGAAATTAATGCAATATCGCCGGAGGTCGAGACGGATGCTTGCTCGGGTGATGAGCTAGACAATGAACCGGAGGATGAACCGTACGCCGAGTCCTCTAGCGATACGGGGCCGTCCAAACGCATCCGCCGAAAATCCGCCGCCAAGGCAACCGATGAAGGCGACGGTTTAGTTGCGCGTCGCGTTCGCCGTCGGGTCAAGCCAGCCGCCACCGAAGACGACACTTTGCCGGCAGATGGCGTTTTTGAAACTGCCCCTGAGACCGTCCCTGAGACCGTTACTGAGACCGCCCCTGAAAGCATGGCCTTGCAAAGCCCGCCCGAATCAGTTGCGGAAACCGAAATCACCGGGCAAGAGGTTCCTGCGGAGGTTGCGGTTGTTGCCCCGTCCGCAGTTCCGCAGGCCACCCGTCGCGGCTGGTGGAGCCGCGACTAGTCGCAAACCAAATCGCGGCTGGTGGAGCCGCGATTAGTCGCAAACCAATTCGCGGCTGGTGGAGCCGCGACTAGTCGCAAACCAATTCGCGGCTGGTGGAGCCGCGACTAGTCGCAAACACTAATCCGAGAACCAAGGGGCTTAGCCCCTGATTCCACCAAAGGCCCTTCACAAATGGCCCTTCACTAATGGCAATAGTCCTTTGTAAATAATGACGAAAAGGCAAGTCCGGCCGGAGTTACTAGACGGCGCCGACACTTTTGAGGAATTGAGCCGTGACGAAATCCATCGTGTTGCGGTGATTGAGAAACCAGGGGCCGACAACGCTTTCGACGTAAGAACGCGCACCGCCAAATGAGCCTGCGGCGGCTTGTTCGCGCAGTGCCCGCACCTCGGTAAGTACGGCTTCATGCTCGCCATTGTGGCAATGGTAGGCAAAAAAGTTATGCTTAACCATTAACTCATTCTCACGCTCGAAATGCGCGCTCATGAGTCGCACGAGTTCATCGAACAGTGCGAGAAAGTGCTCATCATCGGCGCTTGATAAGCTGTTCAAAACTACGAACATTTCTTGATGATCGTGATCCATCATCTCGACGCCAACGTTTAGGTCGTCGGTCCAAACAAAAGCCATGCCAAAATCCTGTCGTATAAGATGCAGCGGCGCCTTGACGGCGGTGACACCGACGTCTGTTGACTTTGATCGTAATCTGCCATTCTCTAAACGCCAAGGGCTTTGATGGCGTTTAAGGTTATACGGTTTGGCGCGCGCGGGTCGGACGCTAGGTGGGGGTGGTTGCGGCCCCAGGTAAGGGTGGTTGAAATATGAGTGACAATTTAAGTTTTAGGCCGCCGCCAGGGCGGGTGTTGGAGACTGTGGCAGCACGAATGGCTTTGGTACTGGCCCAGCCCTTCGGCGGGATACTGGTGCAGCCGGTGCTTGACCTGATGATGGCGACGTTGCGCCGACGCCATCCCAACGCCTTTGAGCGTATGCTTGAATTGGGTGATGCGGAGCTTTTGGTTGAACCCACGGACCTGCCCTCGGCATTTTTGCTGCGGGTCGGGTCGAAGCCGTCGTTGCGCTTGTGCAAGCCCGGCCATTTGGCGAAGGCCCGAGTGAGGGGCAGTTTTGCCGTGCTGCTTGATCTGTTCGAGGGCCGAATTGACGGTGACGCCCTGTTTTTTTCCCGTGCATTGGCCATTGAGGGCGATACCGAACTGGTGGTCGGCCTTCGTAACGCCCTTGATGGCGAAGAGTTCAACCTTGCCGCCGATTTTGCTGCCTTGCTTGGGCCGCTGCGACGGTTGCCGTTGCGCCGTCCACTTGAGCGGCTGGCCGTAGCACTGCACGATGTCCATACGGGGCTGCTCGCTCCGGCCTTACGTCGAGTCGAACATATTGAGCGGCGGCTCAGCCGTCTGGAAGAAGGCAAGCACTGAGCTATGGCCAGCTTTGAACTGATCTGTCCTGCCGGTACTCTGGCGGCGCTGCGGGTAGCGGTCGATGCCGGTGCCGATGCGGTCTATGTCGGCTTCCGCGACGAAACCAACGCTCGCAACTTTCCCGGCCTGAACTTCTCTCGAGCCGAACTCAAGCAAGGTGTCGAATACGCTCACCGCCAGGGCCGACAGCTATTTGTGGCCATCAATACCTATCCGGCTGCAGGCAATCCCGGGCCTTGGCACCGCGCCGTTGATGACGCCGCCGTAAATGGGGCCGATGCGGTAATTATGGCGGATCTCGGCCTGCTTGATTACGCGGCGCGACGCCATCCCGGCTTACGTTTGCACTTGTCGGTTCAGGCATCGGCCGCCAACCCCGAGGCCATCGGCCTATATCGGCAGGCCTTTGGGGTTCGCAGAGTTGTGTTGCCGCGGGTGCTGACGATCGCTGATATCGCGCGCCTCACTCGCGAGGTCGATGTCGAAACCGAGGTTTTCGTTTTCGGCGGCATGTGTCCGATGGCCGAGGGGCGGTGTTCTTTGTCATCTTACGCTACCGGTCGCTCGCCCAACCGCAACGGCGTCTGCTCGCCGGCCAGTCATGTCCGATACGAGACCCGTGGTACGCAACTTGTGTCGCGTCTCGGCAATTTCACTATTAACACTTTCGCCGAAGACGAGCCGGCCGGCTACCCAACCTTGTGTAAGGGCCGGTTCCATGCCTATGGCGCTACATCTTATTTGTTCGAAGAACCGAGCAGTCTTAATGCCATGCACTTGCTGCCCGACTTGAAGGCCGCCGGGGTCAAGGCGCTCAAGATCGAAGGCCGGCAGCGCGGCAAAGCCTATATCGCCGAGGTGGTGGCGACCTGTCGGCGCGGGCTCGACCTGTTTGACCGCAACCTGCCCTTCGACCCCGCCGCCCTCGATCGGGTGGCCGAAGGCGGGCGCGACACCACCGGTGCTTACGGCAAGGCTTGGCGATGACTGACACTAAATGCGCGCGGACCAGCCTCACCCTTGGGCCGGTGCTGTTCAACTGGGCGCCGGAAGTCTGGCGCGATTTCTATTTTCGTATGGCCGATGAGGCGCCGGTCGATTCCTTCGTGATCGGTGAGGTGGTGTGCTCCAAGCGCGCGCCGTTTCTGGCCGAACATGTGCCAGCGGTGGTCGAGCGACTGCAAGCAGCGGGGCGCCAGGTGGTGCTGGCCTCGCCGATCCTAGTCACACTCGAACGCGAACGCGATGCTGTCCGAGATTTGGTGGCGACCGCCGACGACATTTTGGCCGATGGATTCTTGATTGAGGCCAACGATATCGGCTGCCTTGCGCAATTGGCTGGTCGGCCCCATTGGATTGGCCCGTTCGTTAACACCTATAATGAGGCATCGCTGGCCTGGATGGCGGGGCGCGGCGCGGTCTCGGTCAGCCTGCCCGGTGAATTGAGCGCCGGGGCTATCGCGGTGCTGGCTGCGGCGGCGGCTCCGCTCGGGGTCGATCTTGAGGTCCAGGTATTTGGACGCCTGCCCCTCGCCATCTCGGCCCGTTGCTATCATGCTCGCGCCCACAATCTGCACAAGGACAATTGTCGCTTCGTTTGCGGTGTGGATGTTGACGGGCTGGACGTAACCACCGTTGACGGAGAGGCCTTTCTGGCGATCAACGGCACCCAAACCCTGTCATCCAGTTACGTCGCGTTGGTCGCCGAGGTGGGAGATATGCAAGCAATGGGTGTTAATCGGCTGCGACTTTCTCCCCACAGCTGCGACATGGTTGCCGTGACAAAACTGTTCCGCGCTATTGCCGATGGAGTTATCGAGGCGACTGAGGCGCGAAGCCGACTGGCCAGAATCTCCCACGGCATCGCTTTCTCCAATGGATTCTATCACGACCGCGAGGGTGTCATGGACACTCTGCGGTAATAGGTCTGGAGACCCGTCGACCGGGGGCGGGCGTTGTGCCATTGTGGTCGTTATGGCGCCGGCCCGGCCCGTGACCTGCGAATAGCTCGTGACCTGCTAATAATTGAATGCGGCTGGTGGCCAATTGGGGACCGATCTGGGACCAATCTGGGACCAATCAATGATAACTCGACCATCACTCGACCATCACTCGACCATCACTCGACCATCACTCAAGGGAGTAAGTGAATGCGTAAGTTCTCCAAATTCGGTCTGGGCCTAGCCGCTGCGTTGGCTTTGCTTGCGGTTGGCGGCAAGGCTTTCGCGGATGATGCCGTAGAAGCCGGAGAAAAGGCCTACAAGAAATATTGCGGTGCATGCCACACCGTAGAGGAAGGCAAGAACCGGGTGGGTCCGAGCCTGCATAGCGTCGTCGGCCGCCATTCCGGGGCGGTTGCCGGCTATGCCTATTCAGCGGCCAATACCGCCTCCGGCATCGTCTGGACCGAAGATAAGCTTGATGCCTATCTTGCCGATCCTAAGGCCGTTGTTCCCGGCACCAAGATGACCTTTAGCGGTGTCAAGGACGCGGAACAGCGCACCGCCATCATCGCCTATCTCAAGACCAAGTAGGCGACGGCTGTCGTTACCCGGGGGACGGTGGTCCCCTGGGTATATACTCAGTCGGGGCCAAGGCCTAACCACATGGCCTAACACCAGTGGAGCATGAGATTATGCCGTTGATGGATTGGACTGAAAAGATGAGCGTTGGCATCGCCCAGTTCGATAAGGAGCATCATGGTCTAGTTGATCTCATTAATGAGTTGTTTGACGCCGTGCAGGCCGGAAGGGGACGGGAAAAGCTCGGCGGCACCTTGACCAAACTCCTTGACTACACCAAAACCCACATGCTCAAGGAGGAACAAATTCTTGAAAGATACGGTTACCCCGACCTTGAACCCCATCGCCAGGAGCATAAGGCGATCGTCCGTCGCATCGTCGGCATCCGGCAACGCTATGAATCAGGTGCTACCGGCCCGATGTGCATGGAAGTTCTGGCTTTGATGAAATCTTGGCTGACCGATCACATCTTGGGTACTGACAAGAAATATCAGTCCTTTCTTAACGGCAAGGGCCTGCGCTGAATCGCTCGCGGGCTTGGCTACGGGGCGACGGGCCAGCTTACTGATGCACTGCGGCAACAGTTGAGGGCAACTGCGCGGGAACTTCCCGGCACCGATGATGTGCGTCTATGTGCCTCTTTACTTTCGAGTCGCCTTGGCTTCTCATTGGCTTTGTGGAACAAATCGTTTCAGCGCAAATTGTTTCATCGCTCTGGGGGACGCAGGCAAATTTGCCGGGATGTTGTCTAGCGTTTCTTTGCGGAAACGTCGGCAACGCCAAGACACCCTCGGATCGCTGCGGCTTTTATTTAGAGGCGTCTGCGTGCTAGTCATGAATTCGCATCATATAATACCCGTCGGGGTCGTGAAGGGTAGGGTGGCTCGTGTGGCTCACCGGGTAGCTCATAGGGTGGCGCGCGGGCTGCTTTATACCCTGCTCGTCACCGGTTTCGCGGCACCGGCACCGGCACAGTCCCCTAGACCGAAGCCGTTGGCCACGCTTGCGGCGGCCTTGCCTTCTTCTGCGCCGTTGCTGCCGTTGGCCGGCAAGATTGAGGACGAAAGCCCCGGCCGTGCCGTTACCCTCACCGTCACCAAGGTCCGCGAGTTTACCTTGCCGGTGGATGTCCGCGATGTTGTGGTTGGTGACCCAGCGGTGGCCGACGTGCTGATCAAGACGGCGCGGCTGGTCTATATGGTCGGCAACAAGGTCGGCGACACCAATGTAATTTTCCTCAACGCGGCCGGCAAGCAGGTGCTGAAGCTGGACATTCGGGTTGATCGCGACCTGTCCGCGCTTCGGGCGACAATCAACGAACTGGTGCCCGACGCTGATGTCAAGGTCATGGCGCTAAATAATGACCTGATCATCAGTGGCGATGTGCCGAGTTCCAGGACTTCTGACAGTGTACGAGCGCTGGTTCGCCGTTATGTCGAAAAGGACGAGAACCTTGTTAATATGATGCGGATCACCGGTTCGCAGCAGGTTGTGATCAGGCTTAAGGTTGCTGAAGTGCGACGGCAGGTGACTAAGCGACTTGGTTTCAACCTTTTTCTGCAGGGTAGCAACTTTTCTATTGGCAGCGGCTCCCCTACGGGTGCCAACATGTTTCAGGATCGTTTTGGTACGGCGTCATCGGCTGGTGCTAAGCATATGGGATTATCAACTAGCGGGTTTAATCATAACACGACCAATACATACGGTCCGAATCTTACGAATAGTAGAGCCTATACTTTAACTCAAGCCCCGTACACCTATACGTCAGCCGATACTATGGCTAACGCAACTACCGCAGTAAATTCCGGAACTGACGTTTTAACAACGGCAGTTACATCGGGAGCAGCCACGTTCCCGGCGCTGGCAGCGCTCAGCCAGACTCTTGCTACTGTTGAGGCGCTGGAACAGCAGGGGCTGATTAAAATCCTGGCTGAGCCTAACCTTACCGCGATATCGGGTGAACCAGCCAGTTTCCTCGCCGGTGGTGAGTATCCCGTACCGAGCGGGCGCGACCCCCTAGGCAATGTGATCATTACCTTTAGGTCTTTTGGTGTCGGTCTCAACTTTACGCCGGTTGTTTTGGCATCGGGTCTGATCAATTTGCGCATCGCCACTGAGGTCAGCGAATTAAACTATGATATCCAGCTTCGGTTGGCCGACATCGCTATACCTGGACTCGACATAAGACGTGCCCAAACCACA
>SESH01040329.1_pt1 | contig 13955 bp, 15 predicted proteins | sample 3171561 | NCBI WGS metagenome assembly SESH01 (sample SAMN10866947, study PRJNA518727) | freshwater metagenome | biome: subpolar coniferous forest; feature: holomictic lake; material: water; isolation source: holomictic Lake 442 2011 16.5 m and 2014 13 m | place: Canada: near Kenora, Ontario
GCACGGGCTGCGGCTCGGGCGGCTCGGGCGGCTCGGGCTGAACGGGCTGCCCGCGACGTTTTGATGCCAGTAAGCAGCCTAGCATCGGTGCGAGTCGCCATAACATTTTCGTCCAGCCAACCTTCCTCAAAATCAACCGCTGCGTCAGGGGGATCGATCAATATTTCATCGGCGGCCGCATAGGCACCGGCGGCAAAACGGATCGCATGTGGGTCATTTCGAGCTGCTTGAATGGCAAGTCGCGGCCTGTTGTCATCAGGAAAGGCGGCTTCAAAAATAGGCAGTACCCGCTCCGCACAGTCGGCGGCAAACCGTGAAGCAGAGTAAAGGGTCCATGAATCGATTCGCCGTATAAGGCGAGCCTCGGCAGCCAAAACCTTGCTGTCCAGGGCCACAACTTCGCCCCGTGCCTCGGCCTCATACAAGGTCGCGCCAAGAGACAAAGCCAAGTCCTCCTCCCGGCATAACTGATAGCCACCTGTTCCATGATCTGAAATAGGGAAGAACGGCATCCATTGCCCGGGAGAGCTAGCGCTCGGAAGCGACCACTGCGAAGCTGTGCCCCGGCCCACACTGCATGTCGCCCCACCAAGGTTTAAGAACTTGAAGTAACGCATCAGCTTGACCCCCGACCGGACTGATTATTAAGCGGCTTTCGCCGTTTCCACGTTGCTCGCCCCTAAACCGGCAGGCATTTTTAGCCATTTTGCTAAAATTGTCCGGACCACCCAGACCCCGCCCCGACGCAGTTAATATATTCCAGATAGCGTTGCAAAGTCAATTCAGTACCATGCATTTCTTACACTGCGCGTTAAGTGTAACCGTGGGTGCTGCAAATTTACCCAGTGGGTATTTGTCCGGCTCACCGGCCTGCCATACCGAGGCTAGAAGCTGCCTAAAATAATCATCTAGCCAAAAAAGTTAGCGAGAGGAACAAAGCGTACTTGATACAACACCACTGGCGTCGTAGGGTCGAATGGTTAACGCATTAGCTCAAAGGCGCTGAAAATTTGTCTTATCAATCAGCAGAAAGCGCCCTTGGCATAATGAATTATTATTTAACATATGTTGAATTGGGCCTTAACCGCCCGATGCTTAACGTGCAAAGGATTACACTGACAACGAGAAGGGACCGCCAACCGTGACTGACTTTCCGCTGGTTATCAGTATTGCAAACCGCAAAGGGGGAACCGGCAAAACTACAACTGCCGTAAATTTGGCGGCTGAAATGGCCGCGTTGAGCATCAGGACACTGTTAATTGACATTGACACACAAAATCACGCCAGCTTGGGACTTGGCCTAGCACAGGCGGATTTCAATGCTCCAACCGCCCACTCCGTCCTTCGCTCCGGCGATGCGACAATTGAATCCGCGATCAGGGAGACACCATGGCGAAATCTGGCTTTCGTTCCGCCGGACCCGCTCTTTGATGATCGCGATGCACTTGATGACTTCGGCATGCTTGACCGTGCTCTGCGACAAGTTGGCATCGCAAGACGCTTTGATCTAATAATCGTCGATACACCATCATCCCTTGGTATTGCTTTGATGAATGGCTTGGCTTGTGCTGATGGACTGCTGGTTCCAATCGTGCCCCACTCCCTCGCTTTGGATGGGTCCTTGCAATTGATGCGCTTCATTTTCCGAATGGCCCTATTAAAGGCATCCGGCCTTGCCCATACCGCCATCCTGCCTATGATGTTTGATGATCGAACCGCACTGCATACCGAGATACTTGACCAAGCTCGCGCTACCCATGGAGCGGACAAAATTTTACGCGGCATACGCACCGACCTCCACTTAATAGAAGCCTTTGGCGCTGGCAAACCAAGTCGCCACCACGCCCCGCGATCACGCGGAACAGGTGACTACCATGCATTGGCGAAGTATCTGCGCGACAACTGGTTACCCCCCAATATCCAGGACCGGACAATAGCGACCACCGATGACAGCAAATACACGGAGCGGCTCAAGCAGATATGCCGGAAAAATATCAACGATGCGAATAGGTAATACCGAGCAGAGACAACTCGCTGCCCTTGCTAGTTGATATGAAGCTGTAACATCGCATGGGCAATATTCTCCTTTGTTAATATCGTTTCTATGCCGTTATAGCGACAATCTGCGGAAATATTATCTACTATGAACTTAGGATGAAAATACGCCATCGCCATACAGTCAGCACCATAGTACTTCTGCACCATCCAATCAAACAGACTTTCAGAAAATTTAACACCGCTACTCACGCATACATTCACAAAAATTTGCTTGTATTGCGCCGCCGTCGGAGCGCCCATATGTATTTTGTGGGGAATTCTACGCTGGAGAGCGTTATCCATCAACTCCTTGGGTGGAAGATTGGCAGCCAGAATCAACAGGCAATCGAATGGAACGCCGATTTTTCGGCCATTAGCCATTGTAAGATAGTCAGTTCTCTTCTCCAACGGCAACAGCCATCGATTAATGAGTGCGCGGGTCTCTGGCCTCTGATCCCTTAAACCATCTATTACCAGAATGCCTCCACAGGCTTTCAACTGGATCGGCGCTTCGTGAAATCGTGTTGTTGTATTGAAATTTAGTTCAAGCATGCTGGCTGACATCTCGGTGCCGCCAATCGCGACCGGCCGGGTACAATGTACCCAGCGCTCATCTGCAATATTTGTCTTAAGCAAAGAGCTTACCAACTTTTCGGGCGGCGCGGCCTTGGCTGTGGAAGGGGGTACCGGGTTATGGATGGCCGGATCGAACACGGTGATTATTTGATTATCGACCTCAATGGCGTAGGGAATATAAATGGTCTGCTGGAACGCACGGGCAAGTGCGGCAGCCAAGGCTGACTTGCCGTTACCTGGCGGTCCATAGAGCAAAATAGCGCTTCCAGAATTAACTGCCGGACCCAGACTTGGCAGCACGTCGTCGGAAAGTACAAGCTCGGCCAAGCACGAGGACAGTGTTGATGGCTCGACCCGGTCGTCGGCGATGCGCTGTCTATCAACTTGTCGCCGGAAAGCATCCAAGGGTACGGGGGCCGGACCTGTATAATTGCACAGTTCTAGCGCCTGACGTACCCAGTCACGCCCCTTATTAGTAAATGCATAGCGAGTTTCCGTTTGCCGCCTAACATCTCCGCCGCCTAACGCATCAACCCACTGCCGCTCGCATGCAGTATGCAGCAAACGCGCAACATCGATTGCCGGGAGTTTAATATCATTGGCAAGTTCTGTTGGCAATTCACGCGAGCGCGTATACATAATTTTAAGCAAAAGCGTAATAAGAAAATTAGTGGCAAGGCCGGAGTCAGCAATGGACTTAAGAGTGGGTGCCGCAGGCTTAAGAAATTGATCCAGTACCGTTGACGATATCGCACCGATCGCAATCAGGTTTTGCCCGAACGTTCCCCCTGACATCTTTTGGCGCGCAAGGGCCTTATCGATTGCGTCAGGCATAATCAATCCTGCATCAATTAATCGAGTACCCAAGGTGCGCGTTGCAAGAGTGTCCATGGTGATGACGTCCTTGACCAATAGGCGGGGCAAGCGTGGATTGTGCAAAATGCATCCGAAACGAAAAAGCCAAAAGATTGACGAACAAATCCTAGTCCCACAATGTCGGCGCAAAGTGGCCCGCCTGGCAAGCGACATAGCCGACACCTGAAAAAAAAACTTTGATTAGAACCGGCCCACCCGCCCGTTCTATGCGGAGCTGGTATGCAAAGAGCGCGGGGCGAACGCCACAACCCTCTGAAGCCAGACATAACATACCCTCAAAGTCGGCCAATTATCTCAGTCGCTGACTTGCGGCGTGCCAAGTTTACCCCAGCCGCCGGTGATCCACCGTCGCACCTCGCTGCGTATCAGTCGCAACTAACGGATTTCAGGCGACTTCCAGCCTCGGAGGGCCGCCTAGGGGAAAGCCACCCTGCTACCAAAGATGGTGATTATGAAAGGGGAAAGCGATGCCCTATGTTGACGATCAAGAAACCCAGCGGGCTAATATGGCTTACGTCAGGAACTCGATGCGGGAACCCCTGTTGACCCGCGACCATGAATTTGAACTAGCTGTTAAATGGCGCGAGAGCGGTGACCCGCAGGCATTGCACGAGCTGGTGCAATCCTACACCCGATTGGTGATTTCCACTGCCGCTAGGTTCCGCAATTATGGCTTGCCGATGGCCGATCTAATCCAGGAGGGCAATGTTGGCTTGATGCAGGCGGCGGCCCGGTTCGAGCCAAGTCGCGAGTTTAGATTTTCAACCTATGGTCTGTGGTGGATACGCTCTGCAATGCAGGACTACATTCTGCGCAACTGGTCGATCGTTAGAACCGGTACCACGGCCGCTCAAAAGTCGCTGTTTTTTAATCTGCGACGGCTTCGCGCCCGCATCGACTTTGCGGCGTCGGGCGGTCCGCTAACTCCAGAGCAGCGCCAGCTTATCGCAACTGAACTCCAGGTCAACATTCACGACGTTGAGGCAATGGAAATGCGCCTGTCTTCGGCAGATCAATCCCTGAACGCTCCGATCAGCGACTCGAGTGATGAAGATAGGCAAGAACTCTTGGCCGACAGCCGACCATCGCCTGAAGATGTCGTTATAGGTATGCGCGATGGCGCATCTCGTTCGCTATGGCTGGCCGAGGCGCTGAATGACCTAACACCCCGAGAGCGAACCATAATAACAAATCGCCAGCTTTGTGAAGAACGTACAACATTGGAAGAATTAGGCCGCGACTTTGGGGTAAGTAAGGAGCGAATTCGTCAGTTGGAAAAACGCGCTATGCTTAAATTACGAGAATCGATGCTACGTCATGTTGAATGCTCGTCAGACTTATTATCTACTGGCTGAAATTTTAACCCATCAAGCTAGGGCTGGCGAAAAATGCTCTAACGGGCTGGAATCGTCTTTTCGGCTACCTGCCATGCAGTGTGTCATTGACAGCGCCGCCGTAATATTCCAGTATTAAGCGAGCGTTGTTTGAATCGATCGGGGGAGCCGATGCTGCGGATCGTGGTCATATCCTTGTGTTTATTTACCTTTGCGTCGGTAGGTCGCGCCGATGCCCAGACGCGAAACGTCCTAAGCCAGTCGTGGTCGGATTCCGCCACAGCTGAAGATGGAAGTTTTGAAGTCGCATATGCCGAGGGAGGTATCAGCGTCAACTCCCGCCGCTACATTATCGCCACTGTGGTCGGGCTGTTTGCTGGCAGCGTGCTGGGACGACGGGCACTCGGCACACTCCAGGGCACTGCTTACGGTGCGGCCGTCGGCTTGCTGCTGCCAGCCTATCTCTACTACAAGCAGATTGGGACGGATTGAGCAATTTCCGCGCTGATTACACCTAGCCGAGCAGGCTGGACAGCATCCTTGCTGAAGTAAGCAACAGAAACCCGGCGAAGACGCGGCGAAGAGTCAGCTGGCTGATGCTGTGGGCTAGGCGGGCACCGTATGGAGCCGTTAGCATCGCAGTAGGGGCGGTCAGGACAAGTCCGAGAAGACTGACGAATCCGATTGATAGCGGTGGCCGACCCGGCACGTCCCAGCCGGTAGCCATAAAGCCAAAGGCGCCGGGGATAGCGATGACCATGCCGATGGCCGAAGAGGTGGCGACGGCTCGGCGAATCGGATAGCTGCACAAAACGAGCGACGGCACGGTCAGTGTGCCGCCGCCTATGCCCATCATCGCTGAAAAGCCACCGATCAGCGCAGCGATTGCCGACTGCGTTACCCGGCCGGGCAGCCCATCCCGGAGACGGGTATCATCCTTGACCACCGACATGTAAAGCGCGACGAGCAGCGCCACCGTCCCGAACACGCTGGTCAACACGACACCCCGCACCGAACCTGCCAAAATGGTTCCACCCGCCACGCCCAGCACAACTGCTGGTGCCCAGCGATGCAGCAAGTCCCGATCGACAGCATCGCGCTTGATGTGGGTTCGCACCGCAGCTATTGAGGTAGGGATGATCGAGGCGAGTGACGTCCCAACCGCAAGGTGCATAGTCACAGCCGGCTCATATCCGAGTCGAGTAAACAGCTCAAACAACACCGGGACAATGACGATACCGCCACCGACCCCGAGCAGTCCGGCAATCAGGCCGGCAGCAAGCCCCGCCGCCACCAATGCAGGGACCAAGAGAATTACCAGGATATAGGTGGGATACATCTCACTTCCTTTGCAATATCAGTAATACCAGTGGCCTTTAATGCTAAGCCATCATATACCCCCTCAGACGGCAGGCGGGTACATCATGACCAAAACTTACCCTTCAGTTTGGCCCGTCCATGTAGTATGGTGAACAATCGCAGTGGCGTTCGGAAAGGCGTTGCGCCATGGTGAGTTCTGCGGCCTTGCCCGCCCTGAGATACTTGGCTCTTCCGGCACCGAGCGGCAACCGTGCGGCCATAGCGGGAGCTTCTGTTGTTGCCCCCAACGCTCTCGATCCCAACGTCCCCGACCCCAACTCCCCAGATAAGCACAAGCTACCGCCGGTTCCACTAGTTCCACCGGTTGGACGCCGCAGAACCCAGCCCGAGGACGGAAGCCAAGGCACTGCAGCAACAACCGCCAACCAAGATGACCCGTCCCGAATCCGTCGCCGCGTTGGCAAGCAAGCCGGCGAGCAAGGTGACGACCTGGGCCTAGACAAGCGCCCGCGTTCCGGCCCACTCGCCGCATCGGCCCTGCCTAACACTGGCTTCGTTGTCCAAAGTCTGTCGCAGGAAACGCTCGGCGCGGGGCTGCACATCGAGTCTTGGCAATCGGCATTGAGTTCCTACCGTAGCGCCGCCGCCATTCCCATCATTGCGGCACCATCCCACAGCTTCCTGATTTAGGGATTCAGGAATCTGAGGCTGAAAGGGTACCTCAGCACAAGAGTTAACGCCGGAAACCCGCCGGCGTTAAACTAACTTGGAAGAGGTACCGAAACCATTCAATCAACGCCAGATCACTTCTTCTCGTCGGCCGCAACCTGCATACGAATGATCTTGTCAGGATCTGTGACCGATCCGTTTCGGGACGAAGGACCCTTCTTTATCTTGTCCACGAACTCCATGCCGGACGTCACCTTGCCCCATACTGTATACTGGCCGTTGAGGGACGATGCCGGGGCAAAACAGATGAAAAACTGACTATCAGCGCTGTCCGGATTCTGCGACCTCGCCATTGAGGCAGTGCCGCGCACATGAAGCTCGGAAGTGAACTCTGCCCGCAGCTGTTGGCCCGAGCCGCCGGTGCCATCGCCGCGCGGGTCGCCGGTCTGTGCCATGAAACCATCGATTACCCGGTGAAATTTCAGGCCGTCATAGAAACCCTGTCTCGTCAGGGCCTTAATTCGCGCCACGTGATGCGGCGCCAAGTCAGGCCGCAACTCAATGACCACTCGACCATCCTTGAGATCGAGATATAGAGTATTTTCCGGATCCATTGCCAGGGCCTCCCCGCCACATAAAAGAATGCCCAGCAATGTTGCCACGATAAGACGCATCAAACGAAGCATGGACTTGATCCCATCAATTTCGAAACCTGTGGCAGCATACCCGACTTCCCCGCCATTGCAAAGCCCGGCGGCGCGTTCATTTGGCAAAACAAACCGCGACCTAACCACAGAGCGGGCAGACAAACTTCAACCCACGCGAACCCGACAAGGTCAGGTTAGAAAAAGCATGACGGCAAGAACCAGCATGTAAAGCAGCAGGCCAGTGAGTTCCAGTTCAGACCATGTCCAGGCCTGCATCTTTGGCAGGTGCGGGTGCGTGGCGTGGGCCATGACATCCTCCTCTTTGTATACAACCTCGCAATTGAATATTGGTATAGTTTGATGCGAAGGCAACGGACGCCCGCAAAGAATGTACTCGGAACGGTAGCCCCCCCCCCCCCGAGTAACTCCCCGAGTAACTCCCCGACATCAAGTCATAGCCGCATCCGTTTGCCAACAGCAGAGCATAACACTATACATACCGATACATTGAAGAACATCCCCGGCATGCCCAAGTCAAACTCGGCAGTTCAATGGAGGGATGGATGCGTATCAAATTCTGGAAGCGCTTGGACTCCGCGCTTCGTCACGGTGCGGAAACCGAGCTGGCATTAGCGCGTGATTGGGAGAGTTTGCCAGAGGGTTCTTGCCCTGGGGCTGGCCAGGGTGCGGGGCGCTCCGGGGCAAAGGCAGGATGGAGGAACATATGATGACGTTCGACATGTCCCCACTGTTTCGCTCAACCGTCGGGTTTGACGCCTTGAGCCGTGCTATCGATACCGCAATTTCGCAGACCGACTCCGGCTACCCCCCCTATAACATCGAAAAGACCGCCGAGGATAGCTACCGCATCAGCTTGGCCGTCGCTGGCTTTACCGCCGACGACATTGAGGCGATCACCAATGAGGGTGTGCTGACGGTGCGGGGCAAAGCTAAGGCTGAAGAAGGTGGTGCCGCGTACCTGTATCATGGCATTGCGGCGCGTGCATTTGAACGGCGTTTCCAGCTTGCCGACTATGTCGAAGTCAGTGGCGCGCGGCTTGAAAATGGCATGCTCCGGATTGATCTTGCCCGCCGAGTTCCAGAGGAGCTGAAGGCGCGTCGGGTCGAGATCGTGACATCTGCGGTTGGTCAGACTGCTTCCAACACGCAGCATCAGATCGGCGTGGCGGCATGATTCGCGGGCAGGTTAAGTCGCGGGCAGCTGCAAAAGCGGGGAGGATCGGGACGGGACGGCCCCCAAGGACTTTGGGGGCTTTACCGGCTAGGTTTACCGGCCTGAGGTGTCCTGGGCTCCGCCTGGGCAGCTGGACAGGACCGGGGAGGCGGGACAGGGCGCGGCTGCGCGCGCCGCCTCGAGGTTGCGGCACACCCAGCCGACGTACCCATCGGCCGCTTCGGCCATGAGTGAACCCAAAGTCCAAGGAGGGACCGTGATCGTCATGAAGACGACGCCGCTAGAAGCGACGACGTTGGCCCTGTTACGAAGGGCGAGCCGCTGCATCGACTTGTTAGACAGGAGGCTCACCACGCTGGCGGTCCCCACGCCCCGATTGCCGAGCACCGTCAGCGCCCTAGTCATGAGGCCCGTTCCAACGCCGGAACTCTGGTAAGGCTTTTCGATGCTGAAAGCGAGTTCGGCCTCGCCGGGAAAGAACTTTCGCTCATAGTGGATTTCGGCCACCCCGCGAAGCACCCCCTCACGGAAGTACCCAATCATCCTGCACCAGTTCCAATCAATCTCATCAACATAGCGCCTGATGGTCGCGTCGGAGGTAATCGCGGAAAAGCGCGCAGCCCTCGAGTCGGCATCGAGCCGGAGCAGGTGACCACACAAAACCCCGCCCTCAATGCCGAGAAGCCGACGAAAACCTCCAAAAACTCCCATAATCCCACAGCCCCCCAGGTTGCAACCACTAAACAACGCTCTTACCAAACAGCCCGCACCAAACAACCCGGCTGGCCGGTCCACGACCACACCGCAGCTCATAGACCAACGCCGCAGGACCGCCCGCAACCGCCGCATCCCCCAACCACGCGCACCTCAAGCAGCGGTCGAACGGTCCCGCACCGACAAGAACCAGAGACCCCGACGGTGCGCAAAACTCCCGGGCCACTCAACGCCCGACGCCAAAACACAAAACACGGCCGGGCCTACTGAGTACCACGTCTCTGGCATCCCACGAGCCCGCAGACCTCGTTGCCATCCACAGGCGGGAACCGGTTCCACCCCGCTTACGCCGCTACGTCCGCCGACTGCGCCCAAACGCGAGAGGCAGCCCGCACGCAGCGAAAACACCCGACAGCGGAGCACCGGCCGAAGGGGTGCCCTGCAACGCTGACCCCGCAAGGACGCTCCAAGCCCCCCTAGGGTCACCACCCATTACTTCATGTGAGTCTCACCGCCGTGGATGTCAATGACATCTAGATAAAAAAACGGGGGGCATCTTGGCAAAAAATCTAGCACACCAACCCGGACCAATTAGTTCAAATGAAACGGCCGCCCAACCAAGCAAAAGCACAACAATCTTGGCAACCAACTACTCGTACCACACAGCATCCTGAAGCCGCTTCTGGTCTTCAAGAAATCTAGCATATTCCTCATTCGTTGCCTTGCGTAAATGCCGATCTTCAACTATGGTGGCGTGTTCGCTCCATTGATTGCGGTTATTTGTAACCACATTGTCAGGAATATTGTCGTGGACAGAAAACAAAACTGCCAGCGAATGAAAGCACCTCTTCGAAAGATCACTGCGCTTATTCTGCCGCTTGTCGCAGCATCCCATGAGAAATGTCGCCAAGTCTCTGTCAGCACACCCAATGTGGCGAACCAACCAACCATTGATGTAGTCAACTACATCTGAAGAAAAAGCTAATCCATCATTGCGAAGCCTGAGATGGACACATTCAACGGTAACAAGTAGTACACGGTGCTCAGATATATGCGCTTTAACAAATGGATAATCATAATGCCTCATCAATCCTTCCTCACGCCCAAAGTGAGCAGTTAAATCAGAAATGAACCCTTCAATCAGCTTGAGTTGATTGTGTTTTGCAAACTTTACGTCATCATCAGTTTTAGTGCTATATTTTGTAGCAGCGCGCAACACATCAACCGACTTGAACAAAGCGGCGTCATCCTCATTCATCACCGAAAATATCCTGTCCGAGAACAAATGCGTCATGATACCCATGTCACCCTCCACCACACCACGCTCATGCCAAACAGGGAATTGGCCAGCACGCCACAACGCTGGGTATATTGTTATAAATACCAGAATTTCAAGGCAATATACGTGATTTTTCGTAGGGATATTTACGTGGCGGGAGCCAGCGCCCCATTATGGCCCCAGCCCCCGATCACACTAAACACCGATCACATTACCCCGGCACTTCGCCTTAACGAAGCATATCGCGGCGATCAGGTGATCCGGACCAAACGTCCGACTCGGGCGGCGGCGGGTCCACAGCCTGCTTGCCACCGATGATCGGATGGACTGTACGCAACATATTGAACACGTCAGTCGGCTTGATACCATCCCTCGTCATTAATTGGCGGCAAATTGGGTCTGCGATTAATTCAACAATCTCCGCGCTGGTGTGGGTCATCGCGCCACCTCCCTTGCAAACTGGTACTGATGATTGGCGACAGCTCAGCTCGAAACAAAACTCCCAACCACGGACCTAGGTAAGACTGTAAACCATTTCATTTCAAGATTTATCTAAAATCTTTCGGATTCCGAAAATTTCATAGCTGACTTGACACAGCGGCTTCCCGGAACCGGCATCCATATTGGATTGCCTGAATTGGATTGCCCGAGATTTCGCCTGCCGCGATGTTTTGTCGCAGCATTAGCGACATGCCTAACAATCGAAACAATGTTGTCAATTCCTTGGCGTCCTATTGCCGCAACGGCCACGCAGGACTAGATAGAAAGGGTGTTTGTCTCTGATCGGGGAGAGCGGCAATGGCTTTCTTGAACCGCAGAATTCTGGTCGGAAGCCGGTCATTGTGTTGTTTTGAGGGCCAGTTTCTGACGTGTTGCCTGACAATCAAGCAAGTCGGGCTGTGGGCGGCAGGCATCCTAGGGTTGGGCGGCGATGAAGCAGCGAAATACGCTCAAGGCCTGACCGTGGATTTCGTGGAATCGAACGGCGTGGCTGACCTGGGTCAGAGGATCCAGGCTGATTTCCAAGCCAAAGGGCTCGAAGTGAGCCCCCATCGCATTGACATGATTATATCACGTCAATGGGAAGAGGCTAGGCGACAGGTTGCTCTTCGTTACTTGCAGGTGAGCGTCGCCAGGGATGGCGGGTGGGATCGGCGAGGGCACCCTAGGGGCATGCGGGCACCGGCCGGGACGCGGGTCGTGAAGAGAGAGCCGCTTTTTCAGGGCTTTATGGGGCTGCTGTCGAGCATGGGCGGCGCGCGTGAGCGTCACTTCCCAAACCAAGTATCCATTTGCCATTGAGAAGAAGTAACGGCGCGCCTTCGCGTGTTCCCATAGCGTATGACGGGTGGGGCATATGCCGGGGACGCGCGATGGTGTGCCCGCCGTGCTGCCCCCCTCTCCTCCCCTGCTCCCCCCGAACAGACTCTAACTCTTTTAGATATGTTATGTATCCTTTTAGATATGTTATGTATCCTTTCGGTTTAATCCGTTTGAGAGATTGCTTGAGAGATTTGTTTGGGCCTAATTTGTCAGCAGTTGTGGCCATGCGGGCGTACAAGGTGCGCGGCTATCTTTTGATAGTTCCACTCCAAGTTCTTATCTGAATATAAAGTAGGAGACAGTACATGATTGAGCTCGGAAAACTTCAATCTACGATTCAGGAGACCCAAGAGGTCATATCCCATAATATCGATGCCTTGATTGAGGTAACAACGAAGTCCTTAGAACTTCAGCAGACCTTGGCTTCCAATTGAAAGCTTCCGGCGCGCACGGCGTCCGTCAAGCAATTGGCAAGAGTATCGGGCTTCGTGATCCCCGGACGTGATCATGATGTGGGAATGGGGAGGGAGGCAAAACTGCAGCCGCTACGAAATTGTTTACACAGGTGTCCCAACCAGCTGTAGAATGCCCCCCTTTGCCAAGCCATTTAGACGTTGGGATTCTCCTTGCCGGATGCCACCACATGACCAGCGGGCTCTTTCCAGCCAACCGGGCGGGTCGCCTTGGTCTGCGGCTCAGGTTGGTGGCGTTTCTGACTATTTCACTCATCGGCTGGGGTATTCTGGTCTGGCTGCAAACTGAGCGCCGGGTCGGTGCTGGTCTTGACGTTGAGATCACCGAGAACGCCAATTGTGCCGGTCAGCTTGTCGATGTTACATCCGTTGCCGACCGAGTCGCCCCGTGGAATGAGCAACTGGACATAAATAACAGCGCATATCTAAACGGTATCACACATCAAATCCTTGCCCCCACAACCGAATATTCCCAGCCCAACGCTGATTTCAACCTATTGCGGATTATGGTATTTTTTGTTGGCGGATTTATTTTATTATTTGTAACAAGCATTTTTTATTTTCTCCGGCAAATCAGGGAATATCGCTTGAAATTGCAGCATGAGCGCGAGGCCCTGGCACAATATCAAATACAATTCCGGCTATTCGCCGAGGCCGTCTCAGATGTTTTGTGGCTGGCCGATACCGACTTGACCAGAATAGATTACATCAACCCAGCATTTCAACATATATGGGGCCGCTTACCAAGCGTGGGCATTGAAAACCCGATATCCATTCTTGAGCACATCCATCCCGATGACCGGCCCATGATACTTCGCGCAATCTGCGATTCCAGGGTTGCCGCGCAAACCTTGGAGCTTGAATTCAGGGTGATTTGGCCGGACGACTCGTTCAGCCTGCTTCACAGTTGCAGCTTTCCGGTTTTAGACGTATCGGGGCGCGTTACCGGATACGCCGGCGTCCTCCATGATATTACCGAGTCTCGACTTTCAGAGGAACTGGTTAGGGCCAAGCTGCAAGCCGAAGCGGCCAATGAGGCGAAGGCCAACTTTCTAGCAGCGATGAGCCACGAAATTAGGACGCCGATGAACGCGGTGGTCGGATTTAGTCATCTCATGTTAAAAACTGAACTTACGCCAAAGCAATGCGAGTATGTCCATAACATCGGAACCGCATCGGCAACCATGATGAGTCTTTTGGGTAATATTCTCGATTTCTCCAAGATTGAAGCGGGCAAAATGCAGCTAGAAATACGTGAATTTAACTTACAGACTGAATTAACGGACGTGGCAGAGGTTACATCCATTCAAGTCAAGGATAAGGGTCTGATTCTGCGTTTCGATAATGCCGACGACGTGCCGCCGAACTTGCTTGGTGATCCGCTCCGACTGAAACAGGTACTCCTCAACCTGATCGGCAATGCTATCAAGTTTACCGAGCGTGGCGAAATACAGGTAAATATTGCAATTGCCGAACGAAAGGCGGAGTCGGTGATGCTGTCGTTTACCGTTC
>SESH01037945.1_pt1 | contig 13945 bp, 11 predicted proteins | sample 3171561 | NCBI WGS metagenome assembly SESH01 (sample SAMN10866947, study PRJNA518727) | freshwater metagenome | biome: subpolar coniferous forest; feature: holomictic lake; material: water; isolation source: holomictic Lake 442 2011 16.5 m and 2014 13 m | place: Canada: near Kenora, Ontario
CGGGGCCTTCACTTACCTTTTACTGGCCGCGCATTCCCCAGGCTGCCTCAGCAGAGTTTGGGGGCGAGTCACGGGTCTACTGGCGAGGGGATGATCCCCACCTGGAGGCCTGCCGGGCCTGCCATGCCGGAGGACTGGCCGATCCCGCCCAGCGCAGCCACTGGCGGGCCAAGAAGATCGGGTAGGGAGCGCAAACGAACGGCCGACACGCTGGCCGGCCGTTCCGCGCTGACAGCAGACCCTAGTCGATGGTGAATTCACCGGTATCGATGATGGTGATTTCCGTGGGCAGGAAGCGGATGTCGTAGCCCTGCTCCTTCAGCTGGTGATAGACCAGCTCGGCCCGCATGCCGGTGGAGCAATGACAGATGAGCTTTGCGGTCTTGGGGAGCTCAGCAAGACGGGAGAGAATCTGGGGCTCTGGAATGACGAGCGCGCCCTTGATGATCCCGTTCTTGGTTTCTTCGGGGTTGCGGACATCCAGGACCACCACACCGCGCCCGGCAGGGGGCAGTTCGGCCAGCTTGGTGAATTCAGCCGGGGAGATGGAGCCTGGGCGCGGCTTGGGCACATAGACGGCTTGGGTTGCCAGGGTGCCGATCTCCACGGGCAGGGCAGCGGCCTGCCAGGCTTGGAACCCGCCGCTCAGAATATTCACGCCAACATAGCCCGCCTTTACCAGTTCCTGGGCCACGGTCTTGGCCGAATCGCCACCCGTTTCGTCCACCACGACGACCGGGGGTTTCAGCTTGGCAACGGGGAAGCTCTTGAGGAGCTCGGCCATCTTGCTGGGCTCGGCGGCGACGGCACCCTTCACAAATCCTTTGGTCGCGGTAGCAGCGGGTCGCGCATCCAGGATGATGAGGGGCATGGCGCTATCGACATAGGCAGCCTTCATCGAGGCTGGGCTGAGCACGCCATAGCCCTTCTTGCTCCAAGCGGGCATGCCATCAATGAAGACCTTGGCGTTGGTGTAGCCAAGCTTGCGGGCCTTGGCCAGGGAGCCTGGACTCATGTTGCAGGTCTTGCCACTGCAGTAGAAGATCACCAGGGCCTTCTTGTCTGCTGGGAGCTTGTCCACATTCTTGTCAAAGGCGGGGAAGGGCAGGTTCACGGCGGTGGGGATGGCTCCCTCCATGAAGCGGGGCGCGGGGCGCGAATCAAACAGGAAGTAGGCGCCCTTGTCGTTGCCTGTGGCCACCAATTTCTGCACCTCCTCCAGGGTGATGGTTTCGTGGGCGGCCAGCTTGACGGGAGGCTTGATGGCCACGACCACAGCGGTTTTCACCCCGTCCTTCTCGGTGTATTCAACGCGCACTTCATGGCCCTTGGCGATGCCCTTCAGGGCGACTTCCACACTCGCGGCCGGTTCAGGGGTGATGACCTTCACCGTGGCCTTGTCGTAGCGCAACACTTCCGTGCGCTCGTCCACCTTCAATTGGAAAGAGTTGCTCAAAGGGGCCAGAAGGTCGAAGTGGCCACGGAGGTTGTCCGGGGCTGTGGTGTGGCAGAGGGTACAGAGTTTTGCCGAAGCGGGCTTCCGGGGTGCCGGTTCGGCGGCTACCAGGGCGGGCAGAATCAGCAGAGCGAAAAGAAAACGAGACGGCATGGAGGCTCCTCCGGGAGATAGGGACACCGGAAGTTTGAGCATTCATGATGAGTCGATCAACAAACATGTGATCTGCGTCCATCTCCACCTGAATGGAGAGTTTACTAAAGACCAACAAAATCAGACTATAACGATATTGGCATAAAATGTTTTTTCTTGGGTCTCGGCCTACTCCGCCTGGGCGTAGACCTCACGGGGCTTGCCAGCCCCCCTGTCAGGTCCAACGATGCCCTCCGCTTCCATGCGGTCGATCAATCGCGCAGCGCGGCCGTAGCCTAGGTTGAGCTTGCGCTGGAGGAGGCTGGTGCTGGCCTTCCGCTCGCGCACCACCACTGCTATGGCCCGGCGATAGATGTCATCGACGCCGTCCATTTCGGCCTCGTCGAAGAGGGCTGTTTCTTCATCCGTTTCCATGGCACTGATGAGGGCCTGGTTGTAATCGGGACGACCCCGTTCCCTTAGCCAAGTCACCAGGCGCAGGGTCTCCACCTCGCTGAGGAAGGGCGCATGAATGCGCTTGGGATGGCTCGCACCGTTCGGCAGGAACAGCGCGTCGCCCGCACCCAGCAGTTGTTCGCCGCCGCCGCAGTCGAGGATGGTTCGGCTATCGATCTTTGTCCGCACACGGTAGCTGAGGCGGCTGGGCAGGTTGGCCTTGATGACGCCGGTGACCACATCCACGCTGGGTCGCTGGGTGGCGAGGATGAGATGGATGCCCACGGCCCGGGCCTTCTGGGCGATGCGGGCGATGCTGTCCTCCACCTCGCTGCGGGCCACCATCATGAGGTCCGCCAGTTCATCGATGACCACCAGCACGTAGGGCAGCGGCTCCAGTATGGCGGGACGATCGGGCCAGCGGGGATTGGGGGTGCGGTCAGTGAGGTCCAGGGAACCGCCGGCGTCCGCGATCTTGGCGTTGAAGCCCTTCAGGTCGCGCACGCTGAGCAGGGCCAGTCGGCGGTAGCGATCCTCCATCTGGGCCACCACCCACTTGAGGACGCGGCCAGCCTCCTTCATATCCGTCACCACCGGTGCCCAAAGATGCGGGATGTCCTCGTAGACGCCCAGCTCCACCATCTTGGGATCCACCAGGATGAGTTTCACCTCGTCGGGCATGGCCCGCACCAGGCAGGAGCAGATCATGGCGTTCACGCCCACGCTCTTGCCGCTACCGGTGCTGCCGCCGATGAGCAGGTGGGGCATCTTGTTCAGGTCAGCCACCACGGGACGGCCGGCAATGTCCTTGCCCAGTGCCAACTGCAGCAGACCGCTCGCATCGCGGAAGGAGGGGCTGTCGATCACTTCGCGGAAGGTGATGATCTCCCGCTTGGGGTTGGGGACTTCGATGCCAACCAGGTTCTTGCCGGGGATGCGGTCCATGCGCACGGCTTCGGCCTGGAGGGCCAGGGCCAGATCCTCCTCCATGCCCAGGATGCGGGACAGGGGAATGCCGGCATCCGGTTGGAATTCGAAGACGGTGACTACTGGACCTGGTTGCATGCCCGTGACCACGCCCTTGATCTTGAATTCAGACAGTTTCTGTCCAATCCGTTCCTTGACGACCTCCAGCAGGGCTAGGTCGATCTTGGCATGCTGGCCGGGTGGATCGAAGAGCAGGCGCGGTGGCAGGGTTTCGCGCTCCGTGATGGAGGGCCCGGGGCGTTCCTGCTGCAGCGGCGGCAGCGGCTTGGCAGGCGTGGGCTCCGTGAGCGGAAGAGGGGGCTGGATCACCTCGTGGCCAAACCGGTCTCTGACCACCTGGGCACGGGCCACGGTGGGCTTGGGCCTGGGTGGGGGAGGTGCCGCAGCCAGCAGCTTCGCCCGGAAGGGGGCTGTTACCTCGTTGCCCGAGGGGCCTGTTGCCGGGAGGGCCCGGGTTTCGATCACGACCGAGGAGGCGTCCAGGTTCATGGAATGGATGGGCGGGAGGAAGTCCTCGGCGGAGAGTTGTGGTTGCTGCTTCCGGGCTGAGACGGTCTCCATCTCTGCCTTGAGCAGGGATTCACGCTGGAATTCCAGTGCCTCTTGGCGCTGCGCTAGGGCTTGCAATGCCATGGCATCTCCAGCATCAAGCTCGGGCTGATCGTGCCGACGGCCGCGCAGGAAAGGGCGTTTCACCATGGTGAGGAACCCCTGCAGCCCTTTGGCCGGCATGGGCTTCATCCAGGGCCAGGCCTTTTCGCCGAACCAACGGGTGAGCAGCGCGCCAATGGCGCGGGTCACCACGGGGGCCAGGACCAGAGCGCAGAGGAGCACGGTGATGGTCAGGAGCAGAGGCAGGCCCACGGGACCCAGGAAGCGTCGCTGCCCAGGCCAAATGGCGCTACCCACCCAGCCGCCCCAGCGCAGCTGAACAGTTCCGCCTTCGGGCAGGCCGGTCCAGACCCGCGTACCGAAGGCACCCAGGGCGGTCCAGGCGGAAAGGGCAAGGCCCAACCAAGCCAGGCGGCCGGGCCAGCTGCGGCCCTTCCGGGGCCAGGCCTCCCAGAGCAGGTAGGGCGGCACGATCCAACTGCCGAGTCCCATGATGGTCTGGAACAATCCGGCCAGGGTGGCCCCCACGGTACCGCAGAGGTTCTGCACCGCCGTCACTGTTGCACCCTGGGTGAAGGGATGGGGATCCAGGGGGTGGAAGCTGGCCAGGGAGAGAAGCAGAACCAAGGCTGTGAAACCCAGCACGGCTCTCAGCATCCAGCGGCCGATTCCCTTCAACGCGCCTCCTTGACTGGTCTCCCATCAGTGTAGCCCAGCACATGTGACTTCAGCGGCTCTGCGTGGCTGCTCCGTCAAGCAGGGCGAGGCGGCGGTGGGAGTCCCAGGCCGGTTTACCGAGGTCCTGCAGGAAGGTTCCGGCGGACACGAAGCTCCAGCCCTCCTTACGGGCTCGATCCATAAAGGCCCCGAGGCCGTTGGTGGGACGATCGGCGGAGCTGCGCTCGGAGCCGAGGTGCATGAGGACAATGAGCCCATCGCCATCGCGCCCCAGGCGCGTCTGCAGGCGCTGAACGATGGCTTCGCCACTGCGGTAGAGGCGGCGTTCCTTCGGTGTGGCCCAGTCCAGTGTGTCAGCGCCCTCGCTCCAGCCCACATGGCGGTAGCCGAGTTCCTCGGCCCAGCGGCGGATGTCCGCAGTGTGCTCGCCGAAGGGCGCCCGCCAGAAGGGATCCATGGGGCGACCGATGAGGGCCACCAGTGCCGCATCGGCATCCAGCAGCTCGCGCTGCACGCGCTCGCGGGTCCAGGCGGGATCCCGCTTCATGCCCGGTGCGAAGTGGGGGTGGTTCATGGTGTGGTTGCCAAGTTCGTGGCCCTCGGCGGCCATGCGCTTGACCAGGGCGGGAAAGTGCTTGATGAAATGGCCTGTCAAGAACAGGGTGGTGCGCACCCCGCGGGCCTTCAGCAGATCGAGCACCTCCGCCGCCACCGCAGCGTTGGAGCCGCCATCGAAGCTGAGCAGGATCCGTTTGCGGCCACTGGGGCCGCGAGTCAGGTTCGACGCCTCGCCCATGCCGGGCCAGAGGGCAGTGGCTCCGGACGGAGTGGGGGCGGGCGCAGGCTGGCTGGGCCTGGGCACCACGGGATCGACCAGGAGCGGGCCGATGGTGGAGGGGCGGCGTGGAATGTCGCCGGGTGCGGAAGAGGCGCTGGGCCAGGAAAGTGGCCTCCGGTCCGGAATAGGTGAGATCGGGGCGCTCTTCAGGCGGGCTTCGGTTCGAGTTTTGGAGTCTAGGCCAGAGGGAGCTGGTGGCAGTTCCGTGGGCGCTACGCCAGCACTGGGGATGGAGGCGTTCCAGCGGTCAGGAATGGGTGGAACCGGGGAATTCTGGGGGCGAGTATCGGTGCGGGTCCAGGCAGGCAGGACAGGGGCCACACCGGCACTGGGGAGGGCGGGGTTCCGACGGTCGGGAATGGGCGGCACCGCTGGATTTTCGGGGCGGGTCTCGGTGCGGGTCCAGGCTGGCAGGACAGGGGCCACACCGGCACTGGGGAGAGCGGGGTTCCGGCGGTCGGGAATGGGCGGCACCGATGGCTTTTCGGGGCGGGTCTCGGTGTGGGTGTGGGAAGGCGGCTCTGGGGCGGCCCGGGGGGGCTCCGCAGACCGGGCGAAGCGGCTTGGCCCAGGCGTTGGTGGTGGCAGTGCTGGGGCGAAGGTGAACCGTGCCAGCTCGCGACCGTCTTCGGTGCGCAGGACGGCCTGTTCGCCATCGGGGGGGCGGAAGAACTCCCAGCGCACCGGTCCGGGTTCTGCATACCGGCTCTCCCGAATCGACCGGCCCTCCAGGACCAGTTGGGTGGGTTCTGCGACTTCGCCTTCGATGACAGCCAACCCCCCGATGGGGTGCCACTCCCAGGGGCTGAGTGGTGCTGCCTGCGAGACCGGTGATGGGGGGGCTATGGCTGAGTCCTTCTTTCGGTCACAGGCGACCAACACCAGGAGCAGGACTGCTGCGAGGCGGCCCTTCATGGGCCATCCGCCGCACGGCAGAGCGCCCAGTAGTTGGCCTTTTCGCGGATGCGGACCCAGCGCGGCCGCAGGGCCCTGGCCTGCAGATGCAGAAAGGCCTGTTCCGCCAGCAACTCGGCGGTGGGGTTGCGACCGGTCAGGGTGGGCAGGTCGTTCAGCAGGGTGTAGTCGATGGCCGCGACCCAGGCGTCCAGGGCCTTTGTAAAGGCCGCTTCCTCTTCCTCGCTGTTCAGGCCCACCGCTGCTTCCACCTCCCAGTTGTGCCCATGGCGATCCTCCTGAAACCCCGGGAGGTCATGGAAGTGGTCCGCCACGAAGGGGCGCCGCAGGGAGAGGGTGAAGGCCATGGGTGAGTATAGCTATCAGCGATCTGCTATGAGCTGTCAGCTGTCGGCTCCCAGTTCGGTGCGGAGGGCTGCCAGGAAAGCCAGCAGGGCACGCTGGCGGTCCTCGGCGAGGCGCCGACCCGCAGCGGTCTTCATGCCATCGGCCAACCGCAACAGCTTCTTTTCGAAGTGATCCAGGCTCCAGGCTTTGTCGTCCAGGTCCCGCTGCTCGGCCCAGGGATCCAGGGGATGCCACAATCCGGCCCCGAAACTGGCGCCCGTGGCGAACACCCGGGCGACGCCGATGGCCCCCAGGGCCTCCAGGCGATCCGCGTCCTGCACCACCGCCGCTTCCAGGCTGCCGGGGGTGCCGCCGCCGCTCCAGCTGTGGCTGGCCACGGCCGCAGCAATGGCCTCGGCCCGCCCCTCGAGCCCAGGTGTTTCGAGGCACCAGAGGGGCACCAGGTCGGCAGCCATGGCGGCCGTCTGCGCCGATTCCGGGTGGTTTTTGGGACGATAGACCAGGTCGTGGAGGAGGGCCCCTGCCACGCAGGTGGCTGGATCGGCCCCCTCCTCCAGGGCGAGTTGGAGCGCCAAGCGGGCGACCCTCAGAATGTGGCCCAGATCGTGGGCCGAGTCCCGGGGGAAGGGCTCCAGCGCAAGGTGCGCACGGAGCCGCCCCAGCAGGGTTGCGGACCAGGGGAAGGGGAAGTTGGCGGGCATCGATCTAGGCTAGCCGAGCGAAAGGTCCGGATCGTCATACCATGAAGGATTCCGGCCCGGAGGCCCCATGCGAGCCCAGACCTCGTTCTTCCTGAGCCTGTGCCTCACGGTGACAGCCTTGGCCCAGCGGGCGGATCCTGGCTTCGACCCCGCAAAGGATGTGGCCCTCCGTTTCGAGAAGGGCGCTGTGGTGGCGACCGTTGCGCCTGGAGCCCACCTGAAGGCGTCCTTCATGGCGGTCCGCAAGGTTTCAGGTCCAGGCGTCCTGACCATGGGGAAGCTGCCGCCCACGCCAGAAAAGGATGAGCTCGGCGATGGCATCTGGCATGGCCAGGTGAAGGTCCCGGTCAGTGGCGTGGGCCTCCGGGGCACCGTGACCCTCGAAGTGACCTACCAGCCCTGCACCGAAGGCGAGGGCGGCGTCTGCTACCCGCCTACCACCCAAAAACTTGCCGTGCAGGCCGCCGATATCCCGGCGGCGCCATCGGCAGTGGCCGCGCCGGCCTTGCCAGTGGAGAAGGACCTGGAACAGCCGAAGGCCGCTGCCACCGTGGTAGGGCCAGTTCCCAGCCCCGCGCCAGCCCCGGAGCGCACCGGTCTGCTGCTGTCCCTCCTCATTGTTTTCCTGGCGGGCATGGGGGCTTCGCTCACACCCTGCGTCTACCCGATGATTCCCATCACCATGGCTATCGTGGGGGCCAAAGGGGGCGGCAAGGCCCGCGGCTTCGCCCTCTCGGCGGTACTGGTGCTGGGCATGGCTGTGACCTATACGACCCTGGGCGTGCTGGCGGCGAAGAGCGGGGCGGCCTTTGGGGCCTTCGCGCAGAAGCCAGCTTTCCTTATTCCCGTCTCCCTTTTATTCGCAGCTTTTGCCCTTTCGCTCCTGGGTGCCTACGAAATCGCTCTGCCCCCAAGCCTGGCCATGAAGCTGCAGGGCGATGGCTCCCGCAAGGGCTTTGGCGGGGCCTTCCTCATGGGACTGGTGCTGGGACCCCTGTCGGCCCCCTGTGTGGGCCCGGTCATTGGCGCTGTTCTGGTGGGCATCGCCCAGCAGGGGGATGCCTGGCTCGGGGGTCTGCAACTCTTTGTCTTCTCAATTGGGATGGGTGTTCTGTTCTTGGCGGTGGGGACCTTCTCCGCCGCCCTGCCCAGGAGCGGTGACTGGCTGACCCGCTTCAAGCAGATCATGGGCCTCGTGGTGTTGGGCTTCGCCGCCTGGAATGTCCGTCTCATCGTGCCGGACGCAGCAAATGCAGCCTTCTGGGCGGTGGTCCTGCTGACGGGTGCCGCAGTCTTCGGCGCCTTCGAGGCTGCGGCAGGCCTGCTGGGACAGTTGCGCAGGGGCTTTGCCATTCTGCTGCTGGTCCTGGGTGTCCTTCTGGGATTGCGGGCGGTGGAAGGCTTGCTGAAGGTGGAGCTGCTGCCGAGGGGCACTGCCGCAGCGGCGAGGGAAGAGCACAGCGGTTGGCTGGAGCAGGACCTGGAAGGTGCCCTCGCCAAGGCCAAGGCGGAGCACAAGTTCGTGGTGGTGGACATCTATGCAGACTGGTGCGCCCAGTGCAAGGAACTGGACGAAAAGACCTGGCCCGATCCGGCCGTGAAGGCGTGGCTCACGGCGAATGCTGTGGCCATCCGCATCGACACGGATGCCAAGCGGAAGGATTTGGCCACCTCTCTACAAATCCGCAGCTATCCCACCGTGCTCCTGCTGGATGGCGAAGGTCGCGAGCTGCGCCGCATCCTGGGCTTCCAGAAGCCCGAGACCATGAAGGCTTGGCTTGAGGGAACCCGTTAGGGGGTCACTGGGGTCTTTTGGGATATTCGAATCCACAAAGGCTGTGGCATCGTTTCCTATCCCTTTGCTTCTGCCGTCCGCTTCATCCCCACCCTGGTCGCCTCCCCTGAGTGAAGGAACCACCATGACAGCCTCACCCACCGCATCCTCGACCACCCCCTTGGCCCAGCGGGTCCAGCGCCAGGAGCTGTCTCCCATCCACCTCCTGGAGCGGGCTGGCGAGGTGTATGCCGAGCGCACGGCCGCCACCGATGGCGATCGGCGCTTCACTTGGCGGGAGTTCCGCGCCAGGTCCCGGAGGTTCGCCTCCGCCCTGCGTGCAGACGGCCTCAAGAAGGGGGACCGGGTGGCCTACCTGGCCTTCAATTCGGAGCCCCTGCTGCTCGCGCACTTTGCGGTGCCCCTCGCAGGCGGCGTCCTGGTGGCCATCAACACCCGGCTGAGCCCGGACGAGATCGCCTACATCATCGAGCACTGCGGTGCCAGCCGGGTCTTCGTGTCGCCGGACCTGTTGCCGGGGCTGGCGGGGGTGCCGCCGACGGTCCAGCGGGTGGTGCTCGGTCCTGACTTCGAGGCCCTGCTTGCCCGGGGCTCCGAAGCGCCGGTGGAACCGTGGCTGCAGAGTGAGGACGAAGCCATCACCATCAACTACACCTCCGGCACCACGGGACGCCCCAAAGGCGTTGTCTACCACCACCGGGGGGCCTACCTCAACGCGCTGGCCATGGTTATCGACCATCGCCTGGCCACGGAGTCCCGCTACCTCTGGACGCTCCCCATGTTCCACTGCAACGGCTGGTGCTTCCCCTGGGCTCTGGCGGCTGTGGGCGCCGAAAGCGTCTGCATTCCCAAGATCGAGCCGGGTCCAACCTGGCAGCTCTTCGATGAAGGCGTGACCCACTTCTGCGCTGCCCCCACGGTCTGCACCATGCTCGTGACCGATCCAGCGGCCCATGTGCTGGTGCGGCCGGTGCGTCTCTTCGCTGCCGGAGCGCCGCCGTCCCCGACCCTCATCGCCCGCATGGGCGAGCTCAACTTCCAGCTGGAGCATGTTTATGGCCTCACGGAGGTCTATGGCCCCTTCACCATCAACGTGGCGGCGCCGGGCCAGGAACAACTGCCGCCGGAAGAGCGGGCGCGGCTTAGGGCCCGCCAGGGCATGGCCAATGTCTGTGGTGGCGAGGTGCGCATCGTGGACCTGGACATGAATGATGTGCCCCGGGATGGCGAGACCATGGGGGAAGTGGTCATGCGCGGCAACGTGGTCATGACGGGCTACTACGATGACCCGGAAGCAACAGCCAAGGCCTTCCAGGGCGGCTGGTTTCACTCCGGGGATTTGGGTGTGCGGCATCCTGATGGTTCCATTGAGCTGCGGGATCGGAAGAAGGACATCATCATTTCCGGCGGCGAGAACATCTCCACCATCGAGGTGGAACAGGCCGTGGTCTCCCACCCGGCGGTGCTGGAGTGCGCCGTGATCGCAGTTCCCGATGAGAAGTGGGGCGAAGTGCCCAAGGCCTTTGTCACCCTCAAGCCAGGGGTCGCGCTCACCGTTGAGGAGCTGGTCGCCCACTGCCGCACCCGCCTCGCCAGCTTCAAGGTGCCCCGGCAGATTGAGTTCGGGGGACTGCCGAAGACCTCCACCGGGAAGATTCAGAAGTTCCTGCTTCGCGACAAGGAATGGCAGGGCCACGACCGGCGCATCAACTAGGCTCTTCAGTTCCAGAGTCATTGAAGCTGGTCGATCTGACACATCCCACCGCCAAAGACCGCAGAGATTCAGCGCTTTGCTTGCGTCCGATCATGAGCCCCCACGATGCGCGGGGGGGCTCACGACCGGAATAAGCGAGCACACCAGGCGCGGGAGAAGGCCAAGCAGATGGAGGCTCGGGCACGGATGCTCGAAGCCCAGGAAAGGGAACAGGCACGAAAGGCAGACGTGGCAAGGAAGGCGATTCTTGGAGGTGCAGTATTGGCCGCTATTCGCGCCGGTCGTCTCGCTCATGAGGACTGGGAGCGCTTTATCCTGCCCAGCATCATCGACCGGGACCGTCAGCGGCTGAAAGGATGGCCCTGGAATGCTGGCGAGTCGAATACTCAACTCGCCGAATCGAAGTGTTAAATATCCTTTGCAGCTAAAAAGGAAAGGCCCTCCACGGCGAGGGCATTCCTGGCGTGTCTCGACGTGGGGGAATGAGGTCTTGAGGCCTCGATGATCCCCAGACAGCAAAGAGCCCCGGAGGTCCGGGGCTCTTGTGGGTCATCGTTCATGCAGCAATGAACGTGGGATGGCTACTTTGCGAGATCAGAAACCAGCAAGGTAGTGCTCGAATTTGAGTCGTATCGAAACCATTGGAGGCGTTTATCAAACACATCAACCTCGGCAATCTCTCGGGCTGAAGTGGGTGCGAACTCATAGCCATGGTCCCGTTCATCCTTTCCGTACGGCCACATGCTCACCCAAGCAGGGAAGTGATAAGGAAACGCCCAATTACCAACTTGGAGTTTTCGTTTGCCTCCCCCAAAGGAAAAGCGCCCGATGCCTGTTAAAGGCTTTGTACTAAGCTCACCAGACTGCTTTCTGGCATGTGCATTCAGGAATGAGCCTGAACCGTCGCTTTGAAAAAATGACTCATAGGAAGCCTTCCCCATGAGCTTTTCCTCACCCGGTTCAATGCTCGTGAATTTGATTGCGCCAAATTCTTTCCCCTTTCGGACGAGCAGGAATATCCCCTTCGGCATTCCAACTGCGCGTGGCCCAACCACGACATGAGCGGCCTGAGCGTCAGAGCTTCCCACTGGCCCCCCTTGATGCGGTGGATCCGCTAGAGCGCTGGTGAACAGCACCACGGAAAGGAATAGAATGAGCAATTTTGCATGCGACATAAACCACCTCAATAGACCAGTTACCAAAGCCTCGCCTTCAATTCCCGCTTGGAGAATCTGGCTTCTTTGGAGGTGGTGGAGGTGGCGGTGGTGGCGGTGGAGTTGGCGGCGTTGCTGGTTCCCCTTGCTCCCAACCTCCCAAACCTCAGTCGAGTAGAAGTGAATCCTTCGCTTCAAGCCTTTGTTCGCCATTCCTGATCCTCTCGGTATCGGACTGCGGGTATTGGGAGGTCTTTCCTCAGCGCCACTTCCTGGCGTAACCCTTCTTAACGACACGGACAATGAAGCTACCCAACCCGCGTCCAGCCCGAGCAAGGCTCTGCATCTCCTGGATGTTCGCCTGACTCGTGCTGGTGCCGTTGTAGAGGTAGAACCAGCCTGAGTCGAACTGAACCGTGATCGCCCCCGATTCGATCTCGAAGGCGATCACCGCTGAGTTGCCACTGAGGTTTGCGTATCGCTCCATGGCGTGCCCCTTTCAGGGTGCTGTGCTGTGGGCTTGCAGGCTGGCTTGCTACTGGGATTGGGGAAGGAATCCAAATGGGATGGCAGAGATGGCTTGCTTACTAGTGTCTCCACCACATGAGTTTCTTTAAGGCAGGACTCCAGTAGAGGTGAACTCGATCGCAATCTCCCCCACTCAATCTCAATCCTTTTACATCCGCCTCCGGGCTCATCCCTTCTAGTGCTCCTGATGGCTCCGGCGGAGAATTTTTCAATGCCTCAACCTCTAACTTAGCGGGAAGGGCGCAAATCCCCTTCTGGACCCCAGGATCGATTGCAAAGTCTTCCGAGAATACAGATGAAGAGGTGGTGAGTGGACCGACGATGACTGCGACATGAACCTTCTGATCAGATGTCCCTAACACTGCAAAGTTCGAAGGTTTCTCGTCTACGAAATTTGATCTTATTAGGGTCTTCGAGTCCCATTTCACATTGGGTCTAGCCCTCTGAAGAAGCATCAGGACATTACTTCGCTGCTTCTTAGAGATCGTAGGTTGCACTGCGAATAGGCAGGCATGAGCGAGCATCACAGCTATGGCGACCGTTTTCATTTTTCTCCTCATCGGAACCCATGCGTTCCCTTAGTCTATCTTTTCCTTCTTAATTTCGTCTTTCTTATCCTTCCATTGCTTATTGTTATCTTCAGCCTTCTTATCCTTCTCTTTTGCATCTATATGGTTTTCAAAATGCCATCCTTCCGGATTGGTCTTCCAGTCTCCACCCCACGAGAGACCACTGTCCTTAGCGTCCTTAACGATTCCGTGTTCCGAGGTAATTTCGTCCTTCGTCTCAGCCTTCTTTTCGGTTCCGCTCTTGTCCTTTGTCGTCGTTTCCTTTGTAAGGGTGATGTCAACAGCTAAGCCAGCCTCATGGTAGGAGGTGTTTTTCGTCGCATTCGAATTTTTCTCTGCTTCCTTCTTCTGACCTTCACTCGTCCTGAAACTACTGTTGATCTGGACCGTCAAATTGTTCTTCTTTGCATAGGCAACAAGAGCCTTTAGCCCTTTGACCATGTCCTTATCGATGTAGACCTTTGTCCCGGTTGTCGCAGCATTCCCGACTTTCACCTTGTTGTATGCAAACTCAGCTTCGACCAATTCCATCCCATTCGGGTCGAAATACATCACCGGGTTGTTCTGAACATACGAGTAAATGTTCCAGCTCTGCGTCTCTTCAAAGTGCTGGTCCCGCGCCGGGTCGGGGCTCAGGAACCTGCCATACCAGGGGGCGTAGAAGCGAGCCTGCATGTAGATGAGGCCAGAGGGATCAGTTTGCTCGTGATTTGTATAGCCCTTCGCCACGGTGATTCCTGCCACATCGAGCGTTTGACCGAATGGTAGGAATTTCTGCCTTCCCAGTAGCCTGCCGCTGGCGTCGAGGATTAACCGGGGACTCCCCAGATGATCCGTCAGTGTGATCCGAGTTCCGCTGGAGTCCAGCTCAGCGATCTCCTCGGTCCCCATGTAGATGATGTCCCGCTGCCAGGTCGCAATCCCTGGCTGGTTCACGCTGACCGTCAGGCTACTGGAGACGGCCTGTCCACCCGCATCCGAAGCGGTAAGGACATAGGTCGTGGTGACAGAAGGGTTCACAACTCTGCTGCTACCGGTAACAGCCCCTACCTCGTTTATAGA
>SESH01046069.1_pt1 | contig 13924 bp, 10 predicted proteins | sample 3171561 | NCBI WGS metagenome assembly SESH01 (sample SAMN10866947, study PRJNA518727) | freshwater metagenome | biome: subpolar coniferous forest; feature: holomictic lake; material: water; isolation source: holomictic Lake 442 2011 16.5 m and 2014 13 m | place: Canada: near Kenora, Ontario
AGCCTCGCTGCGGCTAAGCTTGCCGCGAAGGTAAGGGGACGCGGAACATGGGCACGATTGCATTCGACACCCTCAAGCTGGCTCGGAAACTCGAGACCGCTGGCTATTCCGCCAAACAGGCGGGGGACACTGCCGAGGCGCTAGCGGAAGCCGTGGGCGCGGAAATCGCCACCAAAAACGATCTCGAACTGCTTAAACGCGACATGAAAATCTGGTTCGGCACCGTCATGGTGGTAGCTGTCGGCGTCATCCTCGCGGCCGTTAGGTATCTGCCACCGCAACACTAGGCCATTAGTATTACATTAGGCCATCAGTACAACCCTACGCCACCTTGCGCCGACGAACCAGCAACCGGCCCAGCTCGCTATGACCAACGGCACCGGTCAGCAGGGCCAGCGCCATAAACACAGCAAAGCCGCCAGCGCATAGTCCGGCCAGCGCGGCAACACGTATCAGCAAATGAGGATCGGCGAAGGCCGGAGCCAGTGCGTGTTCGGCCGAAGCCACCACCGCAACCATAACCACGGTTGCAAAGACCATGCGCGGGACGCGGTGCCGCAACCGCTCATCAAACCGCAAGAAGCCCCGTCGGCTCAGCGCCCAAACCAGCAAGCCGACATTGACCCAGGCGGAAACAGCGGTAGCCATGGCCAACCCAACCTGAGCCAACGGCCCCATCAACACCACCTTGAGCGCCACGTTGACCGCAACCGCGACCAGCGCCAACCGCACCGGCGTCGTCGTATCCTGACGGGCGTGAAATCCGGGCACCAAGCTTTTCAACAGGACAAAGGCGGGCAACCCAAACGAATAGGCCATCAGCGTGTTGGCCGAAGCGGCGGCGTCGGCGGCACTAAAGGCCCCGCGCTGAAACAGCACCGCCATCATCGGATGAGCCGCCACCATGAACGCCGCTGCCGCTGGTAGGGTCAGCAACAGCGACAACTCGATGCAGCGATTCTGGCTAGCCTTGGCCGCCGCCGGATCATCGCCCTTGAGCTGTCGCGCCATCTCGGGCAACAGCACGGTTCCCACCGCGATCCCAATCACCCCCAAGGGCAACTGGTTGAGCCGGTCGGCATAGTAAAGATATGAAACCGCACCGGTCGGCAAAAACGAGGCGATCACGGTATCAATCAACACGTTGATTTGAACTAGCCCGGCCCCCAGCGCCGCCGGCCCGAGCACCCGCAAAAAGTGCCTGACTCCGGGCGTCAGTCGCGGCCGCACCAGCCCCAGCCCCATACCGGCCCGCTTGGCATCCCAAGCCAGATAGGCCAGCTGCGCCACCCCGGCCGTCATTACGCCCCAAGCCAAGGCATGGCCAGGGGTTTGCACAAACGGCGTCAGCCCCAACAGCGCCGCAATCAAGCAAGCATTAAGCACTATAGGCGCAGCAGCAGCAGCCGTGAAACGTTTTAGCCCATTAAGCATGGCCCCCAGCAGCGCCACCACACAGATCAGCGGCAAATAGGGAAAGGTAATGCGGGTAAACAGCACCGCCAGCTCGAACTTGCCCGGATTGGCCGAAAATCCCGGAGCAAAGGCCGCGATGAACCACGGCATGATCGTCATTATCAATGCCACCAGTGCAAAAAGGCTTACCAGCAGGATCGCCATCACCTCCTCGGCGAAGCGGCGTGCGGCATCAAGGCCGTCACGCACTAGGCGTTCGGCGAACACCGGAACGAATGCTGCATTGAACGCCCCTTCGGCGAACAGCGCACGAAAATGATTAGGCAGCCGGAACGCCACGAAAAAGGCGTCAGCAACCGGCCCCGCTCCAAGTATCTGGGCGATCAGCACATCGCGAATAAATCCGAACACTCGGCTGACCAGCGACAACCCGGCAACCGATAGAATATTGCGCAACACAGACAGGACCTCTCAGACAAAGTTACCGGCGTTATTTCTTGCGATAAAGCACCGTGCCCGGCCCCCACTCTGTCGCGAACTGCTCAGGCCGCCGCAGCACATCGGTCGGCCCCAGCGCCAGCGTGCCATTGCGACCAAGGGCGCGGTAAAAAAGCCCCTGAGCATGGCAACGCACGCGATCACTGAGGTAGATCAGGACGTTACGGCAAAGTACAAGGTTAACGCCCAACGTCGGCGGGTCGAGCGCGGCCAGATTGGCCGGCATGAAGTTGGTCAGTTCACGGATTTCCGGCCGCACCAGCCATGACCCCGGCAAGGACTGTGACACCTCTGCCGGAGTCGCCTCGAAATAACAGAACAGCGCCTCCGGTAGCGCGCGAAACGGTCCCATCGGGAAATCTGCATAATGCCCGGTTTCTGCTCCAAGCAAAGCGGCGCGGTCGATATCGGTTCCGAGCACCTTGATGCGCCAACGGGGACTAATCAAGATGCGCCCGTCGCCCCTGATCTCGGCCTCACCTACCTCACGCAAGGCCTCAACGATCAGGATGGCCATGGTGTAGACTTCTTCGCCGGTGGAGCAGCCGGCACACCAGCAGGTTAACCGCGCCTGCGGCTCATTGGACTGAGCAGCAATCAGCCCCGCCAGCAAATGGCGGCGGATAAAAGCCAACTGTTCAGGATCACGGTAGAAATAGGTCTCGTTGACGGTCAAACACTGTATCAGCGTCGCCCAGCCGGGGCCGTCAATTGTTTCCGCCTCCAGACTGGAGAGCCACAGCGAAAGCGCAGCCGCCGGCATCATCGCCACCAGCCGTTCCAATCGTTCGCCAACGCCTGCGCCAACACCGTCGCCTGCCTCGATGCCGGTGCGCGCCTCGATCAGCGATGATATCCGCTTCCGCAGCTCAAAACCACCGCCCAAGCTCCGCACCGGCGAATCGGGCAAGCTCCGCACCGGCGAAGCGGGCGCTGAACCACTATCACAGGCCAGTTGGCCCAGCGCAAATGTCCGCCTGAAACGCTGGTCCTCTGCCCGCAGCTTGGCGGAGAGCGCGCCCAGATCAATCTCCGGCACAGGATCGTTCATTGTTGCCACCTTGACGACACGGGCTACCTTTACGCTGAAGCAGGCGAAAAACCCCGGTGCCGCGAGCGCTCCATCGCCAAAAACTCCTCCGGCCGGGCGTTTAGCCAGAGTATGCCCTTGCCGTCCGCCGGGTCCAGGACAATTCCCGAGAATAATTTCGGAAGCTCAGGCGCAAGCAGCGGCAGTGGCAGCAAATCTGACGGAACAACCGAACGAAGGCCAATCACCCGGTCGGCCCGCAGCATCACCAGCGCCCCGGCATCACCCTCCCCATAGATCAAATCGACGCCACAGGCCGCCAACTCACCACTCAACCCGAGCAGCACGGCCAGCCCGATCTCGGGCACTAATCTGCCACGCCACGCTATATGGCCACCACCGCTTATTCTGCCACCACCGCCGCGCACCAACAATTCGCGCACCTGCAGCGCCTCGACCATCATTCGGTAGGGCTCGACCACAAACACAAGAAACTGCTTCATGGCATGAGTTCCGGTCGCACCAGAGCCGTTGTCAGCAGGCTTCGTTCGCGGGATTCGGCCAACTGAAACAAATCGCCTCCATCAATGATCAGCACAACCTTGCCGTCGCCAAGCAGCGCCGCCCCGCCAATACCTGGAATGGCAGCAATGCGGGGATGGATGTCACGCACGAACAGCTCCTGACGCCTTACCACCCGGTCGACTTGGAGACCGAGCCGGCGCCGACCGTCACCCAGGACGACAATCGGCAGATCGCCGTCCGGGAGGTCGCCACCACGTCCGGCCAGCAGGTCGGTCAACCGATATAACGGCAGCAACGCCCCATGCAACAGCATTACCGGCTGGCCGTGGAGCATCTGGATGTCGCCGGGCCGGGCACTGCACAGCTCCAGCAGGTGACGGACAGGAATGGCATTGAGCCGGCCCTCGGCCTCGACCAGCAGCACATCTTGAATCGCCGCCGATAAGGGCAGTCGCAAGGTGAAGGTGGCACCGCGTCCGATTTCGGATCTGATGTCAATGGCGCCGCCAAGCCGGGTAACGCCGGTATGGACCACGTCCATCCCTACCCCCCGCCCAGATGTTGACGTCACTTGATCGACAGTTGAAAAGCCGGGCAACAGAATCATTCGGAAAAGGTCGGATTCATGCAGCATCCGGCTGGTCGTCTCGCCCACCAATTGACGGCCGACCGCCCTGAGCCGGATCGCCTCGGCGTCCAGCCCGCGACCGTCGTCAGTAACCTCAATCACCACCCGGTTATCACGCTGGTCGGCGCACACGCTCAGCGTCGCCACTGCCGATTTGCCGACAGCCAGTCGCTCGGCCGGCGTTTCGATCCCGTGGTCGATCGCGTTGCGCACCATATGAATCAACGGGTCGAGCAGGTGGTCGACCATGCTCTTGTCGATCCGCACGTTACGGCCATCAACGCTGACCCGAACCTGCTTGCCCTGGCTCGCCGCCAGATCGCGGGCAAGGCGCGGCAGCCGACCAAACACCGTTTCCACCGGCACCACCCGCAGTTCCAGCGCGGACTCCTGGAGCCGGCCAAGCGTCGCCGCTAAGCGGTCACGAACTTGACGCAAGGCACGGTTGCGCTGTCCCTGGCCGACAGTAAATTTCTGCAGCGCGTCGAGGTGGACGGGATCAGCGCCGCCGTGGGCGCGCATTTCCTTGACTAGCCGCCTCAGATCGAGGGGAAGGTGCGAGCGGTGGTCATCGCCCCAAACCGCGTCGTCCAGCATACCACTGACCGTCACCATCTCGCCGATCGCCACCAGGAACTGATCGACCACCGTGCCAGGTACCCGCAAGACGTTACCGCCAGGACTGGCGGCAACGGCTCCGGTGCCCCGCTCATCCACCAATACAGACGGCACAGCGGTCGGATCGACCACTAAAGCCGGGGCCAAAGCCGGGGCCGACTGGCCGCAGCGTCGAGCCGTCAGGGTCAGGCCGTCGGGATCAATGCCGGCCAAAGCCGCCAACACCGCAGTATCATCCAGCTTAGTCAGCACCAGAAATTGAAACGACAAAGCCACGGCTCCAGGTATTGCCCGGCTAGTCAAGGTCTGACAGTTCGTCTCAAGCCAGGTGGCAAAGCGTTCGGCCCTCTCCTCGGCTTCTTCGAGGGCAGCCACTACCTCCCACAATCTGGAGCCTCCGGACAGCGCCTCGACCACCTCTCGGACCAAGGACGCGCTCAACCGCTTAACCAACTCTGCCGTTACGCCAAGATCAAGCAGTACCTGACGGCCTGCAGCTGGCGTAGCTGGCGCAGCACCCTCCCCGATAGGCGCTGGCGCAGCGCCCGCCCCGATAGGCGCTAGCGCAGCGCCCGCCCCGATAGGCGCTAGCGCAGCGCCCAATGCCGCAGCACGAATGGCCTCCTCAAACGCTGCCAAGGTCGCGTTAACGCTGCTAGAATCCATATCGGAAATGGGCTGGCCCATAGCCGGGGTGATATCTTTGAGAGTAGAGCGCAACAGCGCAAGCAATTCTGCCGTTAGTATAATGTTACCCCTGGCGACATGGTCGAGCACATCCTCGACCATCAGCAGCAGCCGACCAGCCTTGGCTTTGTATAGAAATGAAAAGTGGCGGTAGATATCACCGGTAAGCTCGGCCGCCCGCGCCACAAATGCGCCGCCAGCCATAAACCCAACAGGATCATGCTCGTAGCGACTAATTACCTCAAGCAACGCCCGCAGTCGCCCCATGAAATCCAAAGCAAGCACTGCATTGAGTGCGCGGTCAAGAGCATCGCCGCCGCCATCCATGCCGGTGGCCGCCTCCAAGGTGGCCACGTCACGCCGCAGAACGGCCAAAGCATCGATCGCCCGCTCGCGGGCATAGTAGTCTAGACCGCCCTCAGACGGAATCAATGCCACCAGTTGTTCGACATTGCTGTCAACTTGGACAAATCCAAGTCGCGCGGCACCGGCACGGACCACGCCTAGCACCCTCCGCACCGTAACCCGAACGCCAGTATCCTCCAGGTCAGGGCCGATCATCCGGGCCAATTGCGGCAGCTCCGGACGCAACGCCGCGACATAGCCGCGTAGCAAATCTTGGTCGGGATGAAGTGGGGGCGGACCGCCACCCAGCCCAGGAGCGGCAATCGAGACCTTGTTCGGCAGGTTCGCCGACGTGGTCGCAGGCGGCAGCAGTGGCATAGCGACTCGAGCCAAGGCGAGCGCTGCCGCGAAATCCGGCATAGGATCGGCCACACCAACCCCTTCGATTACTTCGCGTGCCAATTCGAGTCGGCGCATAACCTTATCGGACGCCGGGTGATCAACATGGCTGGCGACCGCAAGTTCACGCAGGCGCTTTAATTCGTCGAGGGCCTCCAACAGAACCCCCGCCATCGCCGCATCAAGGGGACAGCGACCATCGCGAACCTGGCACAGCAAATGCTCAGCATGGTGGGCCACCCGCTCCATACCACGCAAGGCCAGCGCCGCTGCCATGCCCTTTACCGAGTGCATACCCCGAAACAGCACGCCAAGGGCGTCGGTGGGTTTTGAAGGGTTTGCATGGCTTGCAGCGGTTGTCGTGCTTGCAGGGCTTGCTACCGGCCCTGGCTCCGCCTCCATCGCGATCAGCAAAGGCTCGATGCGATCAAGGTGCTCGCCCGACTCGATCGCGAACTCGTACCACAAGCTCTGGTAAATATCGCCTTGCATTCCCCTGCCCTACCTCGCCGGCCACATCTCACCGGCCGTCACCCCCGACCAACTAGCCGGGTATTATATTCACCCTATCAGGCGTTTCCAGACAGGCCCACCGCCTTACGGCAGGCATGAAGTATCTCGTGTCCCTTTTTTTGTTTGAGATCCAAGCTGACGGTGCCGGACGGTTTGCCGATCACCGCGAACGCCCCTTCCCGCCTAGCTTCGAGTGCAGTGCGCGACCCTACCTGCGCCGACGACGACACCACAATTACCTTTGCATTGCTGAACAGCCGCAGCCGTTTCATCGTCTCCAGCCCGTCCATCTGCGGCATCTCAATATCAAGCAGCACGATGTCGCAATCGCAGGCGCGTATATGATCCAAAGCCTCGCAGCCGTCGCTGGCCCGCCCGACCACATCGAAATCGGTATCGGCCATGACGATGTCAGCGATCAGAGACCTCATCATCACCGAATCATCAACGATCAATACCCTGGTCATAGCCCCACCTTCAGGGCCAGCCTTATGCTTGGCGGCCCCAATAAAATTTGCTAGACAGTATCACAACTTAAATGAAAACGCTGTTTCCATGATGGTTCTGGGTCCGATCGCCTTCGCCGCGCCGTGGATTATCGGCGCTGTCTTGGTGCTTCCGGCGCTGTGGTGGCTTCTGCGGCTATCACCGCCACGGCCGCTTATTGTGCCTTTCCCGGCCATCCGGCTATTGCGCGACCTGATCGTGCATGAGGAAACGCCCGCACGCACCCCGCTATGGTTGCTGGCACTGCGCTTGACCGCCGCCTTGATGGTGATTGCCTCGTTGGCGGGGCCGGTCCTGCACCCGCCCCTGGCCCTTCCCGGCACCGGACCGCTGGTTCTGGTAATCGATGACGGTTGGAGCGCCGCACCCGCCTGGTCCAAGCACCGGCAACATGCGCTCGACCTGCTGGCTCAAGCCGAACAACAGGGGCGAGATGTTGTCGTTGTAACCACCGCACCGATCGCCACTCACGACAAAATGGAGCACGGCCAAGCTGCGGGGCCGATGCGCGCCGCCGACGCAAAAAGACTAGTTTTGACGCTGGAGCCGCATCCGTGGCCGTCCGACCGTGCGGCAGCACTAACCGCTTTAAGGGCTTTACCTGCCCTTACAGGCCTAATCCATCCACTGTGGCTGTCCGATGGTATCGATGATGCCGGGGTTATACCGTTGGCCTCATATCTGATGAGACTTGGCGGCACCGTCACGGTGGCGGCCGAGTCGCCGCCGGACCTGCCCAATCTGATACTGCCGCCGCTCATAGATAGTGTGGCGCTGACCGCAAGACTGGTGCGGGCGACGGCCGATCCAGCACGAATACTACCGGCGCGAACATTAAACATACGCGCCGACTCCGGCAACGGCCGGTTGCTGGCGATTGAGCCTGCTATTTTCACGGCTGGCACCACCACCGCCGAGGTCCGCTTCGAACTACCATTAGATTTACGCAATCAAGTTGAACGAATTGGCATCGAAGGTGAGGCGACGGCCGGCGCCACCGTGCTGCTCGACGAACGGTGGTTGCGGCGGCCGGTGGGACTAATTTCTGGCCGCAACGGCTTCGAGGCGCAACCGCTACTCGACGACCTTTACTATCTGGAACGGGCACTGGAGCCTACTTGTGAACTCCGTCGCGGCAGCATAGCTGAACTCACTAGCGGGAACAACTCGGTGCTGATACTTACCGACACGGGTGCCCTGGACAACGACGAAATCAAGATGCTGCAAGTTTGGGTCAAGGACGGTGGGCTCCTGCTGCGCTTCGCCGGGCCGAGATTGGCCCATGCCCCAGACACAATGCTGCCAGTGCGATTGCGCCGGGGCGACCGCGCGCTGGGCGGAGCGTTGTCTTGGGACAAGCCGGCCACTCTCGCCCCATTCGACGCCGCGAGCCCATTCGCCGGACTGACCGCACCGCCCGACGTCACCGTCGCCCGCCAAGTGCTGGCCGAACCCGCGCTGGATGCCCCTGTCCTAGATACCCCTGCCCTAGATACCTCTAACCAAACCTGGGCGCGACTGGCCGACGGCACGCCGCTGGTCACCGCATCCAAGCGCGGACGGGGCACTATCGTTCTGGTCCACACCACCGCAAACCCAGAATGGTCGAATCTGGCGCTGTCAGGACTGTTCGTCGACATGCTGCGTCGCTTGGTGGCATTGGCCTCAGGTGTTCAGGGAGGGAGCCAAAATGGCGGTAGTAGCGCGTCATTACCGCCTATCAGCGTACTCGACGGACTGGGCCGACTCGGCGAACCGGCGGCTACCGTACTGCCAATCGCAACAAACGACTTAGCAGCGGCCAAGCCCGGACCCCAGCACCCGCCCGGCTTCTACGGCACCGCCGACAGCCGCCGCGCTCTCAATCTCACAGCCGCCGTCACTGGAATACGGCCAATGAAGACGCCGGCCGGAGTGACCAGGACCGGCTACGCCCGCACCGGTGAAATCTATCTTCAGCCGCCGCTGCTGCTGGCGGCGTTGTGCCTGCTCGTGATCGACATGGTAATCGCACTAGCGCTGCGAGGACTGCTGACCATGCCAAGGCCGACACTGGTGCTGGGTAGGTATGGTGTGGTATACAAGAATGGTTCTGGCGCTCGGCCTACTGAGCCACGGCGAGGGAACCCCACGGCGAGGGAATAAATGTGACACGTCAACATCAAGGCCAATTGTATTAAAGCTCTCATCATCCCATAGGAGAATCGATATGCGCACTCTGACACTTGTTTTCGTTTTGCTGTTTGGCATGTCGGCCATCACCGGTCAGGTTGCCTTTGCGCAACAAGTGCAGACCCAAGCTGGCGCGGACGACCTTCGCACTAGCCTGCGCAGCGCTCTGAACCAATCTAGGCAATTCCTCGGCAATCTCTTCACCGAAGCCAAGGGTGCCAGCGACATGAATGATGAGCAACTTTTCGGCGTTGGCGTCGGGCTGCTGTCCGGCTTGATGGTCGCCGACGCGGTCGGCACAGGTGGTATCGGCACGGTGGTTTTCGCCGGGACGGGCTTTCTTCTCGGCAAATGGATTACCACCACGAAGTGACTGGCTACAAACCGCAGCCCGCAATAAACTATCGACTACCGTGAAGCCCCCCTCTCCCAGACCAGGAAGAGGGGTTTAGGTGCAGCCCGTTTTTTCGAAAATCACAGACAACCATGCCGAAGCGCACCGACATCCACTCCATCGCCATCATCGGCGCCGGCCCGATTGTGATCGGTCAGGCATGCGAGTTCGACTATTCGGGCGCTCAGGCCTGCAAGGCATTGCGCCAGGAGGGCTACCGCGTCGTCCTGGTCAATTCGAACCCGGCGACGATCATGACCGATCCCAGCTTGGCCGACGCCACCTACATCGAGCCGATAACGCCTGAAATTGTGACGCTGATTCTGGAAAAGGAGCGCCCCGACGCGCTTCTTCCCACCATGGGCGGCCAGACCGCCCTCAACATCGCAATGACGCTGGCCGATAACGGCACCTTGTCCCGACTTGGCATCGAGTTGATCGGCGCTAAACGCGACGTCATCGCCAAGGCCGAAGACCGGTTGCTCTTCCGCGACGCCATGACCCGCATCGGCCTTGAATGCCCCAACAGCCGAATCGTTCGTTCCGAACGCGAAGGACTGCGAGCCTTGCAGGAAATCGGCCTGCCTGCGATCATTCGCCCCAGTTTCACGCTTGGCGGCGCGGGAGGTGGCATCGCCTACAACCGCAGCCAGTACGAGGAAATCGTCCGCAGTGGCCTGCGCGCTAGCCCGGTCGCCGAAGTTCTGGTTGAGGAATCGGTGCTCGGCTGGAAGGAATACGAAATGGAGGTGGTGCGCGACACTGCCGACAACTGCATCATAGTCTGTTCAATCGAAAACGTGGATCCCATGGGCGTTCACACCGGCGACTCGATCACCGTGGCACCGGCCCTGACGCTGACCGACAAAGAATACCAGATCATGCGCGACGCATCGATTGCCGTGCTGCGCGAGATCGGAGTCGACACCGGCGGCTCGAATGTTCAGTTTGCCGTCAATCCTGAGACCGGCCGACTGTTGGTGATTGAAATGAATCCGCGGGTCAGCCGCTCGTCGGCGCTCGCCTCAAAAGCTACCGGTTTCCCCATCGCCAAGGTCGCGGCCAAACTGGCGGTCGGCTATACCCTTGACGAATTACTCAACGACATCACCGGCGTTACCCCGGCGTCGTTCGAGCCGACCATTGACTATGTCGTGACCAAGGTTCCCCGCTTCACCTTCGAGAAATTTCCCGGCGCCGAGCCGCTGCTTACCACCTCAATGAAGTCGGTGGGGGAGGCTATGGCTATCGGCCGCACCTTTGCCGAGTCGTTGCAAAAAGCCTTGCGTTCGATGGAGACCGGACTGACCGGCTTCAATGAGACGGTGGGCAAGCCCGGCGAGGTCGTGGACCCCAAGGCGGTTCTAGCCACACTTTCCAAACCGACCCCCGACCGCATATTGGTGATTGCCGACGCATTCCGCTGTGGCCTGAGCGTCGTTGAGGTCCAGCGCGCCTGCAAGTATGATCCCTGGTTCCTCGGTCAGATCAAAACAATCGTCGATACCGAACAAGCCATTCGCCTGATTGGCCTGCCATTTGATGCCTTGGGCTGGCGTCGCCTCAAGCAGATGGGATTCTCCGACGCCCGCCTGGCCCAAATCGGCGGCGTTTCCGAATCGACAGTGGCCGAAGCCCGACGGGCGCAAGGCGTGACGCCGGTTTACAAGCGGGTGGACACCTGCGCCGCTGAGTTCGCCTCGCGCACACCTTACATGTACTCCACTTACGATAGCGACGCCGCCGGCCAAACGGAATGCGAATCTGAGCCCAGTTCACGACGCAAGGTCATCATCCTGGGCGGCGGCCCGAATCGGATCGGCCAGGGCATTGAGTTCGATTATTGCTGTGTCCACGCCGCCTATGCCCTGCGCGAGGCCGGCATCGAGACCATCATGGTCAACTGCAACCCGGAGACTGTCTCGACCGATTACGACACTTCCGATCGTCTCTATTTCGAGCCGCTGACCGCCGAGGATGTGGTCGAGTTGGTTCGGGTCGAACAGCGCAACGGCACACTGCTCGGCCTAATCGTTCAGTTCGGCGGCCAAACCCCGCTTAAGCTGGCACGTCATCTGGAGTCCGCACGGATACCGATTCTCGGGACTTCGCCCGACGCCATTGATCTAGCCGAGGACCGCGAGCGCTTCCAAAAGCTGCTGCATCGGTTGGGTCTACGCCAACCAGATAACGGCCTTGCCCGCAGCCTCGCCGAAGCTGAAGAAATCGCAGGGTTGATCGGCTTTCCGTTGGTAATCAGGCCATCATATGTACTGGGTGGCCGGGCCATGGAAATCGTCTATGACCGCGCTGGCCTGTCGCGGTATATGGGGCAGGCTGTGCTGGTCTCTGGCGACAATCCAGTCCTGATCGATCGCTACCTCCAAGATGCCATCGAAGTTGATGTTGATGTTGTTGCCGACGGCGAGGACGGCGAGGATGGCGTTTATGTCGCCGGGATCATGGAGCACATCGAAGAAGCCGGCATCCACTCCGGCGACAGCGCCTGCTCCCTGCCGCCCTATACCCTACGGCCGGCGATGGTCGAGGAAATCAGCAAGCAATCCAAAATACTAGCCCGCGCCCTCAACGTGGTCGGGCTAATGAACGTACAGTTTGCGGTCAAGGGTGGCACGGTTTACGTGCTTGAGGTAAATCCCCGCGCTAGTCGCACCGTACCATTCGTCGCCAAGGCCACAGGCACACCTATCGCCAAGATCGCCGCCCGGGTGATGGCGGGTGAAAGGCTATCCAGCTTTCCCCTGACCGGCCCGAACCCACCCCACACCGCAGTTAAGGAGGCGGTCTTTCCCTTCGCCCGCTTTCCCGGGGTTGACATATTGCTCGGCCCTGAAATGCGCTCGACCGGCGAAGTTATGGGGCTTGATAGCAGTTTCAGCTTAGCCTTCGCTAAATCACAACTCGGTGCCGGCACCATATTGCCGGCACGAGGTACCGTGTTCATTTCGGTCAAGGACCGCGACAAACCAGCCCTGGCCATCATCGCTAGGCGCTTGCACGAAATGGGCTTCGTCCTAATCGCCACCGAGGGCACGGCTAAATGCTTTCACTCCGATGGTTTACCCGTTAAACGGGTCAACAAGGTTCTTGAAGGACAGCCTCACATTGTTGACGCAATGATCAATGGCGAAGTTCATTTGGTTATCAACACCACCGAGGGTGCCCAGACCAAAACTGACAGCTTCAGCCTAAGGCGCACGGCTTTGGTTAACAATATTCCTTATTACACCACTGTCGCTGGAGCACGAGCGGCGGTGGAAGCAATTACCGCCCTGCGCAAAGGCAGTCTTGAAGTTGCGCCGTTACAATCGTATCTTACCGGTGCATACTAGGATGAGGTACGAGCGGTCAGGTCAGGTCAGGTGGTCAAGTCAGGTGGTCCCTTTCCCGGCGCCGGTTTACCACTAAATCGGTTTGCTATGGTATTATCGCGTTTAGCCAGCGATCACTCGGATCGCCAACCGGAGCAAAGGCGATCACTCGGATTGCCAACCGGTACAAACAAGACTAAGATGGCCCGAGTTCAAGACGGCCAAAATAGAGCGACGGACCAGGGGCGATGGAAAAAATCCCGATGACGGTTGCAGGTTACAATCGCCTGCAGGAGGAATTGAGAGCGCTGAAGACCGTGGAACGGCCGGCAGTGATCAAGGCAATCGCCGAAGCACGCGAGCACGGTGACTTGTCGGAAAATGCCGAGTACCACGCCGCGCGCGAACGACAAAGCTTCATCGAAGGCCGCGTCCTCGAGCTTGAAGACCGCATTAGCCGAGCCGAGGTGATCGACGTCACCAAGCTCAAGGGCAGCGCGATCAAGTTCGGAGCCACCGTAACCGTCGCTGACGAGGATACCGATGAAGAATCGGTGTTCCAAATCGTCGGCCAGGACGAGAGCGACATCAAGAACGGCTTCCTATCGATTACTTCACCGCTCGCCCGCGCTCTGATCGGCAAGGTGGTGGGCGACAATGTCGAAGTTACCACCCCCGGCGGCTCAAAAAGCTACGAGGTCGTGAGTTTGGCCTACCGCTGAAGAGTTATTGGCCACGGGTTTATTGGCCACGGGTCTAGATGAGCCCGTGGCTTAATAACCGAAATCATTCACCCCAGGATCCCACCGCCGCAGGCGGTTCTAATGATCGTCCCGGCCGCGAGCCTGCAATAGCCCGCT
>SESH01049933.1_pt1 | contig 13921 bp, 12 predicted proteins | sample 3171561 | NCBI WGS metagenome assembly SESH01 (sample SAMN10866947, study PRJNA518727) | freshwater metagenome | biome: subpolar coniferous forest; feature: holomictic lake; material: water; isolation source: holomictic Lake 442 2011 16.5 m and 2014 13 m | place: Canada: near Kenora, Ontario
TGCGGCACGAGCTGCGCGCGCTCTGGGCCCCCGCGCCCGCGGCCACCGAACCCGGAACCCCATGAGCCGCGACGCCTCCGTCCCTTCCCGCCCCGCCCGGCCGCGGGTGCTGCAAGTCATCACCCGCCTCGGACTCGGCGGCGCCGAGGCGGTGGCCTTCAGCCTGATGCGCGGGCTGCGCGACGAATTTGACTTCGCCTGCTTCGCCGTGCGCGGCGTGGAGTCCGGCGACCTCGGCCGCGCGCTGCAGGCGCAGCTGCAGGCGCTGGCGATCCCGCTCTACTGCGGCCCGCGGTGGCCCCTCCGGCTCGGCGGCATGGTGCCGGCGGGGCTGCGCGCCGGGCAGGTCGTCCGCCAGTTCCGGCCCGGCCTCCTGCACCTGCACACCGAGATCCCGGAGTCGACCTACGCCGCCCTGGCCGCGCTCCGGCCCGGGGTCGCCCCCGGCGGGGTCGTCCGCACGATACACACCAGCGCCTACTGGGATTTCTGGCCGCAGCTGGGCCGCTGGTGCGAGCGGCGCCTGGGGCCGAGCCAGGTCGCCGCCGTTTCCACCGCCGCCCTGGCCGCCTTCCACGCGCACCGCGCCGGGTCGGGCGCGGGCCCGCTGCCGGTGCCGGCGACCGTGATCTACAACGGGGTCGGCGACCCGGCCCCGGCGACCGCGGTCCGGCGCGCCCCCGGCGACCGGCTGCGGGTGCTGTTTGCCGGGCGGTTCGAGTCGGAAAAAGGCGCGGACCTCCTGCCGCAGATTCTCGCCCAGGTGCAGCCGCCGGCGCCCGGCGCCGAGCTGGTGCTGCACGGCCGCGGCCGCCATGAGCGCCGGCTGCGGGCGCTGGCCGCGCGGCCGCCGGCCGGGTGGACGGTGCAGGTGCGCCCGCCCTGCGCGGACCTGCGCGAACGCCTGGCGGAGTTCGACCTCGTGCTCCTGCCCTCGCGGGCCGAGGGGCTCGGCCTGGTGGCGATCGAGGCGGCGCGGGCGGGCCGGCCGGTGGTCGCCACCGGCATCGCGGGGCTGCGCGAGGCGCTGCCCGCCGATTATCCCTGGCTCGCCCCCGCCGGCGATGCCGCCGGCTTCGCGCGGGAACTGCAGCGCGCCCTCGGCGCGCGCGCCACCTGGCCCGAGGTCGCCGCCCGGGCCGACGCCTTCGCGCGCCAGCGCTTCGACCTTGCGGCGATGCTCGCCGCCTACGCCCAGCTCTACCGCGCGGCCGACCGCGGCGCCGGACCGACCGCATGAACCTCCCCCTGCGCCTGAAACTTATCGCCCTCGGCAGCGCGCTGGCCGCGGTCTGGCTGGGCGCGCTGCTGGCGGAGGAGGCGTACGCGCTCCCCTTCCTGGTGCTGGCGGCGGCGGTCGTCGGCCTGCTGGTGACCCTGCTGCGCACCACGCCGGGGGCGATCATCCTGGGCCTCGGGCTGTTCGGCTACCTCGTCGGCAACCGCGGGTTCGCCCAGTTCATGCCCGTGCCGGCCGTGCCGCTCCTGCCCGCCGAGCTCATCCTGCTGCTGACGGGCGGCGGTCTCGTGCTGTCCAGCGCCGTGTCGCGCCGCCTGCCCCTGCAGCGCGACGGGCTGAACGTCATGGTGCTCGCCTGGCTGGCGGTGGGCACCGCGCGCATCGCCTTCGACGTGCACACCTTCGGGCTGCTGGCCCTCCGCGACTACGCGATGACCTACTACGCGCTCTTTTTCTTCCTCGCGCAGCAGCTGGCGCAGGACGCCCGGTCCCGGCGTTTCCTCGTGGCCGCGCTGGGGGCGGCGTGCCTCGTCCAGCCGCTGGCCGTGGTGCTCTCCAGCTCCTTCCCGGTGTTCTTCCTGACCCAGCTGGTGGTCCGGGGCGTGCCGCTGATCTACTTCAAGGGCGACCTGGCGATGACCTTCATGGGGGTGAGCGCCGTGGTGCTCGCGGCCGGCGCGCCCGCCGCGCACCGCCCCTGGGTCTGGCCGCTCGCCACCGTCGAGCTGGTCGGCGTCATCAGCGGGGAGAACCGCGCCTCGATGCTGGGCGCCGGGCTCGCGCTGGCCTGGCTGGCGGTCTCACGGCTGCGCCGGTTCGCGCTGGTGCAGGCGGCGACCGTCCTGCTGGCGCTGCTGGTCGTGGCCGGCGGCGCGCTGCTGACCGACAATGTCTGGGCGCAGCAAAGGATGGAAGGCGTGACGGGGCGCATCCTCTCGCTCACCGACCTCGTCGGGCAGGGCCCGGCGGCCAGCCCGGAGAGCGCCATGAAAAGCGACAACAACCGCTTCCGGACGATGTGGTGGCGCGCGGTGGCCAGCGAGACCCTGGCGCAAAACCCCGCGTTCGGCCTCGGCTTCGGCTACGACCTCGCCCGGGGCTTCCTGCAGGAATACTCCCCCGACCTGACGGAGGAGTTCACGGCGCGCAGCCCGCACAGCATCCTGATGAGCGCGTTTGGGCGCCTGGGTTTCGCCGGGCTGGCCGTGTTTGCGGGCTTTTGCGGCGTGCTGGCCGTCCGCACCTGGCGCGTGATGCGCGACCCGGCGGCGGCACCGCTCGCCCTCGGGCTCTGGTCGAGCCTGTGGGTCATTCTCCTCAGCGCCTGCTTCGGCGTGGTGCTGGAGGGCCCGATGGGCGCGGTGGTGTTCTGGACCCTGCTGGGCCTGGCCAATGCCCCGAGACCGGCGGCGGACGAAACGGATCCCCCCGCGGTCCCCGCCGGCTGAGGTCCGGGCGACCGGTCAGGCCGGCCGCAACCCGAGGGCGCGGACCGGCCCCGTGAGGAACATCCGCGCCACCGGACCGCGCGCGCCCGCCGGGGCCGCCGCCAGCGCGCGGACCGCCAGCGCGGTCGCCCGCGCCAGCGAGGCCGCGCGGCGTTCCAGCACAAAGCTCCGGCGCGCATGGTAGGCCGCGAGCACGGCAAAACCCTCGGCCAGGCAGTGGCGGGCGTGCCGCCGGCAGGCCTCGGCCCCGGTCCGGACCGCGGCGTCCCCCGTCAGGAGCGACGGCAGGTCCTCCGGCCGGCCCGCGCGCCGGCGGGCCGTCAGCAGCCGCACCACCCCGCGGCCGTCCTCGATCGCGGCGGCCTGCTGCTGGGTCGTTTGCGCCGCATGCCAGCGGTAGCGCACCAGCACCTCCGGCACCGCGGCCAGCTCCCAGTGCTCCGCCGCCCGCGTGAGGAAGTCGAAGTCCGCCGTGAGCGGAAACTCCGCCCGGTAGGGCAGCTGCGCAAACACCGCGCGCCGGCCGGTGTACCCGGGCATCACCGCCGGGGCGGCATACTGCGAGTAGGCGTGCTGCGCCGCGGGGTCGACGAGGGCGAACTCGCGCCCGGTGACCACGCCCTGCGCGTCGATGCGCTCGGCCAGCGAGGAGACGAGCCCCAGCCGCGGGGCGGCGCGGAGGGCGGCGACCTGGCGCTCCAGCCGCCGGGGCAGCGCAAGGTCGTCGTAGTCCAGCAGCGCGATGAACTCCCCGCTCGCCGCCGCCACGCCCGCGTTGTGGCCGGCGGCGATCCCGGCGTTGTGCGGCAGCCGCACCCAGCGCAGCCGCGGATCCCGGCCCAGCTCGCCCAGCGCCGCGGGCGCCAGGCCCGTGCCATTGTCCACCAGCACCAGCTCGAGGTCGCGCAGCGTCTGGCCCAGCAGGCTCGCGATCGCCGGGCGCAGGTACGGCGTGTCGCGGTGGAAGACCATCAGCGCGGAGACAACAGGCATCGCGCGGGACCGTGGCCGGCCGCCGCCGCGCTGGCAAGCCGCGGTCGCCGGACTGTTCCGGGATTGCCTTGCCGGGGGGGGGCCTGTTGTTTCCCGCCTTCGCCGTGAACCTGCCCTCGCCCACCGACTACATCCGCGTCTTCAAGCCGACGACGCGCGGGCGCTGGGACTGGCTCACGCCCGCGGCCCTCGTCGGGCTGAGCCTGTTCGGCGTCGCCTTCATCTACAGCGCGCAATACTCGGTGCACGGCAGCAACTGGCTGACCCAGCTCGTCTGGCTGACCGCCGGGGCCGTCCTTTACGGGGTCGTCTCGCTGGTCGACTACCGGTTCTGGCTCAGTGTAACACACTGGTTTTACGGTCTTTGTCTACTGCCGCTCGTGCTGGTGCTGCTGCCGGGGGTCGGGACCGAGGTCTACGGCTCGCAGCGCTGGCTGAACCTCGGGTTGTTCTCCTACCAGCCCTCGGAGACGGCCAAGATCGCCGTGCTGCTGATGACCGCCAGCCTGCTCATCCGCTCGGAGGTCGGCACGGTGCGGCAGTCGCTTGAGGTGCTGGGGAAATTGGCCCTTGCCGTGGGTGCACCCATGTTCTTGATCTTGCTACAGCCCGACCTGAAGTCAGCAATCGTGCTCCCCCCGATGGTTTTTTCCATGCTCTATGTCTCGAAGCTCTCCACGCGGTTTTTCGCGGCGGCTTTGGGGGCGTTTCTGCTCATCCTGGCGGTCGTGGCGACGGATACCCTAAGCTACAAGCACTTTATGGAGTCGCGCGGCTACTCCTACCTGAGCAACAAGGGCAGCTACGAGGCCCAGACCTGGGTGCCCCTGCACGACTACCAGCGCAACCGCATCATCTCCTTCGTCTGGCCCGACCAGATCGACCCGATGGGCGTGGGCTGGAACCAGCGCCAGTCGCTCATCTCGGTCGGCTCCGGCGGTCTCACCGGCAAGGGCTGGACCGAGGGCACGCAGGCCCAGCTCGGCTACCTGCCCCGCTCGGTCGCGCATAACGATTTTATCTTCTCGGTCATCGCCGAGGAAAAAGGATTTTTGGGAAGCCTCACGGTTCTCGGCCTGTTTGGTCTGGTATTGTGCAACGGCATTCGCATCGCTGGTCTCGCCCGGGACCGGTTCGGCACCCTGCTCGCCCTCGGCGTCACGGTGCTGTTCGCGGTGCATGTGTTCGTGAACATTGCCATGACCATCGGACTCGTGCCCATCACGGGCATACCACTTCCCTTCATCAGCTACGGTGGCTCCTTTGTGCTCAGTTGCTGCTTGCTGCAAGGACTGGTCCAGAGCGTCTATCGCTTCAGGAAGGATTTCACATGAAATTGCTTCTTCGCGCTAACGACCGCTCTGCCGGAATTTCCTGCGCCGCAACGAACGCGCCCGGGGGCCCCGTGATAACCCAACACGACACCCACCATGAGCGATTCCCCGCAACCCTCGCCCGGCACTCCGCCGGACGTCGCCCAAAAATATGACGCCGAGCTCGTCAACCCTCCCGCCGCCGGCGAGAGCCAGCCGGTCAGCGCCGCCGATCTGAAGGCGGGCGCCGCCGAGCGCGCCCAGCAGCGACCGCTGCTCCAGAAGATCCTCGCGGTCTTCAAGAAGGAGAAAGGCTCGTACCGCGAGCTCATCATCAATTCCGAGCCCCTCGAGAAGCGCGTCGCGCTCCTCGTCGACGGCCGCCTCGAGAAGTTCGAGATCGAGCGCGAGTCCGACAACCGGATGGTCGGCGGCATCTACAAGGGCCGGATCAAGAACCTCGACCCCGGCCTCAAGGCCGCCTTCGTCGACATCGGCTACACCAAGAACGCGTTCCTGCACTACTGGGACATGCTCCCGGCCGCCGCCGACTCCTCCGTCGAGGTCGTGCGCGTCAACAAGAAGAAGAACGCTCCCGCCCGGACCGCCGAGCCCACCGTCAAGGACATCCCCGGCCTCTACCCGCCCGGCACCGACATCGTCATCCAGGTCACCAAGGGCCCGATCGGCACCAAGGGCCCGCGCACCACGACCAACCTCTCGCTCCCCGGCCGCTACCTCATCCTCACCCCGTTCAGCGACGGCTGCGGCATCTCGCGCAAGATCGAGGACCCGCAGGAGCGCAAGCGCCTCAAGACCCTGATCAACGAGCTCACCATCCCCGAGGGCATGGGCGTCATCGTCCGCACCGCCGGCGAGGGCAAGAAGGCCCGCTACTTCGTCCGCGACCTGCACATCCTGCTGAAGACCTGGCAGGACATCACGACCAAGCTGCAGAACGACCGCGCGCCCGCCTGCCTCTACCAGGAGCCCGACCTGGTCGAGCGCACCGTCCGCGACTTCCTCACCGAGGAGGTCGACCGCGTGCTGATCGACAACCCGCAGGACCACGCGCACACCCAGCAGCTGGTCGCCCAGATCTCGAAGCGGTCGGCGAGCAAGATCGCCTGCTACAACGACAGCATCCCGATCTTCGAGCGCTTCAACATCGAGCGCCAGATCGAGCAGACCGGGCAGCGCAAGGTGCCGCTCCCGTCCGGCGGCGAGATCGTGATCGACGAGACCGAGGCCCTGATCTCGATCGACGTGAACACCGGCTCGCACAAGTCCCGCGGCGGCGACGAGAAGAACGTGATCTACGCCGTCAACCTCGAGGCGGCCTCGGAGGCGGCGCGCCAGATCCGGCTGCGCAACCTCGGCGGCCTGCTGATCATCGACTTCATCGACATGAAGGAGCGCCGCCACCGCAACGCCGTCTACGAGAAGATGGTGGAGGAGATGTCCCAGGATAAGGCCAAGAACCACATCCTGCCGATCTCGACGCTCGGCATCCTGCAGATGACCCGCCAGCGCCAGCAGGAGTCGCTCTCGTCCAACCTCTACACCGACTGCCCGTACTGCCGCGGTCGCGGCATCGTGAAGAGCGCGACGACCATGTCGGTCGAGCTGCAGCGCAAGCTCTCCTCGATCGCGCGCCGCCTCCAGCTGCGCAAGGACGGCAAGGAGTACTCGCTGCGGGTGCTGGTGCACCCGAGCATCCTCGAGCGACTGCGCAGCGAGGACGCCGAGCTGCTGGTGCGCGTCGAGAAGCTCTTCGGCGTGAAACTGGCCTTCCGCGCGGACCTCAACTACCACGTCGAGAACTTCAAGATCATCAACGCCGTGACCGGCGAAGAGTATCGCTGAGTTTTGTATGGTGACATTAAATCCGTGTTGGTGACACGTATTCCGTGATGCTGACATGAATTCAATGCGCCGGTGACACGAATTTCGTGTCACCGAGATCCCCTCCAGCCCGCTGCGCGCCACTTGGCCCGGCGGGCTTTTTTTGGATTCTATTTGCAGATCCGGCACCGGCCAGATCGAAGCCACCTGAGCGGTGCTAACCAGCACCGGTCAGCATCCCGCGCCCCCGTCACCGCTTCATCGCGTGGGCCGGGCACTCCCGGTCCCGGAGACTACTGGTGGGGCCTGGCGTAGCGCCCGTTCCAACCCATAAAGAGCAGGCTTGGGCGCAAGCATCGCATCGAACGGCAAGGCGGCTCCGTAGCCCCGATAAAAGTTCGGAACCCATGAGCGGGCATCGGTGAGACCCCAGACCATAAATGTCCTGCAGGCCGGCTGTCGCAGAACCACCGCCAGCAAGTCGTGCTCGAGAGTTGCCTGTTTTTCCAGATTAGCAGCGCTGGCGGGCAAGTGCAGCCGGGCGTCGAATTCCGTGACGGCCAGTTCGAGTCCGAGGTCCGCCAGTCGCTGCAGGTTGGCTGCCACGGCTTCGAGATTCGGAGGTGCCGCAACATCAAAATGGCATTGCAGGCCCACGCCATTGATTGGCACGCCCTGCTGTTTCAGGTCGCGCACGAGCTTATAGACTGCGTCTGACTTCGGGCTGAGATCCTCCGCACCGTAGTCATTGTAGAACAGTTTCGCCTGCGGGTCAGCCTCATGAGCGTAGCGAAAAGCGAGCGCGATGTATTCGGGACCGATGGTCTCGAGCCAAAATGATTGGCGCAGCGGTGCTCGCGAGGCGTTGGTGACGGCTTCGTTGACGACATCCCATTGGAAGATTTTCCCGCGATAGCGGCCCATGACGGTGAAGATGTGGACCCGCATCAGCTCCCTGGCCTGTTCTGCCGTGTAATGGGCGGCCTTGAGCCAATCCGGCAACTGGTGATGCCAGACCAGCACATGGCCGCGGACCTTCAGCCCGTGCTCGGCGGCAAAATCCACCAGCGCGTCCGCCCGGCTGAAATCGTAAAATCCGGGCCGCGGGGAGAGCGGCCCGAACTTCAGGTCATTTTCCGCCACGATCGTATTGGCGTAGGCGAGCAAAGTTTCGCGGTAAGCGGCATCGGTGCGGACGACCCCCGCACTCGTGGCGACTCCGAAGTTGAGCCCTGCAGCCGTGGCCAGCGGGCGGAGGGCTGGCACGACTGGTGACGCCCCGAACAACACGGAGCAACTGCCGAATAGGAGAAGGGATGCGAGGCGCATAGGTTATGGGAAAAGATCAAGGCTTGAGGGTCAAAATCCCTTGGACTGTTTTGGGCACCCCGCGCACCAGCCCGCGGCCTTGCTCGTTTTGTGTCTGAGACAGGTATGTAACGCGACCGCAGGTTGTCGATCCGGACCTGGCTTAGGTCCCGTCGCGGGGCCTTATTTTGCTTCATCCAGTCCTCGCCACAACGCTGACCGCTGGGGGTCGCGCTCCTTGATTTGCGTAGCAACCGGCCGGCACGGGGTCGGCACAGAATTCTGTTTTCGAGGCCCGGTCCCGCCCGACCGGGTCTTCGATTCAGCCAAAATGGAATCGGGCTCCCCGCCGATCCAGCCGTGAGGTTGGCGCGTCGGCGAACCGCACCGGTGATGAACTGGGCGGAACCGGACAGCTCCGCTCACTGGGAGCGCGGCCGCAATAATGCGGGGCCCGCTGCCCCAACAGAACCGAGCAGTGCGCCGATCAGTCCGAGGGCGATCGCGAATTCAAGCACCTCGCCCCACTGCCCGAAATGCGGCCAGCCCCTGATCCATCCGATCAATTCGTCAACGGCGCCTCCCTTTATCACCAGCAACGTAATCTCGCCGACGAGCACTCCGGCAAGCGCGCCACCTCTGATTCTGCTTCCTGCGGAATAAGTGCGCTCCGTCGATTGTCCCCGCCACCAACTGATGAGCGCACCCCAAATCAGGCAGTTGCTCAGCAGCAGTGCCACGACGGGACCTGGGATGCCACCCCGCCAGGCAAAGGGGACCGCGATCACTGTTGCCAGCCAATAGCCAGCGAAGAGTGCCGCCACCCCTCGATGATGAGCAATTTCCCTCCAGAAATCCTCCATGTTTACAGGATGGCAGATCAAATAATTACTTGCTGCGCATTCGTTGGCATTTCTGTCGCTACTTGCGGGTGGGTCCTAGCAGCGTGAATGGGTGGTATGATCAATGGGAAATGTCCTACGCACATCGCCGGGAAGAGTGCGCCGCTATCGTGCGGGGCCGATTCATCCATGATGTGAATGGACGCCCACCCGCTTGACGCCCGGTGACGGCAATTCTAGCCAAGCACCGGTGAAGCCACCCCATCTTTTTTTGCGCGCCTGGCAGGATGATGACCTGCCCAGATTCCAGGCCCTCCATGCCGATCCCGACATCGCCTATTGGCTGGGCGGAGCCCTGGCGGCCGACCTTGCCGCCCTGGCCTTCGAGCGGGAACGGAAGTTTCTGTTCGAAAATCAGTGGGGCGTCTGGGTCGTGCAGGACCCGGCCGGCAAGCTGGTGGGGACCGCCGGCCTGCAACCGGTCCGTAGTGGCCTGCCGTTTCATCCCGGAGTCGAGGCGACCTGGCGGTTGCATCCAGCTGCCCGGGGCCGGGGCCTCATCACCGAGGCCATGCGGGCGGTGCTCCAGGACGGATTCGCGCGGCTCGACGTGCCGGAGATCGTCACCTTCACCTCGAGCACCAACCTCGCCTCCCAGCGGGTCATGGGCCGTCTGGGCTTCCGACGCGACCAGACCCGCGACTTTCTTCATCCCAAGCTGCCGGTCGATCATCCGCTGCGCGCCCACCTGTTCTTCGCTTTGGGCCGTTCCGCGCCGGATCTGCCGGGGGGTCGTTAAGCCGACGGGCGGACGGCGGGGCGCACGCAACCGCCGGACCGCACGCGCGGCGCGGCATGGAAAATGGGCCGCCGGCGGCGAGGCCGGCGGCGCCTTTCAGCGGATGCCGTGGCGGATGAAGGCCAGGCCGTCGGTGTAAACGTCCTGGGGGTCGGCAAAGAGGTCGCGCCAGACGCGGGTGGCGGCGGCCAGGTCGGGCAGCGCCCGGCCAAACGCCTCGATGACGAGCCAGCGGTCGTAGCGGATCTTTTTCAACGTCGCGAACGTCTCCGCCCACTTCACCTGGCCCGTGCCCGGCGTGCCGCGGTCGTTTTCGCTCAGGTGCACGTGCACCACGTGCCGGCGCACCGCCTCCAGCGCGGCGGCCGAGTCCTTCTCCTCAATGTGCGCGTGGAACGTGTCCCACAGCATGCCACAGGCGGGATGGTTGATTTCACCGATCCATTTCGCGGTGTCCGCGGCCGTGGTGAGGAAGTAACTCTCAAAGCGGTTCAGGTATTCGACGGCGAGCGTCACCTTCACGGCGGCGGCGTGGGCGGCGACCTGCTGCATCGTCTCCTGGCCGCGCAGGCGCTCGTCGCGCGTGGGCGGAGCGCCGCTGAACACGCCGAGCGGTGAATGCAGCGGGCCGCAGAGCACCTCGGCGTTGAAGTCGGCGCAGCGGTCGAGCACCCACTTGAGGCGGTCGACGGCGGCCTGCCGGATTTTCGGATCGGGGCTGATCGGGCTGGCTTCCGGCGCCATCACGGTCACGGCGGTGGCGCCGAGGCCGAGGTTGCGCAACTTGCCGCCGAGCGCCTGGTATTCCGCCGACGTGCCTTCGAAGACGGGTATCTCGACGCCATCAAAGCCGGTCTGCCGCAGCGCGGCGAGGAGCGGGTCGTGGGCTTCGGTCACCTTGGCGGTCCAAAGCAGGAGGTTCATGCCAATTTTCATGTGTTGCCTTGGTTGAAGTAGATCGCGAGCCCGTCCTTGCCCGGCGCCACGACGTCGAGCCGCCCGTCGCCATCCAGGTCGGCGACGGCGAAGTGAATGCCGAGGCCCTTGCCGGTGCCAAGCGGGCCGAAGTCGATGACGTGTTTCGCAAAGGACTCGCCGGTCCACTTGAAGACATACCAGCCGTAGGGATCCTTGTCGCCGCCATCGCCCTGCGGATGGGCGCGGAAGCGCTTGCCGGTGATGAGCTCGTTTTGGCCGTCGCCGTCGATATCGACCCACTGGAGGTCGTGATACTGGCTGCTGAGCGGGTCGATCTCGTGGCGCGTCCACGTGCGCTTCCCGGCGGCGTCGAGCCGATAGTCCCACCAGCTGAGGCCGTAGCCGTGGCCCTCGCCGAGGATGAGTTCGTTCTGGCCGTCGCCGTTGAGGTCGACGACCAGGATCGGCACACTGGGCGCGCGGCCGAGGGTGAAGTCGGGGTGCCAGGTCCAGGTGCCCTGGTAGGGATCGGCCGGCGCCTCGAGCCAGCCGTTGGCCAGCACAAAGTCGCCGCGGCCGTTGCCGGTGAGGTCGCCAAACCCCAGCCCGTGGCCCTGATGGTCGTTTTCGCGGCCCGCCATCTTGAGCTTGTGCGCGGCAAACCGGCCGGTGCCTTTGCCCTGCGCGTCGCGGATGAGCTTGTAGACGACCAGCGGGGCGCCGGGCGTGTTGGGCACGATTTCCAGCTCGCCGTCGCCGTCGACATCCCACGCGCGGGTCGACTCGATGGAGCCGGTCTGCGCGACGATGTGCTCCGGCCAGTCCCGCGTGTAGTCGCCGGTGTTCTCGCGCCAGCGGAGGGTCTGCCCCCACCAGCCGCCCGTGAGGTAGTCGAGCCGGCCGTCGCCATTGATGTCCATGGCGATGGTGGAGAAATCGTCGTAGTATTCGTCGTGCGCCGTGACGCCGCCGATCTTGTGCTGCCGCTTGAAGTCAGGGCCCTGGTACCAGTAGCCGCCGCTGACGATGTCGGGGATGCCGTCGCCGTTGACGTCAAAGATGCCGGCCGACTCGTAGCGCTCGGCCGAGAGGACGCGTTTATGGAAGGAGAGGGCCATGGTCAGACTCCTTTGAGCAGGCGGATGTATTCGCGGGCGATCTTGATGTCCTCGAGTGCCTCGGGGGCGAGGCACGGGGCGGGCGCCTCGCCGCGGACCGCCTTGATGAAGTTGAGCGCCTGGTTGCGCATGGCGTGCATCCACGGCATCTGCGGGTGCAGCGTGACGGGGACGGCGCCCTGGCCCGGGTCCTTGAGAATCTCGACGGTGCCGGCGCGGTTGTGCGCGAGCGGGGCGGGCAGGGAGAGCTTCACATAGCCGCGCTCGAAGCCGACGAGCGCGGTCTCCTGCCAGTCGATGGTCGTCTGATAGGCCGCCATCTCGATGGTGCAGGGAACGCCGCTCGCGCTGTGCGCCACGAGGAGCACCTTGGCCGGATCGGCGTAGGAAACCTGGTACGGCTCGCCCACGAGGAAGCGCAGGAGGTTCACCTGGTGGATGTAGTAGTTCACGAACGCCTCGTATTCCTTGGTGGTCGCCGCATCCATGTCGGCCGGCGGGGGATCGAGCTCGAGCGCCGGGGCCGGATCCGCGCTGTGAATCGTGTCGGTCCAGCCCGCGGCGATCCAGTCGCCCGGCGGCATGGAGATGCGCACGTAGGTCAGTTTGCCGAGTTCCCCGGAGGCCTTGAGTTCGTCAATGGTCCGCTTGGCATACTCGGTCGCCGGGTCGCTGCGCTTGTGGTAGCCCACCATGTGCCAGGTGCCGCTTTGCGCGACCGACGCGACGATGCGCTCGCCCACGGCGACCGACGCCGCGATGGGCTTCTCGGTGAAGATCGGCACGCCCGCGCGCGCAATCTCGGGGACCAGGATCCCGTGCCGGGTGAAGGGCTGCGAGGCCACGATGGCATCGACCTTTTCGGCCGCCAGCATCTCCGCGATGGTGCGGTAGACCTTGGGCACGTTGTATTTCTTGGCGACCGCCTGCGCCTGCAGGGGGCGGATTTCGGCGAGGGCGACGACTTCGCAGTCGTCGCGCAGCGTGGCGTAGTTGCGGAGATGGGCGGCCTGGCCCATCCCGCCGACACCGGCGAAAGCGAGGCGGATTTTCTTTGGGGTCATAAGAGCCCACAGCCTACCAGCATTCGGGGCTGGCGAGAATGGCGGGGGTTGCCAAGACTTGTCGGATATTGCCCATGCCTGCCCCTAGCTGCGAATTTCTCAGCGCCGGTGAAGTGCAGCCGCAGCGCGACTGGCACATGCCGAGCCACAGCCACCGCATCCACGAGCTCATCGTGGTGCTGAGCGGGCGCATGACCCTGAAAACCCCCGACGAGACCGTGCAAGGGGAGGCGGGCGACCTGCTCTTCTACCGCGCCGGCGTCGCGCACGAGGAGACCTCGGACCCGGCCGATCCCGTGAACACGGTTTTCCTCGCCTTCAAGGCGGACGCGCCGCTTGTGGCAAATGTTGCCCTGCGGACGCGCGATGCCGATGCGCGTGTCCGGCAGATGGTCGGGTGGCTGCTGCGCGACCAGCGCTCCGGCGTCGCGACCGACCACCTCCACCCGCTGCTCGCGGCGGTGCTCGGCGAGGTGCGGCGGCTGGGCCACTCGCCCCGCGACCCGTGGCTGGAGGAGATGCGGATGCACATGGAGCAGAACCTGGCGCGCGCGATCTATCTGGACGACCTGGCCCGGCGGGTGCGCATGAGCAAATTTGCCTTCGTGCGGAAATTCAAGCGACTCGGCGGGCGCACGCCGATGCAGGAGCTGCAGCTGATGCGGGTGCACCGCGCCCGGGCGATGATGCTGGCGTCGGGCCTGCCGGTGAAGGCGATCGCGCCCGCGGTGGGCCTGAACGACGAGTACCAGCTGTCGAAGCTGTTCCGGCGCCACTTTCACCTCTCGCCGCGCGAACTGCGCACGCGCGCGCCGCGCGACCGCGACGGAGCCGGGGCCGCCCGCCGCCCGCCCTAGCCCGCCGCCGGCGCGGCCGCTGGGAATGGCCCTTGCAGCCCGGGCCGTTCCCGCCAATGCCGGTAGCCAGGCAACCACCCATGACCTCCCGCGAGCGCGTCCTCCAAGCCATTGCCCACCGCCCGACGGACCGGACCCCGGCCGATTACGGGGCCATCCCCGCCGTGACCGACGCG
>SESH01083197.1_pt1 | contig 13916 bp, 8 predicted proteins | sample 3171561 | NCBI WGS metagenome assembly SESH01 (sample SAMN10866947, study PRJNA518727) | freshwater metagenome | biome: subpolar coniferous forest; feature: holomictic lake; material: water; isolation source: holomictic Lake 442 2011 16.5 m and 2014 13 m | place: Canada: near Kenora, Ontario
CAAGCTGAAACCTGGCACCTGAAATCTTGTCTTTTACGCGACATGGGAGGGCGGACTGGGCTGGCGACCCTGGTCGGCGTGATCACCAGCGCAGGCGCGGCCTTCTTCGATATCCGCGCCCTCCGCGTTTGCCTTATTCGCCCAGTTTTGCGCCCTTCGCGATCCAAACCCCAACCCCCGCCACCGCGCTCAGGGCCGCTGCCGCCGTCGCCGCCTGGGCTGCGGGCGCGATGATCGCGCTGTCCGCCTGCTTCTCGGCGATCCCCCGGAAGGCCCAGGCCAGCACGAGCGGGAAGGCCACGTCGCCGCGTAGCACGCTCATGCCTGCCCCGATGGCCGTGCCGGTGCCCAGCAGCGCCGCTGTCCAGATATCTTCGTCAATCTCCATCCCGGCCCAGCCAATGTCGTACAAAACCACGGTGATATTCACCAGGGTGGCCACGCTGACCCAGCCCAGGTAGACGCTGAAGGGCAGCTTGGCCAGCAACTTCTCGCCCAGCGGTCCCTGGAGCAGCTTGCCCAGGCGCGTGTTGACCGTGATCAGGGCCAGCAGGAGGCCGAACATTGCCCCGAGGCTGAGCCGAGGCCGGTTGTAGTGCCAAAGGAAGATCCAGCCGATGTTGGCCACGCAGCTTAACACGAAGGGCCAGCCCACCCGGCGCAGGCGCGGGTTCTCGCGCTGAGCCGGCAATGCCTGGTAGATCCCGTAGCCCAGCAGCCCGCTGTAGATCAACCCCCAAATACCAAATACGTACCCCGGCGGCGTGATCTTGATCGGGAAGCGGGCCGAGAGCTCGGCGGTACTCTGGCCGTTCAGCGGCAGGGTGGTCGCGAGCGTGTTGACGGTCAGGGTGGCGGCCAAGGCCGCGAGTACCGCCGCCTGACGGGCGATATCGGCACCGCGCTGGTTGTCGGCGGTGGTCGGGACGGATGAATCTGCCATGGGTAACTCCTGTATACTATTTCGTATCGTGTAGGGGCGACGTATCGGCACCCCATCGTTGGCGTTTGCCCATACCTATCTGGTGCCCATGCGCCGCAGCTACGACCACATTCATTGTACAGGAGTTGCAAAGATTATGCCAATGTGGAACCGCTACCTTGAGCAACACCAGCCGCGCTTTCTCGCCGAATTGCTCGACTTCCTGCGCATCCCGAGCATCTCGGCGATCTCGGCCAACGCGGGCGACGTGCAGCGCGCCGCCGAATGGGTGGCTGCCCGCGTGACCGCCGCCGGTATGGAACACGTGCAGATCCTGCCCACCGGCGGGCATCCCGTGGTCTACGCCGACTGGCTGCACGCCCCCGGCACGCCCACGGTGATGATCTACGGCCACTTCGACGTGCAGCCGGTGGATCCGCTCAACCTCTGGACAACGCCGCCCTTCGAGCCAGACATCCGCGACGACAAGGTGTTCGCCCGTGGGGCCAGCGACGACAAGGGCAACATGCTGGTGCCGATCCTGGCCGTCGAGGCCATGCTCAAAACGGCGGGCGTCCTGCCGGTGAACCTGAAATTTTTCTTCGAGGGCCAGGAGGAGATCGGCAGCCCGCAGCTCGGCGAGTTCATCCCCAAGCAGACACAGTTGCTGGCCTGCGACATGGTACTCAGCTCGGACGGTGGCCAGTGGAGCGAGAGCGAGCCGCTCATCCTGGTGGGCCTGCGCGGAGGCTGCGGCGTGCAGATCGATGTGCGGGCCGCCCGCGCCGACCTGCACTCTGGCATGTACGGCGGCGTGGTGCAGAATCCCATCCACGCCCTGGCGGCGATCATCGCCTCGATGCACGGCCCCGACGGCACGGTGACGGTGGACGGATTCTATGACGAGGTGGTGCCGCTGACTGCGCAGGATCGCGCGCGGATCGCCAAGGTGCCCTACGACGAGTCCGCCGAGGTCGAAGCTCTGGATGTGCCAACCCTCTTCGGCGAGGCGGGCTACACCCCGCGTGAGCGGGCCTGGGCTCGGCCCACCCTCGAAGTCAACGGGATTTGGGGCGGATTCCAGAGCGAGGGCATCAAGACGGTGCTGCCCAGTGAAGCCCACGCCAAAATCACCTGCCGCCTGGTCGCCGACCAGACTCCCTCGCGGATCGTCGATCTGCTCCAGACTCACGTGGCCAGCCACACCCCGCCCGGCGTGACCGCCGCCGTCGCCCCGCTGGCCTTCCGGGCCTTCCCCTATCTGGTGCCCGAGGACGAGCCAGGCAACGCGGCGGTGCGTGCGGTGCTGGTGGAACTCTACGGCCAGGAGCCTTACAACGTGCGTAGCGGCGGATCCATCCCGGTGTGCAGCCTCTTCCAGCGCCACCTGGGAGCCTACACCGCCAGCTTCGCCTTCGGCCTCGACGACGAGGACATTCACTCGCCGAATGAGTTCTTCCGCCTCGCCAGCTTCCGCAAGGGCCAGGCCGCCTACTGCACCCTGCTGGAGCGGCTGGGGACGTAACGTAGGTGCGGGCTACAGGGACGGCTTCGCCCTCCCTGTAGCCCGCATTCGCACACAAGAGGAGTCTCCTATGCGCCGCTATCTTGCGCTTCTGAGCCTGGCCGGGTGTGTGCTGTTGGGCGGCGTCATGACGCCGACGAACGCCGCGCCGACAATCGCCGCAGCGGTGGGGAAGCCCGTCCTGAAGTGGCAGTACGGCGGCTGCGCCGCGCCGCCACACTACTGCGATACCGGCTGGTACGCCTCGCCCGCCGTCGCCGACCTGGACAACGACGGGAAGCCGGAGGTGATCTGGGGTGGCTACAGTCTCTTCGCGCTCAACGGCGAGGACGGCAGCACCCAGTGGAGCGCGAAGAACGGCGCTCGGATCTGGCCCGGCATCGCTGTGGCCGACCTGGACGGCAACGGATCGCTGGAGGTTGTGGTCGGTCGCGGCGGCGACCAGGTCACCGCCTACGCGGCGACCGGTGCGATCCTCTGGGCGCGTAACCCCTTCGGCGGCGGCGAGGTACGCACCCTGGCCCTGTCCGACCTAGAGGGCGATGGGCGCTACGAGATCATCGTCGGGCGGGCCAGCGGCGGTAATACCAAGCAGGTGAGCGTGTACGAACCCGACGGCAGCCTGCGCCCAGGCTGGCCCGCCCGTCACGACGGTGATCCAGGCTATGGCTGGGGCATGTACAACGAGAACATTGCCATCGCTGATATGAATGGCGACGGCAGGCAGGAGATCTTCGCCCCCACCGACACGCACTACATCACCGGGTTGGCCCCGGACGGCAGCCAGCTTCCGGTCAGCCCGATCTACGGCGCGGGCAAGGTCTGGAGCCAGGTGGGCGTCCACGTTGATCATGCGGTTGACCTGCGCGGGTACGCCAACTGTGGCACCGAACACCGGCCGAACTTCGCCAACGCCGCCCCGGCGATTGCTGACATGGACGGCGACGGCAGCCTGGAGTTGATCGTCCCCGGCGACGTATACAACTGCGGTGTCGGCGACCCCGCCGGCGATATGTACTATCTGCCGTGGATCCTCAAGGCCGACCGCACCCGCTGGAGCGGCAGCGGGTTTGACTGGACGGTATTGCCCACGCCGGTTTCCAACAGCGGCGCACTTTCGCAGGACTACAGCGTGATCGAGAACGCCGTGATGAACGCAGTAACGGCCGATCTCGACGGCGACGGCAAGCGCGAGATCCTCTACCCATCGTACGACGGGCGGCTGCACGCCTTCTGGCTCGACAAGACCGAACACGGTGCCTGGCCCTTTGATGTGCCGGGAAGCGGCATCCGCTTTGCCTCCGAGCCGGTGGTGGCCGACCTGAACAACGACGGGCAGGCCGAGGTAATCTTCACCTCGTGGCCGGAGGTCGCCAGCGGGCAAGTCGGCCAACTGCACATCCTCGACAGCCAGGGGCATCAGCTCTACGCCATCGATCTGCCGACGCCGGGATCTGGCGGCACCTGGAACGGCGGGCTGGGTGCGCCGACCATCGCCAACATCGACGCCGACCCCGACCTTGAGCTGGTGATTGGCACCAGCCATAGCGGGGCCGTGGCCTACGACCTGCCGGGGAGCGCCGACGCGCGCCTGTTCTGGCCCACCGGGCGCGGCAGCCAGTTGCGTAACGGCCTGGCCCCGGCCACCCCGCCCGTGCTGGCGATCAGCAGCGTGGCCCAGGCCCAGGCGATCATCGCCGGGGCCAGCGCCAGCTACCCGATCACCCTCAGCGGCATCGCTGCGCCGATCAGCATCTCGTCCGGCCCGGTCAGCGGCCCCGACCCTCTGCCCACGCTCACGCTCACGCCGCAAAGCATGAGCGGGCCGGGGCAAGTGACGCTGACCCTGGCGGATCAGCACGCGACCGGATCGCTGGCCCCCGGCGCAGCCTATCAGGTGACGCTGACCGCGACCAGTGGCAGCAACACGCGCACCCTGACCGTGTACCTGATCGTCGGCGGGGCCAGGGGCTACCTGCCAGTAGTGCGGCGCTAAGTCGCGTAACCTGCGCCGTCCCCCCGGCGGTATAGACTTGAGTCTGTGTCGATACCGCCAGAGGGGCCATGCTCATCCGTCTTGCAATTGCCTGGATGCTCGGGGTGGTGGCCGGGTCGCTGTGGTGGCCGGGGGCAGGCGGGCTGTGGGCGCTCGTCGGCGCGGGTGCCCTCGCTGCCCTGGCCCTGCGGCGGACACCGCGTGGGCGCGATCTGGCCCTGGCCCTGGCCTGCGCCGCCCTCGGCGCGCTGCGCTACGGCGCGAGCGTGCCGCCCGCTGGGCCGGAGGACGTGCGACGCCTGGCCGCGCGCGGTGAGCTGCATGTGACCGGCACCGTGAGCGGCGACCCACGGCGCAGCGAGGATGGCCAGCAGGTGACGCTCCAGGTCGAGGCGACCCGCCTCGGCGCGGCATCGCGCCCGGCCGAGGGGCTGATCCTGGTGGCCCTGCCGCCCTTCCCGATCTACCGCCACGGAGACCGGCTCGCGGTGACGGGCGTGCTGAACACTCCGCGCGCGGCCGAGCGACCTGGCGACTTCGATTACCGGGCCTACCTAGCCCACCGTGGCATCCACGTGCTGATCCCCGTGCCGAAGGAGGTGCGCCTGCTACCGGCGGCGGGCAGCGGGCCGCTGCGCCTGCTCTACGAGGCCCGCGAGGCATGCCGGGCCACGATGGTTCGGCTGCTGCCCGAGCCGCAGGCGTCCCTGATCGTCGGCATCCTGCTGGGCATCCAGTCGAGCATCCCCGATGACGTCTACGCCAACTTCTCCGCGACCGGCACCAGCCACATCCTGGTGGTCTCGGGCTGGAACTTCACCATCGTGGCCGCGCTGCTGGGCGGGCTGACGGCGCGGCTGCATCTGGGGCGCTGGTCGGCCTTCTGGCTGACCCTGGCAATCATGTGGGTCTACGCCATGTTCACCGGCGGGTCGGCGGCGGTGTTGCGCGCGGCGGTGATGGCCAGCCTGATGGTGCTGGCGCGCAGCAGCGAGCGGCGCAGCGAGCCATGGACGCTGCTGCTATCCGCATGCTGGATCATCAGCGCGGCCGACCCGCACACCCTGTGGGATCTAGGCTTTCAGCTCTCGTCCCTGGCCACCGCGAGTCTGTTCGCCTTCGCCCGTCCGGTGGAGGGCTGGATATCCGGTCGGCGGCCCTTCGCCTGGCCCTGGATGGCCCCCTTCACCGAGGCGCTCACTGCAACCCTGGCGGCGCAGGTGCTGACCCTGCCGCTCATCCTCTCGGCCTTCGGCAACCTCTCGCTGATCGCGCCGCTGGCCAACGTGTTGCTCGTGCCAGTGGTGCCCTACGCCATGCTCTTCGGTAGCCTGGCCCTGGCCGGTGGCCTGCTCTGGCTGCCCCTCGGCCAGATCCTCGGCCTGCTGCTCTGGCTGCCGCTGACCTGGATCGCCCAGGGTGTGGCCCTGCTCGCGCAGCCATCCTGGGCCGCAATCATCATCCCGCCCCTGCCGCTCTGGATGCTGCTGACATACTACGCCGTGGTCGGGGGCGTGTGGTGGTGGCGGCGAGGGTTGCGCGTTACCACATAAGGTCGGGGAATACAGTAGAGGGTTAGAGTCTTGAGCCATCGCATAGCGTCAAGGAGTTTTATGCCTTACCTGACAAACGCCCTGGGCCAGCCGAACCATGTGGAAACGGCTGCCTCTCGGCAGCCGTTGGGGGTGTTTATGGAGGGCAACAGTGAGGAGTTACTGGGGCCAGCCCCGGCGTGTCTGTCGCTACCAACGCCGGACTATGTGAACAGCATAACAAATGGGTCATGGCCACGCCATCGGCCAAAAGGCGGATCTCCGCAGCGGGCCGGGGGTGTGGTACAATGCAAATGGCGTCTATTTCAGCTCGTATGTTCGCTTGTCCCACCCTATGCTGCTTGAACTCCAGATCCGCGACTTCGCGATCATTGATCGGCTGCATCTGCGCCTGGAGGAAGGATTTAACGTCCTCACGGGCGAGACGGGGGCCGGCAAGTCGATCATCATCGACGCCCTGGGCACCCTGCGTGGAGAGAAGGCCGATGTCACGTTTGTGCGGGCGGGCTGTAGTCGGGCGCGGATTGAGGGCATCTTCAGCCTTGACGATCGCGCCGCAGTGCTGCCGCTGCTCCAGGAGTACGGCCTGTACGACGAGGACGACGGCCAGGTGATCCTGGCCCGCGAGATCAGCGCCGAGAGCGGGCGTAGCGTGGCGCGCATCAACGGGCGGGCAGTCTCCGCTAGCGTCCTGCGCGAGGTGGGCGGGTGCCTGATCGACATCCACGGCCAGCACGAGGGACTCTCGCTGTTTAACCCGCGCACTCACCTGGAGATGCTCGACCGTTTTGGCGAGCTGATGCCCATACGTGCGCAGGTGGCCGAGCTGGTCGGGCAGCTGCGCCGCACCCGCAACGACCTGGCCGAGCTGCGGCGCAGCGAGTTGCGCCGCAAGGAGCGGCTTGAAGAGTTGCGCTTCCTCAGCGAGGATGTCGCGGCGGCGAAGCTGCGCCCTGGCGAGGAGCAGGATCTGCTGCGCGAGCGGGCGGTAGTGCAGAACGCGGCGCGGATCACCGACCTGGCCAATGATGCCTACGCCACGCTCTACGAGGGCCGCGACAGCGGGCGGGCGGCGGCTTGTCCCGTGCTTGAGGCCATGGCCCAGATCGCCGCCGCCCTTGAGGATCTGGCCCGCCTCGACCCGAGTGTGGCCCATCTTGCCGCCCAGGCCAGCGATCTCCAGTACCAGGCCGAGGATCTGGCCGCATCCCTGCGCTCCTACCGCCTCAGCCTCGATTTTGAGGCCGACCGGATCGACCAGATCGAGGACCGGCTGACGGTGCTGCGCGATCTCCAGCGTAAGTACGGCGGCGATGTCGCTCAACTGATCGAGCGCGCCGACCGCGCCGAGGCCGAAATCGAGCGGCTTACCCACAGCTCCGAGCATATCGCCGCCCTGGAGCAGCAGGATGCCCGCCAGCTCGGCGAGCTGGCGAGCGTCGCCTTGGATCTCTCGCGCCGCCGCCGCGCCGTCGGCGACCAGCTCGCCCAGCTGATCGAGGGCGCGATGGCCGACCTGGCCATGCCCAACATCCGCTTCAATGTGCGTATGGAGCACGCCGAAGAACATGCCGGCGTGCCGGTGCCCGGCGCGGCTCCCGTCGCCTACGATAAGACCGGCATCGACCGGGTGGAGTTCATGATCTCGCCCAACCCCGGCGAGCCGCTCAAGCCGCTGGCCCGCATCGCCTCGGGCGGCGAGAGCGCCCGCCTGCTGCTGGCCCTCAAGTCGATCCTCTCGCGGGTCGATGAGGTGCCCACCCTGATCTTCGATGAGATCGACGTAGGCGTGGGCGGGCGGGCCGGTCAGGTGGTTGGCCAGAAGCTCTGGGCGATCACCGCCAACCACCAAGTGGTCTGCATCACCCACTTGCCCCAGGTGGCGGCCTTCGCCGACTCCCACTACCATATTAGCAAAGAGTTTAGCAGCGACCGCACCCGTACCACGGTGCGCCTGCTCGACGATGAGCAGCGCGTCGATGAACTGGCCGCGATGCTCGATGGCACGCCCAGCGAGCATAGCCGGGCCAACGCCCGCGAGATCATCGGTCGGGCCAGCGGCTGGAAGCTTCAGCAGCGCAACCCGCAGCTTGCCCGGTAGCGCGGCGCGTGGCGCCGCCCCGAATCCGTATCATCAATAGTGCGGCGTGGCATCCGCCGCGCCGCACTATTGATGAGTATGTGTGGGAGCGGCGCAGCCGCACCCACGCCCTCACTGCGTGAGCTATGCAACGAGAGACAACCATCAGCCGCTGGTCTGCGCGGATCATCGAGGCATGCTGGGTACTCGCCCTCACCCTCGTGCCGATCTACTTCAGCCTCTTTACCGCCCGCCATTTCGAGCCAGATAAGGCCACCACCCTGCGCTCGCTGGTGCTGATCGCCTCGGCCATGGGCCTCATCCGCGCCTTTGAGTTCCTCAACACCCGCAGCGCCATCCCGCCGCCCGCCGCCGGGCCGGGCCTCTGGCGTCGCTTCACCGCCATCCCGCTCGCCATGCCCGCCCTGGCCTACGCCATGGTCTTTCTGATCACCACGGTCACCTCGGTGGTGCCTGCCACGAGCTTCTGGGGATCGTACCAGCGGCTCCAGGGCACCTACACGAACCTCTCGTATATCATGCTCTTCGTGCTGATGCTCGCCACCCTGCGCACCCGCGCCCAGATCGAGCGGATCATCACGATCACGATCATCTCCGGGGTGACGGCCGCCAGCTATGGGGTACTCCAGCACCTGAGGATCGACCCGCTGCCATGGCAGGGCGATGTGATCTCTCGCGTGGCCTCGACCCTCGGCAACTCGATTTTTGTCGCCGCGTTCCTGATCCTGGTGACGCCCCTGGCGATCTACCGGCTCGTCGCCGCCCTGGGCGAGATCCGCGCCGCCCCGCCCAGCGCTCGCCCGCGCACTGAGTGGCTGTGGACCCTTGCCCGCGCCATGCTGCTGTTCAGCGGGATGCTGCTGCTGCTCGCGGTGATCAAGTTCGGTGCCGCCGTGCGGACCGTCGACTTCCGCTACTGGTGGGTTTTTCCCGGCGCGGTGATCAGCGCCACCGGCCTGTGGTGGATCTTGACCACCGACTTCGACCGGACGAGCGGGCGTCCCCCGCTCTGGCCCGGAATCCTCACCCTCGGCTTTTTGCTCCTCTTTGGCGCGCAGTTCGCCCACACCGCCAACGCCGGGATCCAGGTGGCGGCCCTGCCCAAAGATGCACCCAACGCGGTGGACTGGTGGATCTGGCTGTTTATCAGCATCGGCTGCGGCGTGACTGGCTACGGGATGGCCTTCATCCTGCCGGCCCGTGCGGCGCAGCCCTCGCGCCTGAGCCTCGGCATCGGCGCGGCGATCAGCGCTGCCGCCGCCCTGCTGATGGTGCTGGCCACGGTCTTTACCCAAAGCCGTGGCCCCTTCATCGGCCTGGGCGCTGGTATGTTTATCTTCTTCTCTATGCTGCTGTGGGTGGCCCTGCGCCGCGCCCGCGCCAGCGGGGCCGCCAAGCTCGCCGGGCGCCTGCGCGTTCTGCTGATCAGTTGGATTGGCGTCACCGTGCTGGCGGCGACCTTTCTGGCGGCCTTCAACTTCTCGGATGCGCCGATCTTTGTGCAACTGCGCGAGGTGCCCTACCTCGGGCGCATGGGCAAGCTCACCGAGGTTGATAGCGGCACCGGCCTGGTGCGTCGGCTGATCTGGGCCGGCGATGCCCACGGCGGCGGGGCAATCGCGCTGATCGCATCCAACCCCCTGCGCAGCCTGATCGGCTGGGGGCCGGAGAGCATGTTCGTCGCCTTTAACCCGTTCTTCCCGCCCTCGCTCTCCAATGTCGAGGCCCGTGGCGCTTCGCCCGACCGCTCGCACGAGGCGATCCTCGATGAGTTGGTGACGAAGGGAGTCGTTGGCCTGGCCAGTTACATCTTCCTGCTGATCAGCTTCTTCGTACTCGCCACCCGGCTTGCGCTACGCGGCCATGACTGGCGCTGGCAGGTGCTGTTTATCGCCACCCTCAGCCTGGTGGCCAGCCATGTCGTCGAGGGTGCCACCGGCATCCCGATTGTGGCCACCCTGATGCTGCTCTGGGTCGCCCTGGCGCTGACCGTGGCCGGCGGTGCCCTCGATGGGCACTACCGGCTGAGCCTGCGCCCCGCACCGCCCGCCGCCGATGTGGAGTCCCCCGCCGCCGAACGCAAGCGCCAGGGCACATCGAGCGGACGCCGCAGCACCCTGCGGCCCGCCGCCCGCCGAGAGGGCCGCGCCCCCGCCCTGCTGGCCTACACCGCCCTGCTCCTCGTGACCTTCTGGTTCACCTGGGCCGTCAATATCGCCCCGGTTTACGCCGATATGCGCTTTCAGGAGGCCCAGGGTGCCAGCGACCGCGCCGGGATCGATCTGAACCAGTTGGTCGTCGTGCTCGACGGCTATATCGGCACGGTGCGCAGCAGCCCCGGCGAAGACTTCTACTACCTTAGCCTCGGCCGCGCCCTGATGACCACCGGCGACGCCCTGCGCGTCCGTAATGTGCCCCTTGGCCAGCCAAAGCCCAATGCGGATATGCAAGATCTGATCCGCCTGGCCGATCAGCAGGCGGTGGCCGACTTCATCCAGAGCAGTTCGCCCCTGAGCATGATGAGCTACGCCGAGGCGGTGCTGCTCAAGGCCCACGACCTCAACCCCCTGAACAAAGATCACTTTGCCAACTTGGGTCGGCTCAATAATTATTGGTATGGAATTACCCGCAACTCCGAGCGCCTGCGGCTCGCCATACACTGGTACGAGCAGGTGACGCCGATCGCCCCCAACGATGTCACCTTGATCAACGAGCGGGCCGGTGTGGTGGCCGCGCTTGGCGATTACACCAAGGCCGTCGGCGATAGCGTCCAGGCCCAGGCATTGTATGATCAGGCCGCCGAGTTGCTACGCCACTCCGAGGTACTCGACTCGCGCTACGCCGACACCTACCTGCGCCTGGGGGATCTTGCGCAGCGCCGTGGCGGCGATCTGGCCAAGGCCACCGACTCCTACGTCAAGGCCATCACGCTCTCGCCGACAATAGCGGCCAACAACATCCAGAATGTCGCCGACGCCATGGCCGATCACCCCGACATGATCGGGCGTCTGCGCGATGCCTTCAGCGCCGCCGCCCAGAAGAGCGAGGATCGCCTGTCGATCCTCGATCGCGACCCTGAGCATGCGAGCGACGCCAGGATCGTGCGCGGCCAGGCGGCTCTGCTGCACTCGGTGGTGGGGTTGCTCGCGGTGCGCGCCGGTAACGTGGCCAGTTCGCTCGAACCCTACCAGCGCGCCGTGGCGCTCCAGCCCGTCAATGTCGAGTACAGCCGCAACTACACCATCGTGCTAAGCGACACCAAGCGCTACCTTGAGGCGGTCAGCGAGGCCAACCGGCTGATTACCGCGCTTCAGGTGGGCGGGCAGACCGACAAGATCAGCCAGGTGCAGCAACTCCTTCAGGCCGTGCAGAGCGCGCAACGCTAGAATCTGAAATATTGGCACGGTTGCCCGCCCCGCAGGATAGCGGTACAATAGCGCGACACACCTACTGAGGAGCGAGCATGTTGACCTATGATGATCTGGTGAGCGGCCTTGAGGATGCCTGGCTGGCGGTTGGGCTGCACGAACACGCCTTTATTGAGAGCGTGATTCCGACCACGCACGACCGCACCTGCAAGATCGAACTCTTCCCCGAACACGAGGAGCCGCTCACCAACGAAAATATCCCACCCTGGCTAGAGATTGGCTTCACCTGGTCGGCTGTCCACCAACTGATCTCGGAGGGCCGCGAGCTCCCCACCGAACCGCTCGATCTAACTTGGGCCTACACGGCTACCCTGCTGGGGTCTCAGGATCGTAACGACATTGAGTTGGTGCGGATGTTCCAGCGCGCCGTTCAGATCGCCTTCGTGCGCTACTACCCCGCCGAGGCCGCCGAGATGGAGCCGGTGGCGGTGGAGGTGCGTAAGATCTACCAGAGCGACGGCCAGAAGCTGCAGATTGAGTATATCCAACTGGTCAGCACCACGGTCTCGGATATTTTTGAGCAGTGGTCTGACCGCGATCTGGCCGGGCTGCGGGCGCTCTTGCGCGTCGAGTTACAGCTTGCCAGTGCGATCATTGCGAACTTGAGCGATATGTTCACGCCTCGCGGGCGCGGCGGCTACCGTACGGTTGATGCGGCGTGATGCGTGACCGCGCCACGGATTATGTGTCACGGTGATATGCGCCGGGCCAGCCCGAGCGCGAGCGCCGCGATCAGCAGGGCCAGGGGCGGCAGCGCCCAGCCCGCCCAGCCCGCTGGCAGGCGACCCGCCATCCCTGCCGTGAGGGCCGTCAGGATCGGTATTGCGCCGATCCAGAGCTGGCCCAGCTCGCCGAGTTGCGCCGCCCGCCCCCGCGCCCCGGCGTAGAGTCGGCCCTGCCCGATTAACCACAGCCCGCTCCCACCCAGCAGCAACCCCCAGCCCAGGGCCGTGTCAGGTGCCCGCAGCAGCCGACTCAGCTCCATCCCACCCGCGCCCGTGCCCATCGCCATCGCCCCCAGCAGCAGCAGCCCGTACCCTGGGAGCAGGGTGCGCAGCCCCGCGCCCTCCAGCGTGCCGTCGGCCGCCTGGCGGCGCAGCCGCGCCCAGCCGAGCAGCGCCAGGGCCGTCACGAGATCGATGCCGTAAGGGAAGCTGCGGGCCGGCGGGACGGGCAGCAGGGCCAGGGCCAGCAGCGGCAGCAGGGCGGCGGCAATCTCACGCGGTGGGTGCGGGAACCGCTGCCCCCCGCGATCAGCTTTTTGATCATTGCCGGCAGAAACAAATCTCATCCAGCGCGCGAGCAGCCAGGCCAGGCCGAACGCGGCCAGCCCGCCGGGGTAGAGCAGCAACCTGAGCCATGCCTGGCCCAGGCTGCCGAGCATCTGGCCCATTGTGACACTCCGCAGGGGCTAAAGCCCCGCAGCTTCTCGTGAGCCATCCGCTGGATGTACCTCCCGAGCTACATGCCCCGTGTCTGGGGAACTACGGCGCATAAACGCACGCCGATACTTCACGGAGCCAACCTGCACATGGCCGAACGCACCATGCACCGCCTGACTCTCCTGATTAACGGCCCCTACGGCGTCTCGATGGCCGACAAACCCACAGCGGGCGCAGCGGTAGTTCCGCCCCTTGGGTGTGTTGTGTCGGCCACAGACGGGGCATGTCTTGGAACTGTACGCCTCGCTCTGACGCTCCAGGACGATCCCTTCGGCAGCGAGCTTGTAGACCAGGAACGCGATCTGCCGCCCGTGCGACCAGCCGCTCACTTTCTGCTGCGCGTTGGTGTTCAGCCGCTTCCCGTTGCCAATGTCGCGGATATCGCCCACCACCAGCCGCTTTGCGCCTTCGGCCTTGGCGTGATTGGTGATCGCCCGCGTGACCTTGTGTTCAATATCCCGCCGCTGGCGATTGTTGCGGGCCAACAGATATGCCTTGCGTCGCTGCATCTTCTTCCAGCGGCGGCTCCGTTTGGTGAGACGACTCTGCCGAGTTTGCAGGCTGGCGAGGCGCTTGTTACGATACTGATTCAATGCGCGCAGGTCGCGAGCGGTGAAGATCACTACGTCGCCCTGCTCATTGGCGACCGCCGCCGGGTGGATCTCCCCCAGATCAGCGGCGAGGGTCTGCCCTTCGGTACGCAGCGGCACCTCCATCCCATCATCGACCACCAGATGCCAGCGATGGCGCATGGCGATCTGATCGTAGACCAGTCGCATCTCGACAAAGGCCATTTTGGGGAGGGTGGCGAGATCGGAGGGTATGACAACGGCAATTGGCTCCCGCCCACGGGCTCGGGCCAGCAGCAGTCTGCCGTCCGTGAGGCGGATGCCCGTTGCTTTCCAGATCGTCGTGCGATAGAACTTTCGTTTGTGCGGATACTTCCCAC
>SESH01022025.1_pt1 | contig 13906 bp, 11 predicted proteins | sample 3171561 | NCBI WGS metagenome assembly SESH01 (sample SAMN10866947, study PRJNA518727) | freshwater metagenome | biome: subpolar coniferous forest; feature: holomictic lake; material: water; isolation source: holomictic Lake 442 2011 16.5 m and 2014 13 m | place: Canada: near Kenora, Ontario
GAGCATGCCCGCGTCTTTTACTTCGAGAACGACGGCGATCCGGTGGTGTACTGCGGCAGCGCCGACTGGATGCCGCGCAACTTCTTCCGGCGCGTCGAGGCGGTGTTTCCGATTGAGGACCCGGAGCTGCGGAAGCGGATCATCGACGACATCCTGCTGACCGAGCTGCGGGACAACGAGGATGCCCGGGAACTGCAGCCGGACGCCACGTATGCCGCACCGGCACGCCCGCCCGGCGAGCCCGGTTTTTCCGCCCAGCGTTACTTCATGGCCGCGGCGCGCCTGCGGGGCAACCCGCCGGTGCAGATCAGCGGCTGACCGGCATGGCCCCGGGAGAATCAGGCTCCGCTCGCGACCGGTGCAACCGGGGTCTTCGGCGGGCCCATCAGCAGGTCGAGCTGCCCCTGGATCCGGATGAAAAAGGCCTCGTCCAGATTGCCCACCGGGATCTCGTACAGCTGGTGCGACTTGGCATGCTCGTAGATCTGCCGCTCCCCGTCAGGGGTCAGCCCCCGCGGACGCAGCAGCCGTTTGCGCTCCAGCATGAGCCCCAGGAACTGGAGCAGCGGCGTGTTGGCGGGAGCCGGCTCGGCCGCCGGGTCCGCCAGCGTCACAAACAGGTTCTCCGCCGTCAGCTTGAGCGCGCGCCCCGCGTTTTCCTCCGCATGCCGCGCCTTGTAGCTCACCGTCCAGCTGCACAGCACCTGCCCCGTCTTGGCCTCGGCCGCGTCCACGCTCACCAGCACATCCCGGCGGCCGATCTCGCCCGTGGCTTCGTGCACCAGGTGACAGGCGACCCGGTCCCCCTCGGCGAACACATGGCCGGAGGCGTAGCAGGTCTTGGCAAGCGGGTGCAGGATCAGTTCCATGGCGACTTGTCTTTAGAGCGTGGAAAAATGAACGCTAGTCAAATTCACCGGTCCGCATGAAAGGCCGGATCATCGCCATCGGGGACATCCACGGCTGCCACCGGGAATTCGAGGACCTGCTGGCCAAGCTGCGACTGGAAAAAGGCGACCGCGTCGTGCTGCTTGGCGACCTCGTCAACCGCGGCCCCGACAGCGCCCAGGTCATCGCCCTCGCCCGCGCCCACGCCGCCGTCTCCCTGCTCGGCAACCACGAGCTGCGCCTCCTCAACTACCGCAAGACCGGCGACCCGACCCACCTCAAGAAGAGCGACTATGACACGCTGAAGCAGCTCAGTCACAAGGATTGGGCCTACCTCAACGCCATGCCGCTGACGTTCCATGATGCCGCCCATCAGGCCGTGCTGGTGCACGGCGGTTTCCTCCCCCATCTGCCCTGGCGGCGGCAGCCGGCCCGGATCGTCACGCGGATTCAGGTCGTGACCAAGGACGGCGGCGCCGGCAAGTGCTCCGACGAGCCCTCCGCCCCGCACTGGTCCGAACGCTGGAGCGGCCCGCCCTATGTCATCTACGGCCACACCCCCCGGCCGGAGGTTGTGCGCCTGAAGTGGTCCCTGGGCATCGACACCGGGTGCGTCCTCGGCGGCCACCTGACCGCCTGCATCCTTCCGGGAAAACGGATCGTCCAGGTGCGGGCCCGCGAGAAATACCACCCGCGCTGAGGCCCGCCGCCACCTCAGCGGCGTCAACCAGCTGCGTCTGGCTCAGAATCAGATTGTCATTCTGGGCGAACTGCAGAAACCACATGTCACCGCTGACTGCGGGCAACGGATGCCCGCTCCGCGCTTCCTCCCCTCACCGGCCGCCCCTCTGCACCATGCCTGAAGCCACTCCTCCCCTCTCCACGGTCCGCGAACTCAAGACCCGTGACGGCACCAGCAGCCAGCCGTTCACCAGCCTGCTCGTGGTCCGGAAGCTCACCCTCAAGACCGCGTCCAACGGCAATCCCTACTGCAACGCCGATCTCGGCGACCGCACCGGCTCGTTCGGCTGCACGCTCTTCAGCGATCACCCCGCCTTCGAACTGCTCAAGGCGGCCGGGGAGGGCTCGGTCATCCGCGTCGAGGGCAAGATCGATTACTATCAGGGCCGCCTCTCGCCCAAGCTGGCCAAGATCGCGATCCTCTCGGAAAGCGAGCTCGGCGCCCCCGGCCTGCTCGACAACCTGGTCGAACTCGCCCCGGAAAACGCCGACGCGCTCTGGACCGAATTCCTCGGCCTTATCGCCTCCCTCCCCCATCCGGAGCTGAAGGCGACGGTCCAGGCGGTGTTTGACGAGATTGGGGACACCTTCCGCTGGTCGCCGGCCGCCGTCGCGATGCACCACGCGTATCGCCACGGGCTGCTCGAGCACACGGTGCACATGGCGCGCGCCTGCCAGGCGCTGCTCCCGCTTTATCCGGAAGTGGACCCCAGCCTCGCCCTCGCCGGCATCCTGCTCCACGACACCGGCAAGAGCATCGAATACGAGGGGACCCTCGCCACCAAGCGGAGCCGCCGCGGCATCCTCCAGGGCCATGTGGTCCTCGGCTACCAGCTCGTGCGCAAGGCCGGGAAGAAGGTTAAGCTCAACGAGGATCTGCTGGAGCGGCTCGAGCACATCGTGCTGAGCCACCAGGGCGAACCCGAGTGGGGCGCGGCCGTGTATGCGGCCACCCCCGAGGCCGTCTTCGTCTCCATGATCGACAATCTCGACGCGAAGATGGGCATGGTCCAGCGCGCCCTCCGCCAGGCCGTGGCCGGCGAGGAATTCTCCGAGCGCCTGCCGGGCTTGAACGCCCAGCTCCTCATCCGCCCGCCAGGCACCGCCTAGGCCGGCTTTCGTTTCTCCCTCGCCTGGTGCGGTGGCGCGCCGCCAGCGCAGGATGCCGCGGCGTCATTGCAGGTGCTGGATCACGCTCACAATCGGCAGGAAGAGCGCGATCACGATGAAGCCGACCATCAGCGCCATCAGCACCACCAGGATCGGCTCCAGGAGCGCGGTCAGGCCCGCCACGGCATTGTCGACCTCCTCGTCATAGATGTCGGCCAGCCGGCCCAGCAGGGGCGGCAGCGACCCCGTCTCCTCCCCCACCGCAATCATCCCGGTGACCAGGCCGGGAAATACCGCCGTCGCCTCCAGCGACCGCGCCAGACCGTCCCCCTGCTTGATTCGTTCCTGCGCCGCAGTGAGGGCGGCGGCGACCGGGGCATGGCCACACGTCGCCCGCGCCAGGGCCAGGGCCTCGAGAATCGCCACCCCGCTCGCCAGCAACGTACCCAGGGTGCGGGTGAAGCGGGCAATGGCGGCCTTGAGCACCAGGTCCCCGAGGAGGGGCAACAGGAGGATCAGGCGGTCGCCGAGCCGGGCACCAAGCACCGTCCGGCGGACCCGCTGCAGCCCAAACCCCAGCAGGACGCACGCCGCGAGGATCAGCCCCGCCTGCTCCCGGATGACGGCACTCAGCCCGAGCAGGACGCGGGTGGGCGCCGGGAGCGGCTGGCCCCGAAGCAGGCCGGAAAATATCAGCTCAAACTTCGGCACCACCAGGACCAGCAGCACGGCCATGATGCCCGCCGCGACCGTCATGAGGATGGCGGGATAGATCAGGGCGGTCTTGACCCGGCCCCGCAGTCGCTCGGTTTTTTCCAGGAAGTGCGCCAGCCGGTCCAGCACGACCCCGAGGACTCCTCCCGCCTCCCCGGCCTGCACCATGCCGACATACAGCGCGCCAAAGAGCCGGGGCCGCTGCCGCAGCCCGTCGGAGAGCATCCCGCCGGCCCCGATCCCCTCCGTCAATTCCTCCAGCACCCGCCGGAAACGCGGGCTGCGCTCCTGACGTCCCAGAATCTCCAGCCCGCGGGTGAGCGGCAGACCCGCATTGACCAGGGTGGCCAGCTGACGCGTGAAGAGCATCAGGCCCCGCCGGCTGACCTCCGGCCCAAAATCCACCCCGCGCCACCCAAGAAACGCACGCCTGGTCTCCGGGGCGCGGCCGCCCGGCCGCGCCGGGCCACTGGCCGCCGGCCCAATCGGCTCCACCTGCAGGGTCGTGGGCGCCAGCCCCTGGGCCTTGAGCCGATTGGATGCCTGCGCCCGACTGGAGCCCTCGATTGAGCCTCGGCGCTCCCGCCCCGAACTCCGTTCAACCGCCGTGTAGGTGTAGGTTGCCATAGTCAGGTATGCGCGAGAACTTCCTCCAGGGTCGTCTCGCCGGCATGAATCGCCCGCCAGCCCTCGGCCCGCAGGCTCCGCCGGCCCTCCCGCTGGGCCTGCTGGCGGATCTCCAACTCCGCGGCCCCGACGGTGACCCGTTCGCGCAGCGCCTCCGTCATCGGCAACCACTCGAACAAACCCAGACGCCCCCGGTAGCCCGTCTGGGCGCAGGCCGGGCAGCCCGCGCCATGGAAAAACTCGCCGGTTCGTGCGTCCTCCGGCGCGCCGCCGGCCAGGCGCAGGAGTTCTGGCGGGGGCACCCGGACCGTCCGGCACTGCGGACAAATGCGCCGCACCAGGCGCTGCGCCAGCACGCCCTCCACGGCGGTCGCCACCAGAAAGGCCTCCACGCCGAGGTCCAGCAGCCGGGTGACGGCCGCCGGGGCGTCGTTGGTGTGCAGCGTCGTCAGCACCAGGTGGCCCGTCAGCGCCGCCTGCATCGCAATCTGCGCCGTCTCCAGGTCCCGGACCTCGCCGACCATGATCACATCCGGATCCTGGCGCAGGAACGCCCGCATCGCGGCGGCAAACGTCAGGCCGATCCCCGGGTTGACCGGCACCTGCAGGGCGCCTTCCAACTCGTATTCGACCGGATCCTCGGCGGTCAGCAGCTTCAGGCCAATGTCATTGATGGCCCGCAGGCCGCTGTAGAGCGTCGTCGTCTTGCCGGAGCCCGTCGGACCCGTGACGATCAAAATTCCATGGGGCCGCCGCACGGTCCGCTCGACGTCGGCCCGCACCTCCGGGGGCATCCCCAGCTCGGCCAGCTCGAGGTGCACCGCAGACTGGTCCAGCACGCGCAGCACGATGCTCTCGCCAAACTGGGTTGGCAGAGTGGAAACGCGCAGGTCCACCGCATGATCCACCAGCGAGGCGCGGATCCGCCCGTCCTGCGGCACCCGGCGCTCGGCAATATCCAGGTCCGCGAGCACCTTGAGGCGCGAGGCGATCGGCAGGGCCAGCGCCTTGGCGGGCGGGGTCATCTCGTGCAGCACACCGTCGATCCGGTAGCGGATTTTGAATTCCTCCTCGAACGGCTCGAAATGGATGTCGCTCGCGTGGTCGCGCACCGCCTGGGCCAGGACCAGGTTCACGAACCGGATGACCGGAGCCTGCCCGGCCAGCGCGGCCAGATCAGCCGGCGTGTAGTCGCGCGTTTCGGGGTCGGGTGCGCAGTCCGGGCCTGCCGCCACCAATTCTGCGGCTTGCACCGGGCCTTCACCGTAATGCCGGCGGAGCAGGCGCTCGACCTGCGCCGGGTCGCAGACCAGGGCCCGGACCTCGCGACCCAGGGCAAACCCCAACTCCGCCAGCGACTGGGCGTCGAACGGGTCGAGCACGAGCAGTTCCAGACAACGCGCATCCCCCCGCAGCGGCAGGACGCCGTAGTGGCGGGCAAAATGTGCGGGCAGCAGTTTGACGACGTCGGCGGGGAGCGACTCCGGCGGGGCCGCGACATATTCACTGCCTAAGTGGACGGCGATCGCCGCCAGCAACTCGGAGCGGCTCACCCGCCCCTGCGCGAGCACGAGGTCGGCCAGCGATGCACCCGTAACGAGAGACTGTTGCCTTAAAGCTTCGAGTGGCGCGGCTCTGACCAGACCTTGATTTTGGAGTAGTTCGTGGAGTGCCTCGTTATGGCGCTCGAACATGCATCCGCATCGTCTCAGAGCGTCTTCAATTGCGCTCCGCCCGCCACCAGTTTGTCCCGCATGACCACCGGGTCCTGCGCTTTTTCCACACACTCGTCCGCGCTGATCAGCTCGCGGTTGAAGAGACTCATCAGATGGGTGTCCATCGTGATCATGCCCAGGTTCGCCCCGGTCTGGATGTCGGAGTTGATCCGGAAGGTCTTGTTCTCGCGGATCAGGGACGCGATCGAGGTCGTGTTGATCATGATCTCGTAGCCCGCGATGCGGCCGCCGCCGATTTTCTTGCAGAGCACCTGGGAGATCACGGCCTGCACCGAGGAGGCCAGCTGGGTCCGGATCATGTCCTTCATGTTCGCCGGGAACGCGTCCACGATGCGGTCGATCGTCTTGGCCGCGCCGTTGGTGTGCAGCGTGCCGAAGACCAGGTGGCCGGTCTCAGCCGCGCTGATCGCCGCCTCGATCGTCTCCAGATCGCGCATTTCACCCACCAGGATGATGTCCGGGTCCTGTCGCAGCGCCCGCCGGATGGCCTCGGAAAAGCTCGGCACATCCGAGTGCACCTCGCGCTGCGTGACCACGCAGCGTTTGTGATTGTGGTAATACTCGATCGGGTCCTCGACCGTGATGATGTGGCCGTCCCGGTTCTCGTTGATGTAATTGATCATCGAGGCCAGCGTGGTGGACTTGCCGGAGCCGGTCGGGCCGGTGACGAGGATGAGGCCGCGCGGGCGGTAGAGGAGCTCGCGGATCTTGTCCGGCAGGCCAATGTCGCGCAGGCCGAACATTTTGTAGGGGATCTGGCGGAGCACCAGGCCGTAGTTGCCCTTGGCGCGGAGGACGGACACGCGGAAGCGCGCCTTGTCGCCGAAGGCGAAGCCGAAGTCGGCGCCGCCGTTGAGCTTCACGTTGCTGATGTGGCTGTCGGGCGTGATCGCCTGCATCAGCTTCTCGGTGTCGGCGGGGGTGAGCGCGGGTCCGTCGATCGGCGTCATGCTCCCGCTGAGCCGGAGTGTGGGGGGCTGGTTGACCTGCAGGTGGAGATCGGAAGCGTTTTGCTCGACGACCAGTTCGAGCAGGTCGTTCATTTCATAGCTCATGGTGGATGCAGGGGTGGGATTAGCTGGCGTCGCCAACCGTGATAGAGACGACTTCCTCGACTGTGGTCAAACCAGCGCTGACTTTGCGAGCCCCGTCCTCACGTAGGGTGACCATGCCCCGGGCCCGGGCTTTCGCCCGCAGGCGCCCCAGGCTCGCCTGGGCGTGGATCAGGGAGCGGATGTCGTCGTCGATCTCCAGCAACTCAAAGATCCCGATCCGCCCGTGGTAGCCGCTGCCGTGGCAGGCCGCGCACCCCCGCCCCCGCATGAACACCGGGCCCCCACCCGGCTCCCGGTTTAGGCCCAGGGCCCGCAACTCCGCCAGCGTGGACCGGAACGGCTGCCGGCACGCCCCACAGATTTTTCGCACCAGGCGCTGGGCCAGGATGCCCCGCAGGGACGCCGCGAGCAGAAAGGGGGCGATGCCCAGATTCACCATCCGCGGCACCGCCCCCGGGGCATCGTTCGTGTGCAGCGTGCTGAGGACCAGGTGACCGGTCAGCGAGGCATGCACGGCCATCCCCGCCGTCTCACCATCCCGGATTTCGCCCACCATGATGACATTGGGCGCCTGCCGCAGCATCGCCCGCAACGCCGCCCCGAACGTCAGACCGACCTCCGGCCGGACCGGCACTTGGTTGATCCCGCTCAACTGGTACTCGACCGGGTCCTCGACCGTGATGATCTTGCGGCCGCCCGTGTTGAGGTGGTGCAGGCAGCCGTAGAGCGTCGTCGTCTTGCCGGAGCCCGTCGGCCCCGTCACCAGCAGGATCCCGTCGGGTCGCGTGATCCACTGCTCGAGCAACGCGGCCTGTTCCGGGGATAAACCCAGTTCCGGCAGCCCGCGCTTCAGGCTCTCCTGGTCCAGCACGCGCAGGACGAGACTTTCGCCATGCGATGTGGGCAGCGTGGACACCCGCAGGTCCAGCGGGCGCCCGCCGTGGGACAACTGGATCCGCCCGTCCTGCGGCAGGCGCTTCTCTGCGATGCTGATGTTGGCCATGAGCTTGACCCGAGAGAGGATCGCCGACTGCAGTCGCGGCGGCGGACCGTCCACTTCCACCAGCACGCCATCAATCCGGTACCGGACCCGCAGCCGCCGCCCCAGCGGCTCGAGATGGATGTCCGAGGCCCGACGGTCGATCGCCGCGTGGATGAGCGCGTGGACCAGCCGGATGACGGGTGCATCTTCGTCACCAGCCCAGGAACTCGGCCCTGGCTTGGACTGGTCCGCCGCGTCGGTGTGTGGCCCGGGTGATTGCGGGGGTGGGTCGCTGGCCTCGCCCACGGCGCCCGTGGCCGCCGGACAATACAGCCGCTCGATCGCTCTGGCGATTTCCTCCGCCGGGGCCAGTCGGGTGGCTATTTTCACGCCCAGCCGGTGGGCCAGGCTGTCGGCGCCAGCGGTGTCGAGCGGGTCACAGACGGCGATCTGCAGTTCACCCGCGTTGCGGGTCAGCGGCACGAGGCGGTGACGTTCCGCCCATGCCTGGGGCACTTGGGCGAGCAAATCGTCCGCAACGACCACTGCGGAAAGATCGACCGTCTCCAGACCGAACCATTCGGCCTGCAACGCGGCCGCCTGCCAGCCGGTCAGCACGCCCTCGCCCACCCATGCGTCCACCCACGACCTCGGTGAACCTCCCGCAGCTGCCTGGCGACTGATGACCCGCTGGACCGACTCGAGCTGTGCCGGGCTCAACAATCCCTTGTCGAGCGCCAGCTGCAGCACGGGGTCGTCTGCGCGGGTGGTCACATAGGCCGGCTACCGATTTAGGCTCATCAGGAATTCCGCGTTGGACTTCGTCTTCTTCAGGCGGGTGATGAGCATCTCCATCGACTCGATCGGCCCCAGGCCCTGCATCGCGCGGCGCAGGCCGTAGATGCGCTGGAGTTCGTCGGGGTGATAGATCAGCTCCTCCTTGCGCGTGCCCGAGCGGTCGATGTTGATCGCCGGGAAGATGCGGCGCTCGACGAGCCCGCGGTCCAGATGGAGTTCGCTGTTTCCCGTGCCCTTGAACTCCTCGAAGATGATTTCGTCCATGCGGCTACCGGTGTCGATCAGCGCGCTGGCGATGATCGTCAGGCTGCCGCCGCCCTCGATGTTGCGCGCGGAGCCGAAGAACCGCTTGGGCTTCTGCAGCGCGTTGGACTCCAGGCCGCCCGACATCGTCTTGCCCTGGTTGCCCGTGAGCGCGTTGTAGGCGCGGGCCAGACGCGTGATGGAGTCGAGCAGGATGATGACGTGTTCCCCCTGTTCGACCAGCCGCCGTGCTTTCTCAATGACCATCTCGGCGCAGTGGACATGGCTCTCCGGGGTCTCGTCGAAGGTGGAGGACACGACCTCCCCCTTGGTGTGGCGCCGAAAATCCGTCACCTCCTCCGGGCGCTCGTCGATCAGCAGCAGGATGAGCTTGGCGTGGGGGCTGTTTTCCGTGACGGAGTTGGCGATATTCTGCAGCAAGACCGTCTTGCCGGTGCGCGGCGGCGCCACGATCAGCCCGCGCTGACCGAAGCCGATCGGCGTGAGGATGTCCACGGCGCGCATCGAGACGTCCTTCTGGACGTCGGGGGCCTCGAGCAGGATCCGCTTGAGGGGATAGTACGGGACGAGTTCCTCGAAGGGTGTGACCTTGGAAATCTCCTCGGGGCTGCCGCCCATGACCGTGTCGATGCGGACGACGGCCGGGCAGCGTTCGCCGGCTTTCGGGGCCTGGAGCAGGACCTCGACGCGATGGCCGCGCTTCAGGCCGTAGAGCCGGATCAGGCTCTCGGACAGATACGCGTCCTCGGGATAAAGCCGGTAGTTGACGTGCTCGTGCACGATGAAGGAGCCCCGGTCGGTCACGTCGATGTAGCCGCGGTCACGAATCGCGCGCTTGCTCTCGGCCGCCAGCGCCAGCACCTGGGCCAGCAGCTGCTTGCGGTTCGGGGCGCCCTCGAACACGACCCCGAATTTCCGGGCGAAGGCCGTCAGTTCGGCGAGCGGCAGCGCGTAGAGTTCATTGAGGTAGACCGGATCGCCGGTGCCGGAAGAGATCTCCTGCGCGAGGGCCCCGAGGGCCGCGAGGTCGGCAAATCTCGCCGGATCCGGCAGGTCGCCATAGACCGGCGCGCTGCTCGGCGGCGGCGGCTGGGGCGGATGCGGCGAAAAGGGCTGGGCCCCACCACCTCCACCACCACCACCTCCTCCGCCACCACCGCCGCCACCGCTCGGCTGCCAAGGCCCGCCACCATGGCGGCCGCGCTTGCGCTTGTTGCGTTTCCAAAATCCGCGATCTCCGCCACGTTCCTGCCATTCACCCTGGCCGCCGCCTTGGCCACCCTGGCCACCGCCCTGGCTGCCCTGACCGTAACCCGGGCCGCCTTGCCCGCCTTGGCCGCCTGTGCCGCCATAATTGCCTTGGCTGCTCTGTCCGCCTGGTGCGCTCTGGCTGCCTTGGCCACCTTGGCCGCCGCCTTGGCTTTCCGATTGATCGCCCGAACTGCCCGATCCGGACTCGGAACTTCCACGGGAAGCCGACTCAGCGGAAGGTGCGGGCGCGGGGGCTTCCACGCGTTCCGGCCTTTCCTGCGACTCGGCGCGCTCGGGGCGCTCAGTGCGCTCGGGGCGCTCGGGGCGCTCAGCTTCAAAGCTGGGGGCGACGCTCGGGGCGGGTGACTCGGCCGCCGGTTTGGCCGCGCGCCGGGGAGCAAGCTTGGACTTGGCCGTGCGGCCGCGGCGCAGCCGCGATTTCGTGGGTTCGCCGCCATCGGCAGCAGAATGGGTGTCGCCGGAGGCGTCGTCGTTTTTCGGGGGAAGGTCCATAACGGATCGGTCAGGAATAGAGGTGGAGAGACCGCGCGAAGGAGCCAGGGCGCCGCGAAACTCTCAGCGCACACCCGGCAGCGCGTGGAGGAGTTGATCGACTTGGTCTTGGAGGAATTCGGCGGTGCCTTCGTTCCACAAGACAAAATCAGCCAGCTCGATTTTACGCGCCAAGGGCAGTTGCTTCGAAATTCGTTGCTCGGCGAGCGCGTGCGGTAGGCCACGCTGCTCCAGTCGGGCGAGTTGCTGGGCTGGAGCACAGGCGACGCAGACCGTGAAATCAAACCAATTCTCCAGATTCTTCTCGAAGAGCAAGGGAACCTCAACAGCCCACTGCGCCGCGGGATCCGCAGCGAATTTTTCCCTCCAAATTTCGTACAAGGGCGGGTGAACCAGATCCTCCAGCCAGCGCAGTTCCGACTCGTCCGTGAACACCCGCTGGGCCACCCGGGTGCGCTCCACCGTGCCGTCCGCCCGGAGTACCTCCGGGCCAAAACGCTCCTGCAAACGGCGCTTCACCTCGGGCCGCGTCAGCACCTCATCCCGGATCAGGGCATCGGAATCGAGGCGGCGAAATCCTCGGCCCTCGAACAGGCCGGCGGCCGTCGACTTGCCGCAGCCCATCCCTCCGGTAATGCCAAGAATCATCGTATTGGTTGTTTCCCATGGTTTTGGACTTGCGGGGAAAAATGAGCAAATTCTTAATCGCCCCCGTCGCGCCTGCGTGAGTCGCCGGAGCCCCACCCTCCCGCACCTGCTGTCATGCTGAACCCCGTCGTCACCCAGAGTCCCGTGGCCGTGGCGGCACTCGTCCGAGGGATTTTTTCGGAACTGTATCCCGGCGCCGCGCTCACCGTGCTGGACCGCGCCTTCGTTGACCTGGAGCAGTATTTCGCCGGTCAGCACCCCGGCTTCCTCGCGAACGACCTGGGTTATCACAATCTGGAGCACACGCTGCAGGCCACCGTCTGCCTCGCCCAACTCCTGCGCAGCGCCCACCTCGCAGGGGACCCGCACCGCCTGACCCCGCGGCAGTTCGAGTTGGCAGTCATCACCGCCCTCCTGCACGACACCGGCTACCTGAAGATCCGGTCCGACCTGAGCGGGACCGGCGCGAAGTACACCCTGACCCACGTCCTGCGCAGTTGCTCCTTTGCCGCCGCCTACCTGCCGACGCTCGGGGTCGGGAGCGCCGAGATCGCCGCCGTGCTCGCCGCGGTCAATTGCACCGGACCCGCCAACGAGATCGGTCGCCTGGCCTTCACCAGCGAGACCGACCGCTTCATCGGCTGCGCCCTCGCCACCGCCGATTACCTCGGCCAGCTGGCCGCGCCGGACTACCCCGACAAGCTGGAGCGGCTCTACGCCGAGTTCCTCGAGTCGGATGAATTCCTCGGGGTCCCGGCCTGCAAGCGCATGTTCCAGTCCGCGCAGGACCTGAAGGAAAAGACACCCGCCTTTTGGTCGAATTTCATCCTGCCCCGGCTCGAGCTGCAGCTCGAGCGGATGTACCGCTATCTCTCCCAGCCGTTTCCTGACGGCCCCAACGAGTATCTCCAGGCGATCGAGCGCAACATCGCCATCATCCGCCAGCGTCTGGCCGACCGTCCTCCCAGCGAGTCCTGAGCGCCCGCCCACCCCGGATCCCCGCCATGCTCGCCACCGTCCTCTCGGCAGCCCTGGCGGGAGTCGAGGCGGAAGCCGTCCATGTGGAGGTCAACGCCGCCGAGGCCGGCGAACCCAGGCTCTTCCTCGTCGGCCTGCCGGACGCGGCCGTCAAGGAGTCCGGCGACCGCGTTAGCGCCGCGCTGCGCAACAGCGGTTTCATCTCCCCCCGCACCCGCACCACCATCAACCTCGCCCCCGGGCATCTCCGCAAGGAGGGCCCGATCTACGACCTGCCGATCGCCCTCGGCCTCCTGGTCGCCACGGAGCAGTTCAAGGCCGCCGCGCTCGGGGACTGGCTCATTGCCGGCGAGCTGAGCCTGTCGGGCGCCACGCGGCCGGTCCGGGGGGCGCTGGCGATGGCGCGGCTGGCCCGGCGGCTGGGCAAGCGGGGGCTGCTGCTCCCGCCCGTCTCCGCCGAGGAGGCCGCCTTGGTGGAGGGCGTGGCCGTGCATCAGGTCGACTCGCTGGACCAGGCGGTGCGTTTCCTGGCAGGCACCCTGACGCTCCAGCCGCTCGCGGCGGCGGCGGCCCGGGCCCGGGCCCAGCCGCCGGGGCCGGAAGGCGGCGTGGATTTTTCCGAGGTCAAGGGCCAGCAGGCGCTGCGGCGCGCGGTGGAGGTGGCGGTCGCCGGCTCGCATAATCTGCTGATGATCGGGCCGCCGGGCTCGGGAAAATCAATGGTCGCGAAGCGCATCCCGACGGTGATGCCGGCCCCCACGTTGGACGAGCAGTTGGAGATCCTGAGCATCCACTCCGCGGCTGGGCGCACGCTGCGCGGTGAGATCACGTGGGGCACCCGGCCGTTTCGCGGGCCGCACCACACCATCTCCGATGTCGGGCTGTTGGGCGGCGGGACGATCCCCGGGCCCGGGGAGATCTCGCTCGCGCACCACGGTGTGCTGTTTCTGGACGAGCTGCCGGAGTTCAAGCGGTCGGCGCTGGAGGTGCTTCGCCAGCCGCTGGAGGATGGCGAGGTCTGCATCTCACGGAGTGCGGGGAAGGTTACCCTGCCCTGCGCCTTCATGCTGGTCTCCGCGATGAACCCGTGTCCCTGCGGGTATTTGGGGGATGCCCGGCACGAGTGCCGCTGCTCGCCCACGCAAATCCAGCGCTATCGCTCGCGCATCAGCGGGCCGTTGCTGGACCGGATCGACATTCATGTGGACGCGCCTGCCCTGAGCCTCGGGGAGCTCCGGACGGAGCAACTCGGGGAGACGTCCGCGGCGATGCGGGTGCGGACCGAGCGGGCGCGGGCGCGGCAGCAGGCACGGTTTGCGGGCACGCGGGTGACGGCGAACGCGCGGATGAGCCATGCGCAGATACGGCGGCACTGTGGGTTGGAGGCGAAGCTGGGGGACCTGCTGCAGCAGGCGATGGAGCAGCTGAGTCTTTCGGCGCGGGCGTACGACCGGATTTTGAAGGTGGCGCGGACGGTGGCGGATCTGGCGGAGGCGGACAAAATCGCGGCGCCGCACCTCTTGGAGGCGATCCAGTACCGCAGCCTGGATCGGACGCTTTTTTATTGAGTGAAAACTCACGCTTGACCCGGGGCGGTAAAC
>SESH01083488.1_pt1 | contig 13901 bp, 16 predicted proteins | sample 3171561 | NCBI WGS metagenome assembly SESH01 (sample SAMN10866947, study PRJNA518727) | freshwater metagenome | biome: subpolar coniferous forest; feature: holomictic lake; material: water; isolation source: holomictic Lake 442 2011 16.5 m and 2014 13 m | place: Canada: near Kenora, Ontario
TCTGGCCCGGCATGACTGGGCTCACATCGATTGTACAGAATGTAATCAGCATATCGATAAGGTTAAAAGGGAAGCATGAACGCAGATCCAGCCCTGGCCCCTTCTTCGCCGCTGCGATTCTGCCAAAGTCATAGAAAAGGACGGCATTAAGCTATGGAAGAGAAGCTGAAGGAGCTCAAATTATTCCACAAGTCTCATGGGTGGAATTTTCCCCTGATCAAACCCAAGATCCTGCAATTGAGCCTGACCAATCGTTGCAACCTGCGCTGCGCCGTGTGCGGCGTGGATAAGTACGCCACAACCCCCCAAGAAGAAATGCCGCTGGAAGAGATCCAAAAGGTGATCGATGTCTCAAAAAAACAATTCGGCGTTGAATCCTTGATCCTGACAGGGGGAGAGCCCTTGTTGCTTGGCAAGAAGCTGATCAGCATCGTAGAGTATGCGGATCGACAGGGGATCGGGATTATATTAACAACGAACGGTTTTTTCCTTGAGGAGTATGCAGCTGAGCTGGCGAAATTCAAAGCCGTGCGCTTTCATGTTTCCCTGGATGGATTGAAAGAAACGCACAATTTTATTCGGAGAAATCCGCAGTCTTTTGACCGGGCCGTAGCAGGTTTGAAAGCGCTGGTCAGTCTAAGGAAAAAATACGGATACGACCACACGATCGCCATTGCCACCCTGATCTTAAAAAACAACATCGATGAACTTTATGATCTGTATAATTTTGCGGATGAGCTGGGAGCCGATTCCTTTGACCCGATGCCCTATTTGCCGGACAACACCAACTTTTCTTCGACCGAGCAGTCAGCCCTTTGGCCCGATGCAGCCGATATGCAAAAGTTTAGAAGCGTTATGGAGCGGATCATGGCCGCTAAGACAAGGCATATAGAGGTGGGCCGTAATTTTGATCTTGGGCTCACAGAAAGCTACTATCAAAGAAATCTCTGGTCTACGGACTGGAAATGTTTCGCGGGCTTTAAGACGCTTTTCATCACAATGTCAGATCCAAAACTGCGCGGTGCTTTTGAGCCGTGCCTGTTCTTCTGCAAAGCACATTTTCCTATCAGGGATGCCAACTATGATCTGAAGAAATTGTGGTATTCGTGGAAAGCCTTTGCGGCGCGCATTGCCATTAAGAGCTGTCGTGCCAACTGCTATCAAATATGTTTTTCGTTACCTTCGATGAAGGAAGCTTTCAAAAAAGACTGATGTTGGCGAAGCCAATAGGATAGAATTAGACTGGGTTTATTTTAAAATCTTGGACAGGCCATTAAGGAGGTCACGTTATGCCAATAGCGAAACAGAGGCGCATGTTTAACAGCGTTGTCTTGCTGGTCTTCTCTTGGGGCATCGCCTTTTCAGGGGCCCTTGCGGGAGCGTATCTTTTGCTTTTTTACCCTAAGAATCCCGAGCTTTTTTTAAAGGGAGCGGCGGTCATTTTTTCCTGCCTTGTTTTGGCAGCTGCGGTCCGGATGTTGGCGAACATCGGGCAATTGATCTTTGAGACGAAGACGATCGCCCAGGAGCTCTCCATTAGAAATTATAGAGATATGGCGCGCTTACTTGATGCGAACGGCAGATTGCTTTACGAGGTGCATGAAATCGGTGAGGAAGCAAAAGTTATCGGTGAGGGAATAAAGGGGCTTCATAAGTAGGCGAAGAATAGTTGCGAAATAAAAGGTTCTTTTAATGCAACCCTCGTTGAAGGGGCCGCTCTTGCCGGAAAGCCGCTGATAGTTTGTTTTTTGCATTTCCTGCCAAAATGCGTATAATGACGCCCCTCAAGCGATCACCCTACGAAGGCTTCTTTAAGCTTCGAGGGTGTCGTACTAAATCATCGAGATTTAGTGCGCCCGTCCTAAAGGACAGGCGAGAACAAGAATTCCCTAAGAGAAACATTAATGTAGTTTGCGCCCGTAGCTCAACTGGATAGAGCACCACACTACGGATGTGGGGGTTGCAAGTTCAACTCTTGCCGGGCGCACTTGTTTTTATAAAACGAGCACCTTGTCGTCGGAGCATATGGAGTGCTCCTTACGCAAGGCACTTTTAAAAGCGTCCTCTGAATAGGGGGGCGCTTTTTTTGTGATGACCGCCCCCCGAAAACTCTTATAATAACCCCCGCCTATCATGGCCATCATTCATTGTGAAGAATCGGGAAATCATGGTTCCTCTGACTTCCTCATAAATGAAAATTAATGAAAGTCAGGAATTATGGAAAAACCGCATCACGAGCACTTCATGAAAGAAGCCATCAAGCAGGCGGTTATTGCGCTTGAAAAAGGCGAGGTGCCGGTAGGTGCGGTAGTGGTGTGGAAGCAGAAGATCATTGCGCGGGCTTATAACCAGATGGAAATGCTCAGGGACCCGACGGCGCACGCGGAAATGATCGCACTGACGCAGGCGTCCGAAACCTTAAGTCAGATGCCGGAAGCTCAACCTTCGGACAAGGTAACCCCACAGGGGCGGACTATCGTCCGGAACCATCGCGGCTCGCTCGAGGGCGCGACGCTTTATGTGACGTTGGAGCCATGCCCGATGTGTGCCGGCGCACTTGTGATGACCAAGTGTGCAAATCTGGTATATGGCGCCCGCGACGCAAAAGCAGGAGCGTGCCACAGCCTTTTCCATATCACCGAGGATGACCGCTTGAACCATCGCGTCAAAGTGACGGGCGGTGTCATGGCCGATGACGCGAAGTTCTTATTGTCGGAGTTCTTTAAGAATTTGAGAAAAGAGAAGCGCTGATTCGCGCAACGGGCAACGCACAACGCGCAACGAAAAGATCTTGGCAGTTACGTTGAGCGTTGCGCGCATTACGTTGTGCGAGAAATTCATGGAGAGGTGGCAGAGCGGTTGAATGCGGCAGTCTTGAAAACTGCTAAGCTCGCAAGGGCTTCGGGGGTTCGAATCCCTCCCTCTCCGTTTTCCCCTTCGAACGCTTCCCCTCAGGATGACGCCACGTTTAGGCGCCTTTTCAGAGGAGACCATTCTGAAGTCAACTGCATTTTGGTCGTGACTTTTCTGCAGTTCTTCTTCTCAAAACTCTTTCTCTCCTAGATTTAAACATGCATTTCCCTTGACGGTGAGCCATGGAAGAGGCAAAATGTCCATCGATCATAAACGTCCACTAATCAGTGGACATTAATTAGCGATAGACGTTTATTTTGGGAAACATAAGGAGCTGCTGCTAATGAGAATACTCTTGGGAGATAAAGCGAATATAGTGATACGGGCTATGCTGTTGCAGCCCGACAAGGAATGGGTTGCCAGAGATTTTGAAAAAGAGTTTGGTGTCGGTCGCGCGCGTGCGGCAACGGTATTATCTGCATTGTACGCGAAAGGGTTTGTTGGCGGGATCCGCTCGGGGAGACTTGCGCACAGTTCGCTTCAAAACAAAGCGGAATTGCTCGAGGAATGGCTGAAAGTTTATAAGTTCGAACTCAACGAAGTGCATCTTTATGACTCAAGCCACGAAGATGTTTTAGGCCGACTTAAAAAATATTTCGCGGCCAGGAATGAACCTAAAGGGTATGCTTTAACGCTTCACAGTGGAGCGAATTTCATCACGCACTACGTCAATACGCCGGCCGCGTACTGTTATTTACCGGCCGAAGATTTTAAGAGCGCTTCGTTGGATCTGAGGCAGGCCCTTAACCTCAAGGAGTTAAGAAAAGGCGGTAATTTCTATTTGATCAGGCCGTCCTACAAAAAAGCCGCGTTTTTTAATGCTCAAACGATCAAAGGTTACAATGTTGCTTCAAACCTTCAGCTTTACCTGGATCTGTATCATTTCCCTCAGAGGGGCCGGGATCATGCGGAGTATTTGCAGAAGACCTTAGAAGAGGAAGGCAAATCCCTTGTCTAAACAATTTGCCGGAGAAGCGCTTCTCTTAAAAGCCATAAATGACTTAGCGGATTTTTTGCCGCATCTGGTCCTTGTCGGAGGGTGGGTGCCCTACATTTATGCCAGGCATTGCTGGAAGAACGTCCCGAATCTGGCGGTCACGACCTCGGATATTGATTTTGGCGTTGGCGTGCAAGATTTCCAAGGCAAGGAGACCATCGCTTTCCGCGTACAGAAACTGGGTTACGGAGAACGCCACGTTTCGATGGACAGGATGACCCCTTTTGTGCCTATTGTCAAAGATGCTGCCGGAGAAAGGAAGGCCGAGGTTGAATTCATCACCGACCCCCGGATTTCGCGGAAGATGGTAGAAAAGATAGTTGGCCCGGAGATCAAGATCAATGAGATTCATCACTTCGGCTTACTGCTTGATTCCGTTATAACGGTACAAATGAACGCAACGGCCATTCGAGTACCGACTGAGGCGATGTTCACTTTCCATAAACTGCTCACCTTTGTCGACCGGAAGAATAAGGAAAAGCTACGGAAGGATCTTTATTACGTTTACTACATGCTGAGATTCTGTCCTCAAAGGGAAAGGCTTGCAGGCGAGGTGGCCGCTTTTATTAAAAACCGGAAAGAAGGAAAGAGCGTCACAAAAAATCTCAAAGGCTACTTCGCTAGCGTGGATTCAAAAGGCCCTCTCTTTGTAGAACAACAGAACGGTCCCGATGAATTCGTTCATGACCTTCGGCAGGATATCTTTGAGCGTTTCAGCAAGCTCAGGGAAGCCCTGTAAAGGCGGTGGGCGTGAAGACTTTTGTTCTCGGCGATGTTCATGGTGCGTATCAAGCCCTTCTCCAGTGTTTTGAGCGGTCCAGCTTTGACCGTGACAAGGACCGGCTCATTGTGTTGGGTGATGTCTGCGACGGATATCCGGAAGTGCGGCAATGCATTGATGAGCTTTTGAAAGTCAGGAATTGCGACCTGGTTATTGGCAATCATGATCTCTGGGCATTGGATTGGGCCCTGCGGGGCGTTGCTCCGGAGATTTGGACAAGCCAGGGAGGAAACCGGACCATTGCCTCGTACGGAGGAGAGCGGATGCCGCAGGCGCATATCGATTTTCTTAAAAGCGGCAAGCCTTTGATAGAATCCGGGAAAATGCTCTTTGTCCATGGCGGGTACAATCCGGACGCTAAGCTTGAGAAACAGAAACTCGAGTTCCTGACGTGGGACAGGACCCTTTTGCAAACTGCCTGGAAAAGACGCCTCCGACCGGAATGTAAATTCGGTTCTTATGAGGCGATATTTTTGGGGCACACGACAACAGAACTATATAAAACACTCGAACCGCTTCATGTGGGCAACGTTTGGGATCTTGATACCGGGGCAGGGTGGTCGGGGAAGCTAACGATTATGGACGTTGAGACCAAAGAATACTGGCAGTCGGATTTAACCCCATCGCTTTATGGCGGTAATCCCGGAAGGATAGGATAGCCGCATTGTTCAGCAGGCATGTCCGCTTCAGCGTCACCCCGCAGATGTGTTGTTGTAGAACTGTCGGGCTTTGCGGACAGTCTTCTTTGCGATGCGGAGGCTCTTGGCGATATCGGTGACATTCATGCCGAGCTCGAATAATCCTCTTATCTTTCGAGCTAATTTTTGGTATAAAGGCATACTGGTCAACGGTTTAATAACGATTTTTGCATTGATTTCGGACGCAGTGCGAATTGGTTGCAGACGTGTCCGGGTTTTCATTTATCAACAAGGAGGATTTATGAAAAAAAACGGGTTTCTTTTGTGTGTCGTTATGCTCCTTTTATCTGTCCCGGTGTTTTCCGGCGCAGCTTTGGCTGCCTCAAGAAAACCGCCGGCCCCGATCATGCAGAATTTAAAAGGGGATGTGACCGTCAAGTTGGGGAGCTCTGATAAATGGGAATCCGTAAAAGAACCGGGCTTTCAGCTGAAGAATGGGAGCACGGTGCGGACAGCTCAGGGAAGTGCCGAGATATTTTGTCCGGACGGTTCTACTTTAAAGTTTGAGCCCAACACCACCGCTAGTTTATCCATCGCAGGGGACGGGCGAGTCCAGATTCATACCGCCCAGGGTTCCGTCAACGCGACTTTAGGGAAAAGCTCCATCAAGACCCAAATAGGGCCGGATCAAATTGTGCAGGAAAAATATAACCCTCAAACAACAGAAATCGATATTTCCTGCGTGAAGGGCAATTCAACTCTCAGCATGCCCAATGGCGCGAAGGTTGCTCTTACTAAGGGCGATGTTATCACCGCATCGCCAAAAGACAGGTCCGTTAAGGTGCAGGCTGGAAAAGCGAAAGTGACTCAGGGGACAAATACGAGACCCCTTGACGTTGGTTTTCAGGTTTTCTTTCCTCGCAAGAAGCCATCCTATGTTTGGCAGTTTCCTGTGGCGCGCGGTAGATATGGTTATATGACCGACTCGTTCGTGACAAATGGGGAATACGTATATACAGATGAATATCTCTCACAGCAAGAAGCCTTCTTTTCTGGAGAAAGCGTTGTGGATCAAGAAGGGGTCGCGTGGCAGGAAGCGTGGGAAGAAGGGGATGCTGTAGGAGATGCTTCTTTGCAGAAAGAAGATCTCGAAGATAGCAAATTTACCGAAGGACAATCATTGCCGCAGGATGACCGTGGGAGCTCCCTGGAGCAAGAAGCGCAAGAAACCGCAGCCTCCGGTGCCAGCGCTGGTAATGACAGTGTCAGTGATGCCAGCAGTGGTGTTGACAACGGTAGCGATGATAACAGTGGTGCTGCCAGCGTTGGTAATGACAGTGTTAGTGATGACAGCGCTAGCGATGCCAGCGGTGGTGTTGAAAACGGTAGCGATGATAACAGTGGTGCTGCCAGCGTTGGTAATGACAGTATTAGCGATGACAGCAGTGGTGTTGACAATGGTAGCGATGATAACAGTGGTGCTGCCAGCGTTGGTAATGACAGCGTTAGCGATGACAGCAGTGGTGTTGACAACGGCAGCGATGATAACAGTGGCGCTGACAGCGGTGGCGGTGATAGCGGTGGTGACAGCGGAGGTGGTGATAGCGGTGGTGACAGCGGAGGTGGTGATAGTGGTGGTGGAGAATAAATTATTAATTTCAGCAAGCCGTCGGGGAGATGTTCCTCGATCTGTCCATGACAGAAAGCGTCCTCGCCTCTAGGCTTTTTGCTCGAGGGAATTGCACCCTCCGTGGAACGGAGCCGTTCTTGCCGTGATATAAAGCAAGGGTTCAGGTGTGGGTTGATGCGTTTGGCCAGAACGGCGGCCTTACTTTCTAGCCAGATTTGAATCTTTTATTGCGACCAAAGTGGGACCCAATAGCTTCAAACTTCATCGGATCCAACAATCTCTAGCGAAACAATCGAAAACAAAAAATCGTTGATTGTAGAGAGCACTTCCCGCATCATGCTGCGGCGATAGGGGTTGGTGGAAACATTTCTTTTGATTCTCTCCCTCTCTGTTGTTTTCAATAAACATCGACGACAGCGTGTCGGACCAAGGAAGTCCGACTACGATGTTTGTTTTTTTCCGTGTAAAACGGCGTTGCCGTCGCGGCTTACCCCGCAGGGGCGATGAACAACAGCGAGGAAAACCTCGCGCGGCATACGTCGCAAGCTTCTAGGGAGGATAGACCATGCATAGAAACATGAAAAACACTGCCGTCAAAGGGATCTTGTTTTTATTTTGCTTAAGCGCGGTGTTCAGCGTTATGGGATTAGTTGTGGCGGCTGAGACCGAGGAAGGTAAAGAGAATCCGGCGATGAGGAATCCCCCTGCCGGTACGGAGATAGAAGACAATTCCGTTGAGTTGTTTCCAGCGGATCCCAAGGCGATGCCGCTGACCCCTGGGAATGTCTACACGCTCAAGGAGCTCTCAAAGAACATCCTGCCGGAGGAACGGGAGTTTTTCACGGAGGCCTATCTTGTTCTTTGCACTCCGGCGCCGTGTCCTCCCTGTCCGGAAGGCGTTCAGTGCGCGGCTTGTGAGCAGTCGATCCTCTACTTTGCGGATGAACCCATGGAAGGTAAAACAGTTGCCGAGCTTAAGACAATGCGCGAAGTTCTTGTGGGGCACCACTTTGAATTTTGCCCCGAGCTTACAAAATTCAAGACTGGGAAAAAATACCGTCTCAAGGTTGCGGTGCAGAATATAACGCCGGAAGAGGGATGGGTTTACAATGAAATGAGGATCGTCGAGCCCGAATGATCGGATCTGTCGCGAGCTACGTTCAAACAACGAAAGAGAAAGAGCTCCCATGAATCTCCTTTTTTTGATCCTTTTTTCTATGGCCGCCCTATTCTTGGGCTATCGGCTTTATGGGAATTTTTTAAGCCGGATCCTTAGGCTCCGGGATGATTCCCCGACGCCGGCCTATACGCTTCGCGACGATGTCGATTTCGTCCCGGCGGGGAAGTGGTATTTGCTTGGCCAGCATTTTTCCGCCATCGCCGCAGCTGGGCCGATCGTGGGCCCCATTCTTGCGGGCATGTGGTTTGGATGGGTGCCGACGCTTCTCTGGATACTTTTGGGCGGTATTTTTATCGGTGGCGTTCATGACATGCTCGCGATCGCAGCTTCTGTCCGACATAAAGGCAAGTCCATCGCTGAAGTCCTCCGGGAATACATGAGTAAGCGAGGCTATATCCTTTTCCTGCTTTTTCTCTGGTTCTCCCTCGTTTATATCATCACGACTTTCATGGATATCACCGCCGGAACTTTCACGGATCCGATCCGGGGCGCGGGCGTTGCGTCGTCTTCCATGATGTATCTCGGGATCGCGGTCGTGATGGGGCTCATTCTCAAGAAATTCAACCCGCCGCTCGGGATCACAACGCTTGTTTTTATCCCGCTGGTATTTGTCGCGATTTATCTTGGGCCTCAATTTCCTATCGCGATGCCCGCCATGGGAAAGATGGATCCGCGTGCGATGTGGAACGTAGCGCTTTTGATCTATTGTTTTATCGCGGCGGTGATCCCGATGTGGATCTTGCTTCAGCCTCGAGGCTACCTGGGAGGTTTTTTCCTTACCTTGATGGTGGGGGTGAGCTTGCTCGGGATCGTTGTGGGAAATTTCATCCAACCGTTTGTGATCCACTACCCGGCTTTTACCGGATGGATCAGTCCTGGGGGGTTCCCGATCCTGCCGCTTCTTTTCACAACGGTGGCCTGCGGTGCTTGCTCGGGTTTTCATGCGATGGTTGCATCCGGTACGACTTCCAAACAGATCGCCAAGGAATCGGATATTAAATTGGTCGGCTACGGAGGGCTTCTTCTCGAAAGCTTTGTGGCCGTGATCGCCCTTGCGACCGTTTTGATCCTCACGGTCTCAAAAGCTGATGCGTTGCAAGACCCCAACCAGATCTTTGCCAATGGAGTCAGTATATTTCTAGGTCGCCTGGGAATTCCCAATGAGCTGGCGCTTAATTTCGCGCTACTTGCGTTTGCTACGTTTGTCTACGATACCCTAGACGTAGCGACGCGCCTCGGGCGCTATATTTTCGAAGAGTTGACGGGGTGGCGGGGGAAATGGAGTCCTTACGTGGCGGCTCTGATCACGCTGATCCTGCCCGCGATCTTTGTGACGACCCGGATGACGGACGCCGCCGGCCATGTGATTCCGGCGTGGAAAATGTTCTGGTCGGTTTTCGGCTCAAGCAATCAGCTTTTGGCGGCGCTCGTGCTTCTGACCGTCACTCTCTGGCTCTTTAAGAACAAAATGCGCTATGGCGTAGCCCTCTGGCCGGCGATCTTCATGATGATCGTAGCGATGTGCTCGCTTTTCTTCATCCTGAGACCGTGGATCCAGGAAATGACTGCGCTCGGAAGATTTGTTTTCAATCCCATGGGAATCACGGGCGCGTTGCTCGCGGGTCTTGCCCTCTTGCTTTTATTCGAAGGAGCGAGTATTTTAATAAAGACTCGGGTCAAAAATGTCGAAACAGTTATAACCGAAAAAACAAGGGGCTTCGATGACAAACGAATTTAGCGAATTCAAAGACCGCAGGAAATTTGTTCGCGTGAGCATTTATGCGATCACGCGCTATTTTTGTCCTCTTCGCGATATGGAGGTTGGGGTCCAGACACGGATCTCTGATATTTCCGAAGGCGGTGCGCTGCTCGTAAGTTTTACGGAAGGGCTTCCTTCGGAGGCTTCGGTTAAAATGAGTTTTGTGATGCCCGGCGAAGAGAGTCAGCTTGTGACCGTGGAGGGCTTGGTCCGACATACCGGTTTTTTCGAAAAAGATCTCTACCGGTCAGGCGTTGAATTTTTCAAGCTGAAGAAAAAAGATCTGGAAGCCATCCACAGATACGTTGCTTCCCATAAGAAGAAGTAACTCTGTGTCAGCCTGATCAGGGGTTCCCCCGTTAGAGCCCCGCCCGAAAAATTATGAGGAGCTGTTCAAACAAGGAAGCATTTAGGTTTTTTTGATGTTTGGCTTGAAACTCTAACGGGGCGTTCCGATCATGTCCCGAACGAACTGGTTTAGCAAGGTTTCCAGGTGGATCGGCTTGGTCAGAAACTCCAAAGCTCCCAGCTCAGCCATTTTTTTGACCGTCTCCGGGTCCCGTTGTCCGGTGAGGACCACCACGGCCAGGGCGGGGAATTGTTCGTGAATGAGACGCATGACCTCGATTCCATCCATGCCAGGCATGCCAATATCCAGGATGACGAGCGAGGGGAGGTCCTTTTTGATCCTGGCCAGGCCGTCAGGACCGTTTAGGGCGTACGAGGCGGCATAGCCCGCATCAAAGAGGAACTCTGTCACCATCTTGCAAATCTCGGGCTCATCATCGATGATCAGGATTTTTTTAGGCATTTCTTTTTCCCCGCTTGACCTTTTCATTATAAAACAAGGCAGCTTTTCGAAGGTAACAATATTTTTGCGAGATGCATAGATAGGCCGAAGAACGGCGGATGACGTTTCTGTTTTTCATTTCGATGGATCCGCCAGCCGATATTCGGCAACCTTTTTTATGTCGCCAATCCGCAACAGGGTTGATAAGATAACCCCGTTTCAGACACCAGGGAGTTCACGATGATCACAAGTTTTTACTATAAAAAAGGCGGGCAGGTCGAGACGAATCTTTCCAGAGCGCGGCTACTTTCTGCGTTGGGAGAAAAGGGCGGTCTTCTCTGGGTGGATCTTGAGGAGCCCAACGAATTCGAAAGCGATTCCCTGGTCGAGATCTTCAATTTTCATCCTCTGGCAGTCGAAGACTGCGTGACGGATCAATCTCAGCCCAAACTCGACGACTACGGTGAATATCTCTTCATGGTCGTTCACGCGATCATGATGCACGACAAAGGCTCCAAAAGAGAGCTTCGGACCATAGAACTTGATATTTTTATTGGTGAGAATTTCGTGGTGACCTTTCACAAAGAGCCGCTGGCAAGCGTCGCTCAGGTGCGCGAGCTTGTCCAAAAGAAAGCCTCCTCTCTCATGGAGAGCGGTTCCGATATGCTTGTACACTCCCTCCTGGATCATTTGGTGGACCGGTATCTTCCGGTGCTGGAGGAATATGACGATAAGATCAACTCCCTTGAAAAAGAAATGTTCCGGCACACCTCGAAAGATTTTCTGAAGACCCTGCTTCAGGTCAAGCAAGACATTTTTCATCTGCGGCGCATCGTAGGCCCCCAGAGGGACACTCTTTACTCTCTGACCCGCGACTCCAGCACCTATATCAAGCCGGAACACTTGATGTATTTTCGCGATATCTACGATCATCTTTTCAGGATCTACGGCATGGCTGAGGCGTATCATGAAAATCTGAACAACATTTTGCAGGTCTATTTTTCCTATTCCTCTTTCAAGCTGAACGAAGTCCTGAAACATCTGACGGTTTTGGCAACCGTTACGATGCCGCCTGTTATTATCGCTAGCGTTTATGGGATGAACTTCAAACATTTTCCGGAGTTGGAATGGGCGATGGGGTACCCCTTTGCCATCGGTCTTTGCGTGTTTTCCTCATTCGCCATGCTCGTCTGGATGAAATTCAAGAAATGGATATAGCCTTTTCCAAAGGCCGGGGAATCCAACAGGGACCTGGCGGAAGCCTCCATGTGGGGAACGGCCAGCGATGAATAAAAAGAACGCATGAAAACTCTCTACGGCTCCACCCCCGATGAAATAGAAGCTTTTGTCACAGGGCACGGTCTTCCTAAATACCGTGCGGCCCAGCTTATCGATTGGATCTACAAGAAAAACGTTCTCGCGTGGGACGAGATCCGGAATCTCCCCAAAGAAACTCTTCAAAAGATCTCCGAAAAAACACAGCTTGTCGCGCTCGAGCCCGGAGAAGAAAAAAAAGCGATTGCCGGGGGATCCTCGAAATTCCTTTTCAAAACCTTGGACGGACATTTTCTCGAAAGCGTGCTGATCTCTCAAAAGGATGCCCTTGATCTTGAAGAGGGGGAGGAGGCGCTCACGTCCGGGCGAGAGACCGTGTGCGTTTCAACGCAGCTGGGGTGCAAGGTCCAATGCGTGTTTTGCGCGAGCGGGCAGGGAAAATTTACGCGCAATCTCACGGCGGGCGAGATCGTTGAGCAGGTCGCACGGATTGCCCGTATGACGGGAAAGAAGATCACCAACGTTGTTTTTATGGGGATGGGAGAGCCGCTTGATAATTACGAGGCCACGCTTAAGGCGGTTCAGATTTTGATCGAGCCCTGGGGTTTCGGGTTTGGCGCGCGACGAGTGACTGTTTCAACCTCCGGAATCACTCCGAAGATCCTGGAGTTTGTCAAAGCCGTCGACGGGCGCGTCCGGCTATCCGTGTCGCTCCATTCTTCGATCGATGAGGTCCGTAGCAGCCTTGTTCCGATCAACCAGCGGTACCCCCTTAAAGAGCTTATGAGCGCGCTGAGGCGGATCAATCAGGACTTGAAGCGCGACATTACATTTGAGTATACGTTGATCCCCGGTGTGAATAACTCCGAAGAAGAAGCCGAAGGTGTGGCGATTCTCGCGAAACCGCTTCGGGCAAAAATCAATGTGATTCCCTATAACCCGATCGCAGAGTATCCGCACAAAGCGCCCACTCTCGAAGAGACGGAGCATTTTTGCGATCAGCTCGAAAGGCGGGGCCTTCATGTGATCCTGCGGAAAACGGCGGGCCGCGAGATCAATGCCGCGTGTGGGCAGCTGCGGCTCGACAGGATGTCGAGCCGAGTGCAACGCACAACGGACGCCGCGCAACGGTAACCACAGAAAACCACGAAGCTAGCGGTCGACTTTTTTGCTTAAGCTTATGACCATCCGCGTTAAATGGTCGACCTCCTCTAGTAAAAGCGTCCCACTTTCCTTTGAAAGATAATTCAACTCACTTGAAATAATGATTTGGGTTTCGAGCTCGCCTAGTGAGCCTAGCGAAATGTTAAGAAACTGTTGGAACTCTTTCGAATGCCTTCGGCGATAGCCTTCCGCGATGTTTGAAGGAACGGAAAGCGCGGCACGTCTCATCTGCGCGATAAGGCTATAAAGCTCATCCTTGGGAAAGGCGTTCGTTTTTTGATAGATTGTTTTTACTAGGGAAATTCCCTTTTGCCATATTGCGAGATCCCGGAATGTCGCTACCGTTTTTTGGGGAGAAAACTGTTTTTCGGACGCATTCTCTTCGGAAGGATGAGAGGACTGCTTTTTGTCGCTGAGGTTTGGCTTCTCCCCGAACCAGGTTCGAGATTTATTGTATGGAGAGGAGTAGTTTCGGTGCGCGTTTTGACTTGGAGATTGCCCTGAACGGTTATTTTCCATTGCTGCCAACTCCTTTGTTAGTGGGGCGTTTTATTCGTTGTGCGTTGAGCGTTGCGCTATTCTCGGAGCTCTCAGACATGTACATCCAAAGGCCGCTTAGCGCCGGCTTTTCCCGATAAATAGCCTCGAGTTTCTTCGAAAGGAACCCATCCGTCATGCCGTCCAGGAGCGAGGTAAGCTCGTCCATGCGAAGGAGATTCTCAAGATGCTCCTGTTCGGAAACGGGGGGCATGAACACAAGGTCGATCTGCAGCC
>SESH01067983.1_pt1 | contig 13897 bp, 8 predicted proteins | sample 3171561 | NCBI WGS metagenome assembly SESH01 (sample SAMN10866947, study PRJNA518727) | freshwater metagenome | biome: subpolar coniferous forest; feature: holomictic lake; material: water; isolation source: holomictic Lake 442 2011 16.5 m and 2014 13 m | place: Canada: near Kenora, Ontario
CGTTGGCGATTTCGTCCAAGGCCAGCAAGAGGCCGCGTTCGTGAGGACCTCGGGCATAGGCGGCATCCACTATTTCGTCGAGGAGGCCCACCACCAGCGGTGCGCTGGCCGCTTGGTAGCGCGAGGGCGACACGATATGAAGGTGATGCCCCTCGTGCAAAAAAGTATCGAGGTCCAGCTGCCCCGCGCGACTCGCACGTCGAGCGGATTCCAGTCGAAGTCCCGAGAGGAGCCCCGACGCGGTCGACCATATTCCGCTGCGTTCGCGCTCGTCGGTCTGAAGGACTCCGAACAAGGTTCCGGCCGCGGGGTGAAACTCGCCGTAGCGCTCAATGAGCAATTCGAGACTCTCATCACCTTGACGTCGGTCCACGAGTGAGGCGAGACGTCCCAGCGAGTCGTCGCGCAATGATGCGGCGTGCAAGAGCGGTGCGAGGAGTGCGCCGGCTCGTTCATTCCAGTGATCGATAGGTCCGTCTGCGCCACCGCGACGATGACCATCGACGAGTGATTGGGCAATCAAGACGGCGTTGTCCCAACGCCGCGCCGCGCGCACGGGCGAGAACCCCACCCCGCGAACGCCCGGTGGCGGAGAAATTGTTCCCGAGGGATCGAACATGATGGTCGCGACGTCACGTCGTGCCGCCGCCGTGGTAGCGATGACGTCCGGCTTGGTCGAAGTAGCCACGACGGCACGTTGAGTCAAGAAAATATTAGGAATTATCAGGGATGATGTTTTCCCAGAACGTGATGGCCCCAAAGCGAGCACACTCCGCTGTGATCCCGCGAAGGCCGCGTGACCCGCACTCAGACCTAAGAAAATTTCGTCCCGTGACACCTCGCCACAAAGGTCGTGCGGTGAATGCTTGACAAGCATGCAAAAACCTAGTGAACTTAGAGAGTCCTTCTGCGGAGGAGGCAAAGGTTGTGCGGGAGTGCTGTGAAGCACGCGTTCGCATAATTCTCCTTCGTTGATGGATCGTGAACTGCGAGCGGTACCCACACAGCCGGGAAGCTGGGTGGAACACGGTCGAGTGCATGAAAGGTCAGTGAGTTTTTAAGTTGCCATCATGGTGAGTTAGAAGTCGCATTGATTCAACGTTGAGTCCCTTAGGAGGGAAAAGTGGCTACTGCTACGAAGAAGAAGGCTCCGGCCAAGAAGGCTGCTGCCAAGAAGGCTCCGGCCAAGAAGGCTGCTGCTAAGAAGGCTCCGGCCAAGAAGGCTGCTGCTAAGAAGACTGTCAAGAAGGCTGCGGCCAAGAAGACTGTCAAGAAGGCTGCCCCTAAGAAGGCTGCTGCCAAGAAGACTGTCAAGAAGGCTGCCCCTAAGAAGGCCGCTAAGAAGGCTGCCCCTAAGAAGGTTGCTAAGAAGACTGTCAAGAAGGCTGCCAAGCGCAAGTAACTTGCCTGTTTTTGCTGTACAAAAGAGGGGGCTTCGGCCCCCTCTTTTAGCGTTTAAAGAGGCTTTTTGCCCCTGGCCATGGCGAAGTGAAAATCCGATTCGTCGTCGATATCTAGCGACCAGGGGTGTACTTCTCGGCGCTCCCACGTGAGCCCTCGGTGCAGGGCCTCGGCGTGGTGATCGCGAGCGGACGTCGCCCCGAAGCGGAAGGTGAAATCCTCGTGGGCCGGAATAACTAAAACGTTGGTGCCGGTGCCGTGACGATCGGTGCAGATGGTTACCTGCGCGGAAAAGTCGGAGTCGACGAATGCGCCGGGTGACCACACGTCCGCGTGCGCGATCACAATACGAGTGGCCTTGGCGCGCACCACCGCCACGGCTCGTTGTAATGAATCGTTCAATCCGACACCACCCGCGTGCACCGTGCAGGAGCGCCCCGCGGCCCACTCCCTTACGTCGCGGTCGTTACTGACGATAGTGGTGGGCCACCCCGCGGCCGCGCTGACCATGTCGTCGGCAAGTTGGCGCACGAGTGTGTCGACTTCGACGTCTGGGAGTGACGCGCGTAATCGGGATTTCGCGGAATGGAAACTTTTGAGAGCGATGACGACCGCGAGCGCGTCGGTCATTAGCGACCAGTAATGCGGAAGGTAGCGATTCCAAAAGGCCGGAGAGCGAATGATCCTTCGAATTGTCCCTCACCGCGACCGCGAAGGTCTACCAACCACCCGTGATGCCCGGGAACGCTGACGATGGTCTCGGTGGAGGTTGGGTTGAAGACCCGAAGCTCCAAGACCCCTTCGATCCGGCGAATCATTGATACCTGCGCCCCGGAAACCTGCAAGGTGCTCTCGCGCGAGGGTCGCGTTCCGCCCCCCGGGGCGCTGATGACCTCCAAGGGAATGAGGAAGTCATCCGCGACGAGATAGGGGTCGACGGCGGCGGTGGTGAGCGCGTAACGAGCGACAATCTCCTTGCCGACCATCTGCAGACCCTCGACGTAGGTCAAAGGACCCGCCGGCAATGGTCGCAGGGACATGCCCAAGCGACTCAACATGGCCGTGGAGCGCAACAGGGTGAAGGCAATTTCGTGGGCGCCGCGATCGTCGACCGAGACCAACTCGTACTCGTGAAGACCTTCGTGCACCACGGTGACGCCTCCGGCCACGACGAAACGTCGCGACGGGAAGGTGGGCAAACCAAATTCCTCGTCGCGACCTTCCGCTTCGAGGCCGCGCTCCACCACGGTGAAGGCGCATTCGGCCAGTGAGGTGGTGGCCGGCGTCACCACGGGCAGGTGGACCCTGAGACGGTGGTCGCGGGCGCTGTTGACGAATCGTGTCTCGACGCGACAGAGAGAATCGTTGGCGCGTAATTCCACGGTGGTCACCACGGTGGTCGTGGTCGAACCCACCCGCTGTTGGGTGAGTTCGTCAATACGCTCGGGCCACTCGTAGCGCGAGGTGATGACCATGCGTCCACGCAGCGGTCCCGGCTCGGTGACCTGCACGTCGACAGCACGAGGGGCGTCGACGGTGAGGTCATGGGCGGGGGGTGAGTAGTTGTAGGAGTCTCCGAGGTCGCCGGAGTCCACCAACCGGCCAAAGCCGGGTTGTCCGTTGAGCGAGAAAGTGCCCGTGTCGGTGTCCACCTCGACGCGCAGCAATCCGTTTTCCAGCCCGTGCTCGCCGACGGGGGAGACGCGATGGAGGGGGGCGGTGGGAACCAGGGGCGTCCAGCCGTAACTCGGAACATCTGACACCAAGGACAGCACCCGACGAATAGGGGGCTGGGTCAGGTTGACGCGAGTGTGCAAGCGGGGGTCGGCGCCGAGGCGACTCAGCAATTCCAAGCGAGCTCCGGCCAAGTCGACACCGAGGCGCTCGTGCGCACCCAAGGTCACGTCCAGAGTCACCCCTTCGTCACTGTCGCCGATGGCCACGGACTGGACCCAAGTGTTCTCATCCACGCGGTTGTCCTGAATGTACGAGAGCATGGCCTTCATCGCTTCGGCGTCTAACAACATGCTGTCGGGCAGGGCCCCACGTTCTTCCACCACCTGCATGAGATCGTGGTCGAACTCGTCACCGGTCACGGTGCTCTCGACGACGCCGCCGCGGGGGTACGCCAGAGCATTGACGCTGACCACGCCGCGCTGCGCGATGGACTTTCCGAGGGTGTCGAGTGACTTCGCCGCGACTCCCGTCGCGATGTGGCGGGCTTCATTGAAGCGATGCAAGACGGCGTCCACGGTGTCGTCCACCGAGCAGGCACAAATCGAATCGTGAGCGGCGTTACGAATAATTTCACGCCACGCAATGGCCAGGAGCGACGTGGGGTACGAATCGGCCGGGGTGAACAGAGCCGCGTAGGGTTCGGCCCGCTTTTCGATGGCCACTTCCGCGCGCGACGCACTCTTTTTGACGTCCACACGATTCGACAGCACGCCCATCAAGATGTTGGAGCGAAAACCACTTCGTAGTTCGCCCTGCCAGGTCTCCAGCCCGGTCGTGGGGGCATCGGCGAGATAGTCGGCAATAGAACGCACGGAAAAGTGGAAGTCGTCTTGGATGTCGTTGGCCTCGGCGAGGACGCGACCGAGATGCTCCTGTGGCAACAGGTGATCGGAGCCATTCATGTAGAGAAGGTCGTCGAAGAGAAAGCTCTCAACGTCGGCGACGTAATCCGCGGTGCGTCGTACTAAGGCCTTGGCGTCTTGGGGGAGAGAGGCGGCGTTGCCGTAGCCGCTGATGAGGTACTCGGCCCGCACCGACGTTCCGTCGGGAGCGACCCAGCGAAAGCCCGTCTTGTTGATGGCGCTGGGAACACCACGCCACAGCACGGTATGAGCGAAGCCGGCTTGCTCCAAAATTTGGGGCATCTGGGCGATGTGGCCGAACATATCCGGCAGATAGCCCACGTTGGTCACGCCACCGAAGGCCGCACCCTTTTCGATGCCGAGTTGCAAATCGCGAATCATGGTTTCGCCGGAGACGAGGAACTCGTCGACCAAGATGTACCACGGACCCATGGCGAGACGTCCGGAGGCCGCCAAACGGCGAAGGCGATCTTCCATTTCTGGTCGTACCTCGAGATAATCATCGACGACGGCCATTTGTCCATCGAGCATGTAGTGGGCGTAGGAGGGGTCATTCTCGAGAAGCGGGATGAGGTGATCGAGGAGATCCACCAGCTTCAAGCGGAAGGTTTGGAAGGGCTCGTACCATTCACGATCCCAATGAGTGTGCGGTACAACCGTGATGTGGCGTGGTGACATGTCCCTACTTTATGGTCGTGCTCGCTACCCTTGGCGGTAATGCCCGTGACGCAACGACCCAGCATGGAACTAGAAGTGCCCTACCTCGAGCGCGGAGAGATCGTGGTGGGCATCGACGAAGTAGGCCGCGGTGCCCTCGCCGGGCCCATCACCGTCGGGGCGGTAGCCGTCATCCTTCCGGGCACCCCGCCCCCAGGTCTCGACGACTCCAAGCGACTCAGAGCCTCCGTGCGTGAACGACTAGTCGGGCCCATTTACCAATGGGCTGCCGCCGTGAGCACCGGCTCGGCCACCGCGGCCGAAATTGACGCCTGGGGTTTGCGCCTGGCATTGGCCGTCGCCGCCACGCGCGCCATCGACGCCCTGTCAGTGCGCCCCACCGTGGCCATCGTCGACGGTTCGTACAACTTGCTGCGCTCACCGACGGACGTGGGCTTCGGGGTGACGGCACCCCCCACACTCACGGCGGCGTCACTGCGCTGCGTCACCGTCGTCAAGGGTGATCAACGCTGCTGTACGGTCGCGGCTGCGGCCATCGTGGCCAAAGTCGAACGTGACGCGTTGATGAACCAGCTCCACGGCGAGCTGCCACAGTACGAATGGTCCGGCAATAAGGGCTACGGCTCGCCCGGCCACCTGGCCGCACTCCGCGCGCACGGGCCCTCGTCATGGCACCGCGTGAGTTGGTCGCTTCCCGCGAAGGTCTAGTGGCGCCAGTACTCGGGAGTGAACGTTCCCAGGGGGTTTGCCGAGAAGTTCTTGATGACGGTCTTGACTTCTATCAAGGTGACCGGCACGGGGAGCCATATCACCGGGGCGAGCGCGTCGACGGTGGATTCGTAATGCGCCAGAGTGTTCGTGCCATTCATGCTCGCGTTAATACTGAGGTTGAGCGCGGCATTGGACAGGGAGCCGGTATTACTGATCGCCCCCGTGGCGAAAAGGTTTTCTCCAGTCGGCCACGGGTGCTGGGCGAAACTCCACTGCCCACCCCAGGTGGCGAGGTCCCACCTGGTTGACGTGGGGAACACGGCCGTCAAGACCGCTTGGGGGTTGGCCACGGCGCTGAGATGAAGTTGCACGCCGATGCTGGCAGCGGCTCTCTGGAGCAGCGTCACTTCGCTCAGGCTGCTCGTGGAGGTCGAGGGGTAGAGAAGCGAAAAAATCAACGGGGTGTTCGCGGGAATGCCGGCGCCACATTGGGCAGCAGCCAGTCCTGGTTTGGTACAGGTCAAGGTTCCGTTCACGAGCGTCCATCCGTGCGCCAGCAGGAGCGCCTTGGCCGCGGTCGGTGAATAGGGGTTGGCGAGACCGAGGCTCGCTGCTCCCGTCTGCCCGGGAGCCGTGGGTAAGGGCCCCGTGGTGAGGGTGGCGTAACCCTGGAACGCTGTGGTCACCATGCCGCGTTGATCACTGAGCGCGTTGAGGGCTTGGCGCAGGTAGGTCTGTGAGAGGGCGCTGCCGGCGTGTCCGTTCGCTCCGAGCGTGGACGCAGTATTGATGGAAATAAATCCCGTGGACCAGGCGGGCTGGGCCACGACGCTGTAGCCCGCCTTCGTGAGGGCGGTGGGTTGGTGGGCCGTAATCGCGGTGGGGCTCTGCCCCGCCGCCACGCTGGTCAGCATCGAGCTGGGGATGACGGCTTCATCCACACTGCCCGCGCTGACGAGGGCTGCGCAGGCCGCCGTGCTGGCGCAGGGAACATAACTCAGAGCCTTGGCGATGGGTCGTTGGCCGATGTAGGTCGTCGAAGGTCCAAAACTCATCGCCAGAGTGCTCGCGTTGTAACTCGTGAGCACCCATGGCCCGTTGGTGATGCCAAAGAGTCGACCGACTTGGGTGGCCGCGGTCGTGAGATGCGTCGTGGAATTGACGGTGTCGGAGATATCGAAACCGAAGGAAGTCATGGTGGCGATTTCGAAGCTGCACTTCTTGGCCTGGGTGACGTTGGCCGCGCTGACCATGGTCCCGAGGCCGGTGGAGGGGTCCAACCAATTCGCCGCGGGGCCGGTATTAGCGTTGCCAATCCACGACGAGCTCCAACAGCCGGCCACGGAAGTGGGCAGAGTGCCACCGTTGTCGTGGGCCAGAGTTTTCGACGGGAGGTTGCCCACCAAGGACGACCAGGGTGACGAGAAGTTGACGCTCGCGGCAGCGGCGGCCACGTGGGGGGCCGATTGAGCGGCCATCAGATCCCAGGCCTGCGGCAGGGGAACGATCTGGGAGAGTTCGTTGGTGGTGAACCAGGTGGGGTCCACGTTGCGATTGAGCGAGAGCACCAAGGTGTACGGCGAAATAACGGTGACGTTGGAGATGAGATCCACCAGTGAAACGGGGGTGCCGTCAGCGAGCGGTGGGGCGTAATTCGCGAAGGCGCTCGGGTTACTGGCCATGAGGTTCAGCCACGCGACGACGTCGTTGGACTGCACCGGCTGCGCGTTACTCCAGGTAAAGCCCTTCGTCAGCGAGATGATGACCTCACGATTACTGAAGATTGGTGGTTGCGCCAGCGACAAGGTGGGATTAATCGCGACGGAGTTGGCGGCGCCGAACCAGTATAAGGGCCGGTACATCAAATTCTGGAAAGTGGCGGTGTTGGCGGGGGAGTCGGTGGCGATGGAATTCACCGGGTAGAGAAAATTAGGAGCTTGCGAGCTCAACATGGGCAGAGTGATGGTCCAGCTGGCATTGGGGGTGACGGGCGCGGTGACGGCGGCCACCACGGTTGACGAGGCCACGGCCGCGATGACGCCCAGAAGGGCTACACGAATTTTCCGTTGCTGACGACGTCGCGGCATAGGTCCTTTCGAGTCCGTGCGGATGAAAACTCAGTTTCTCACACCCACCGTGGCAGGAGGGGTCAGCGGGGCAGAACGGCGCTGAGAATATCGGCGAAGGTCGGGTGATCGAATTGGAAACCTACGGCCACCAGGCGACGCGGAAGAACGCGCTGCGAGGCCAAGATCGCTTCGTCGGCTAATTCGGCCCCCAAGACGCCGTGCAGGGCGAGCCGGGGCACGGCGGCCAGGGCGGGGCGGTGGAGATGCTTCGCGAGTTGCTGGGTGAAATCACGGTTGCGTAGCGGCGCAGGGCCGGTGAGGTTCACGGTACCTTCGAGGTCGTGCTCGGCGAGATACAAAAGGGCGCGCACTTCGTCGTGCAATGAGATGGGGCTAATCCATTGGCGACCGGAACCGAGTTTTCCGCCGAGTCCGAAACGAAAGAGTGGCAGTTGTTGTCGCAGCGCACCGCCGGCAGGGTCGATCACAATTCCGGTACGCGCCAACGACGTGACGATACCCGCATCGCGAAGTGCCGCGGTCGCGTCTTCCCATTCACGGCATACCTGGGCGAGATATCCCTCCCCCGACGCCGAGGACTCGTCCAGCTCCTCGTCGCCACGTGATCCGTACCAACCGATGGCCGAACCGCTCACCACGCGTTGCGGCGCACGGTCGAAGGCCACGGCCACCTGGGCGACCAAGGTGGTGGACGCCACGCGACTGGTGAGAATCTCGCGACGGCGCTCGGGCGTCCATCGGCGGTCGGCGATGCCGGCCCCCGCTAAGTGAATGATGCTGTCGACGTGGCCCACTCGCTGCACATCGTCGCGGTCGAAGGTTCCCGCACTCGGGTCCCAGCGAATCGTCTCACCCGTGGTGGGCGTGGTGCGGGGCCGTACGAAGGCCACGACCTCGTGACCCTTGGCCTCGGCCGCGGCGGCGAGGGCCGTACCAATAAATCCCGTACTGCCGGTGATGGCTAGGCGCATCGTTCATCCCATTCTGTTGTGACCGCGGCCAAGAGTTGGTCGGGCGTCGAAAGATGTGCGCCGTGTCCGGCGTGCGTGAGCTGGCGACAGCGCATGAGGGGCGAGACGCTCTCGAGGCGTTCGGCGAGCAAGCGGTGATGATCTAAACGATGGGAGTCGCCATACACGTAGGTCGAGGGAACGCGAATATCGGCCAGCGAGAACGGCGCCTCCCCCCGCAGGGTCAAAAGATCATCGACCAGGGCTGGGCCGTCGGCCCGGCGAGATGCCCTCTCGGCGTCGCTGAGTCGCTCCCAGGCGCCGTCGGACACCATGCGTCGAAAGAAGGACTCCGCTTCGTCACCCGGCGCCGGGCGAAGCGTGCCGTAGTTGCGGTCGTTGTCGTAGAGCCAATTAACGGGAGTTTCGTAGCCCACCACGAGGGAAGCCACCTCGTCAGACATCACGGCAGCGCCGTAGGCGACCACCCCGCCGTAGCTGTGTCCCAGAACGACGACGGGTCCACGCGTGCGCGCCCAGGCCGACAGCGCGAGGAGATCATCAATATGCGCACTCAGCGAGAGTGGCGTGAGTCCGCGGCTGGCGTGATAGCCCCGCCGGTCGTACGCCAACACGTCGAAACGCTCACTGCGTCGGGCAATGCGGGCGAAGGAACCGCCGCGGTCGAGTCCGCCGTGGACGCAGATGAGCGTCGCTTCGGGAGAGGCCACGCGTCGTTCGAAGGTCGCCAATCCCGTCACGATGACTTCTTCGGTCGGGTGCAGTCCACGCGGAGTGGTAGCGGGCGTGCTCACGAGGCCAACCTACCGGCGAATCTTGGTGTTTCAACCTTGAGTACGGACGAGTTCACGCCCTAGGCTAGAGATGTGACCCCCCCTCCTGAGAGCCCCACCCCGCGCACTGGTTCCTTTGGCCCCAACGCCTGGCTGGTGGACGACATGTACGACCGTTTCCTGGCCGACCCCACCTCGGTATCGGAAGCCTGGCGCGAATTTTTTGCTGATTACAAGCGCAGTCCCGTCGCGGTGGCCACCCCCGCCGCCACGTCGCTCAGTGCCGCACCTTCGGTAATTGACAACGCGGCGACACCCCTTCGCGGAGCCGCCGCCCGCATTGTGGCCAATATGACGGCCTCCCTGTCGGTGCCGACGGCCACGTCGGTACGCAGCGTCTCGGCACGCTTGCTCGAAATCAACCGCGCCGCCTTGAACGAATCCCTCGCACGCACGACGGGGGCCAAGGTCTCCTTTACTCACTTGATCGCCTTCGCGATGATTCGTGGACTCGCACAGGTGCCGAATATGAACGCTTCGTTCGTCGACGCCGTGGACGAAAAGGGAACTCCCGGCGTACGCCGTCACGAGCACGTGGGCCTCGGTCTGGCCGTGGACGTGGAAAAGAGCGACGGCACCCGCACCTTGATGGTTCCGGTCATTACTGACGCCGATACCTACGACTTCCGTGGATTTCTCCTGGCCTACGAAGACAAAATTCGTAAGGTGCACTCCGGCACGGCCGGGGCCGACGACTACGCCGGCGCGAGCGTTTCGCTGACGAACCCGGGAACCATTGGCACGGTGCAGTCAGTGCCGCGTCTGATGCCCGGGCAAGGTGCCATCTTTGGTGTAGGCGCCCTGGGCTGGCCCGCCGGTTTCGAGGCAGCCGATCCTCGCGCCTTGGCCGAGCTGGGTGTGGGCAAGGTACTGACCTTGACCTCGACCTACGACCACCGGATTATTCAAGGTGCGGAATCAGGAATGTTCCTGAAGTACGTAGCCGAATGTCTGACCGGTGGCCATGATTTCTACGACCAGGTCTTTGCCGCCATGGGTGTTCCCTACGCCCCCGCTCGTTGGAATCGCGACCAGCACGATGCGAGTAGCGAATCCTCCGACGAGCGTTTGCTGAAGCAAATCCGCGTGCAAGAGCTCATCAACTCCTATCGCGTTCGCGGTCACCTCAGCGCCCACCTCAATCCTTTGAGCGCCGAGCCGCCGGCTCTCCACGCTGATTTAGATCTGGCCACCTACGGACTCTCTATTTGGGATCTGCAACGGAGCTTCGTGGTCGACTCCTTGGCCGGACGAACGCACGCAACCCTGGAGGAAATTCTTTCCATCGTGCGTGACGCCTACTGCCGCACCATGGGCGTGGAATACATGCACATCGCCGACGTGCGTCAGCAAAAGTGGTTCCAGGCTCGTCTAGAAGGCGTGAAGTATCGCCCCAGCGAGGTCGAGCAACGCGACATCATGGACTCGCTGAATTCGGCGGAAGTATTCGAACGCTTCTTGCACACGCGTTACGTCGGGCAAAAGCGTTTTGGCCTTGAAGGTGGCGAGTCCACCATCGTGGCGCTCAACACCATCCTGAGCCGCGCGGCGCACGACGGGGTGCGCGAAGCCGTCATCGGCATGGCGCACCGTGGACGCCTCAACGTCTTAGCCAACGTGGTGGGGAAGAGCTATTCGGACATCTTTTCCGAATTCGAAGGCAACCTCGATCCCGAAAGCGTGCAAGGTTCCGGCGACGTGAAGTATCACAAGGGTGCACGCGGTGTTTTCACGTCACCCCACCAGGCCACCATCGGCGTCTCGATGGCGTCGAACCCCTCGCACCTCGAAGCCGTGAGCCCCGTGGTCGAAGGAATCGTCCGCGCCAAGCAGGATCTGGTGGTCGCGCCAACCGACGGCACCGGACGTGACGCTGAAGGACAGCCCCACGATTACTTGGCGATCCTGCTGCACGGTGACGCTGCCTTCGCCGGTCAAGGTGTCGTAGCCGAGACCCTGAACCTCTCGCAACTATCGGGATACCGCATTGGTGGATCGATTCACATCGTGATTAATAACCAGGTGGGATTCACTACGTCACCGGGAGCCGCACGTTCGAGTTATTACGCGACGGACGTCGCCAAGATGATTGACGCTCCCATCATTCACGTCAACGGTGACGACCCCGAAGCCTGTGCGCGGGCGGCCGAATTGGCCTACGCCTACCGTCAGGAATTCCACCACGACGTCGTGGTCGATATCGTCTGCTACCGACGTCACGGACACAACGAAGGTGACGATCCGAGCTACACCCAGCCCTTGATGTATCAGGTCATTGACGAGACGCGCAGCGTCCGCAAGCTCTACACCGAGACCTTGATTCGTCGTGGTGATCTCACCATGGACGAAGCCGAAGGCGCCCTGGAGCGATTCAACGCGAAGCTCCAAAGCGTGCTGGACGAAGTCCGCACGGTGCCCAAGCCGGTACTCGACCACGTGCCCTTGATGGAGGTACACCCGGATCAAGCAGCTGACGACACGGGCGTCGTCGAAGAGACGCTGCGCGCTATTACGAGCGCCACTATTTCGGCGCCCGAAGGTTTCACCATTCACCCCAAGTTGGAACGTCAGTTCCAACAACGACTCCAGCTGCTGGAATCCGGTGAAGTCGACTGGGCTCTCGGCGAAGCCTTGGCTTTTGGGACCCTCGTGCTCGAAGGAACCAACGTGCGTCTCATGGGCCAAGACTCGCGACGCGGCACCTTCTCGCACCGTCACGCGGCGCTCATCGATTATCACACGGGTGATCAGTGGGTTCCGCTGAGTCACCTTTCGGGAGCGCCCGGGCATTTCACGGTGCGCGACTCGCTGTTGAGTGAGTACGCGGCCTTGGGATTCGAATACGGATACTCCGTGGAAGCGCCACGCACGCTCGTGGCCTGGGAAGCGCAATTCGGTGACTTCGTTAACGGTGCCGAGATCATTATTGACAACTTCTTGGTGGCCGCCGACGACAAGTGGGGGCAACGCTCTTCACTGGTCATGCTGTTGCCACACGGCTACGAAGGTCAAGGACCCGAACACTCCAGCGGTCGCATTGAACGCTTTTTGTCGCTGAGCGCGCGTAACAACATCCGCGTGGCCCTGCCCACGACGGCCGCGCAGTACTACCACCTCCTGCGCGCGCAAGTTCGTCGCGAACACGTCACCCCCTTGGTGATTTTCACGCCGAAGTCGATGCTGCGCGCGAAAGAGACCCGCTCGCCGCTTGCCGAATTCGTGACGGGTTCCTTCCAGAACGTCATCGACGACGCCACGGTGAACAAGTCCGCGGTCACGCGTGTGGTGATGACCACCGGCAAGATCGGACACGAAGCACTGGCGTATCGCGACAGCTCGGCCGCTGCGACGACCGCCGTCGTGCGCGTGGAGCAGCTCTACCCCTGGCCGCACGAGGACCTGGATCGGATTTTGGCGGGGTATCCGAAGGCCACGGAATTGTGCTGGCTGCAGGAAGAGCCCGAAAACATGGGGGCCTGGCCCTTCGTGCATCACCAATTGCACCGCGAAACGCGTGAGCGCTTCCGTTTGTTCCACGTGGCCCGACAAGAGTCGGCGTCACCGGCCACGGGCAGCGCCTTGGTCCACGCGGCCGAACAAGCGGACCTCATGACGCGGGCCTTTGCGTGAGCGCTGCCAAGAACGTCGTCAAACGTTGGGTGGTCGTTGACGGCTCCAACATCGCCACCGAAGGTCGCACCGCCCCGAGTCTGACCCAGCTCGACGAAGCGGTGACCGCCTATCTCGAAGAGTTTCCCGGCACCGACGTGATCGTGGTGGCGGACGCTACCTTCGAACACCGCGTCCTCCCGGCCGATCGCACGCGTTTTAAGGAAGCCGAATTGGCGGGCGAAATTGTGACGCCTCCCGCCGGAGCGATTGGCCGCGGCGACGCCTTCATTTTGAAGATTGCCACGCGCATCGGGGCCGTGGTCCTTTCGAATGACTCGTTCCAAGAATTCCACGAAGAGCACCCGTGGCTTTTCGAGCCGAATCGTTTAATTGGTGGCAAGCCGGTACCGGGTGTTGGTTGGGTCTTCACCCCGCGTTTGCCGGTGCGTGGAACCAAGCCCACTCGCACCGCGAAAAAACTCACGGTGGCGCTCCCGTCGGGTGCCACTCCCAAGGTGGGCGACACGCTCACTCCCGTAAAAAAGGTGGTGGCCCCCAAGGTGGGCGACACGCTGACCCCCGTGAAAAAGGTCGCGGCCCCCAAGGTAGCCAAAGTCGCAGAAAAGCCCGTCGTGAAGGCCAGCGCCAAGACGCCGGCCAAAAAAGCGGCCGTGAAAGCTGCCGCTCCCGCGAAGAAGGCTGCTCCGGCCACGAAGGTCGTGGCGAAGAAGCCGGTCGTCGACGTGACGCCACCCCTGTCGGTGAAGCGTGGTCGTCAGCCGGTAAATCCGGCCGACGTGTTCGACGCCTTCGTAGCCCGTCACAAGATTTCTTCCAAGGTCACCGGCGTGGTGCTGAGTTTCACCTCCCACGGCGCGGTCATTGAAGTCGGTACCAGTGACGGCGGAACCATTGAGTGCTACGCCCCCAACGCGAATCTCGGAACTCCACCGCCCGCCCGCGCGCGTGACGTACTCCAGCGCGGCGACCGACGTTCCTTT
>SESH01072589.1_pt1 | contig 13884 bp, 10 predicted proteins | sample 3171561 | NCBI WGS metagenome assembly SESH01 (sample SAMN10866947, study PRJNA518727) | freshwater metagenome | biome: subpolar coniferous forest; feature: holomictic lake; material: water; isolation source: holomictic Lake 442 2011 16.5 m and 2014 13 m | place: Canada: near Kenora, Ontario
GGGAGGAAGAAGCCTTTTTACGCGGCGTCACGCATATTTTAACCAAGCCAGTCCGCCACCGCTTGCTGAATTCTATTTTGGAAAGACTTGTCAACCAGCCGGTCAGTTCGCGTCCACCCATCATTCCATTCGGCTACTCGCCGCCGCTTCCGCGCACAACGGTTCAGCCTGCCGATGTTGCGCGATCGGTGAACGCTTCGCAGACGCTCGACGTGCTCCGCGATTTTTCGTCTATTCTTACGCACTCGCTCGACGCGGAGGCGATGCTGAAACAATTTCTCCAGTTTCTCCGTGAAATTTTGAGCGTCAACCGCGTCGCCGTTTTTTTAAACCGCCCCTGTTCGCCGCTCACCGAAGTATTGTCGCCAGAAGACACGCGTCGGTTGCGCGTGGCTGCCGCCATTGGAATTTCCTCCGGCCTGCTTGAACATTTTGAGCTGTCGCTCGATTCCGGTCTTGGTGCGCAGATTTCCCGGCTGGGCCGTATCCTGCGCCGCGATAGCGATGAAACCCGCATGGACGCGGAGGCACAGAAAGAATTTGAGTTGCTCGGCGCCCAGGTGGCGGTCCCGATTCCCAGCCGCGATGCCATCGTCGGCGTCGCCGTTTTCGACGGCCGCATCACCGGCGAACCGCTCGTCAACGTGGAGCTGGAACTGATTTTCCATTTGCTGGAACAGGTCGGCCTCGCGCTGCGCAACATCTGGCTTCATGACCAATTGGCTGGCAATCACGAAATGATGGCCAATGTGCTGCGCGAATTGAGTAGCGCCTGCATCGTTGTTGGCCGTGATCTGAAAGTGCTCCATGCGAATAAAGCCGCCCGCCGCCACTTTGGCCGCAAAAACGAGCGAACTGGCGGCTTGGAATTCAGCGACTTGCCACAGCTACTCGGCGGGAAAATTTATCAGGTGTTAAAAACCGGTGCGGCGCTGGAGCCGTTCCGCTTTGAGCCGGAGAATTCACCGGGAACCGTTTACAGCATCAGCGTGGTGCCCTTTCAACGCGGGAACTCCGCCGTGCCCGGCTCGGTCCTGTTGACCGCTGATGATCTGACGCAAGGTGAACAATTACGCAATCTTGAAATCGAGGCCGCCAACCTCCGGCTTGTCCGGACGATGGCCGACCGGATGGCTCACGAGATTGGCAACGCCATGGTGCCCATTTCAACACATCAGCAGTTACTCAATGAAAAGTTCGGTGACCCTGAATTTCGAGTCTCGCTGAATCAGGCATTAGGCGATGGCGTCAAGCGCGTTTCCCGGCTGATTAACCAGATGCGTTTTCTTGCGCACGAAGGCCACATCGAGCAGGAGTCCTTCCCGATCGGGAAAGTGATTCTGGAGGCCTATCAGGAAGCCACGCGCCAGCAGCCGGTCGAGGGGGCGCATTTGAAATTCGACCATACCAGCAAGCCAGTCATCATCACCGGCGACCGGGCGGCATTGAAACACGCGTTGTCGGAAATCATGCTCAACGCGCTTCAGGCGAATCTCCAGAAGCCGCAAATTGACGTCCGGTTGGAATCGGCTGATACCAAAGGCCATCGCGCCTTGACCATCGAAGTGCTCGACAGTGGTTCCGGCTTCTGCCCTGAATCAGCCCATAAGGTGACTGCGCCATTTTATACCACGCGCAATGTTGGTCTCGGTCTCGGCCTAGCGGTCAGCCGGAAAATTATTGAGACCCACAACGGCAAGCTTGAAATCATCCCGTCTCCCACCGGTCTCGTGCGGGTGTCTTTGCCAATGGATGCTCAGGTGAACTGAATTGTTTTTAAAACATAAACCCCCGCAGGTTTGATCCTACGGGGGTTGCCTTTTGAATAGGCGGAGTTTTAGCCGTTATCGCCGATAGCTTCCACGGGGCAACCTTCCTTGGCTTCATTGCAGCGCTTTTCCTCATCCGGCGTGGCGGGCTGCTTGTAGACGTAGGTGTAACCGCCGTCTTCGTTGCGCTTGAAATTATCCGGGGCCGTTTCGCGGCACAGGTCGCAGTCAATGCATTGATTGTCCACGTAAAATTTTCCAGTGATGTTTTCGGGGTATTTGTTTGCAGCGTCAGCCATAAATTTATTTTTAAGTTAGGTGAAAACTATGGCCAGATTGCCCAGATAAGGCAAGCCTGTTTTCCAGCGAAAGGCAGATAAAATACTTTTTTATTGGACACAGCAGCGTTACTTTTGCCGCCATGCAAAGGGGAACCCTCCGTCGAACAAAAATCGTTTCCACCCTCGGCCCGGCCACCGATTCCGCCGAAATGATCGGCAAGCTCATGGATGCGGGTGTTAACGTCTTCCGCCTCAATATGTCCCACGCGCCGCATGACTGGGTGCGTCGCGTCGTCGCCGACATTCGCGCCGAGGCCAAGCAGCGTCGCGGTCACGTCGGCATTCTCATGGACACGCAAGGTCCCGCGATTCGCACCGGCGACATCAGTTCGCCGCTGGACCTGCAGCCGGGGCAAAAATTTACGCTCACCGTCCGCGGAGAAAAAAGCGAGGAGGAACATTCCGTAGATGTGAACTACGAGAACTTCATCAACGACATCAGCGTTGGCGACGTGGTTCTGATTGATAACGGCACCATCCAGATGAAGGTGCTCACTAAAAATGGCAACAAGGTGGAATGCGAAGTTCTCACCGCCGGCACGCTGGGCAGCCGCCGCCACATCAATTTGCCCGGCGTCAAAGTCAGCCTGCCCGCCCTCACCGCCAAGGACATCAAGGATGTGAAGCTCGGTCTGGAACTTAACGTGGATTTCATCGCGCTCTCCTTTGTGCGCGAGGCGCGCGACTTGTTGCAGCTCCGCGAATTGTTCGAGCCGGGCAAGCCATCGCCGTTTGTCATCGCCAAAATTGAAGACCAGCAGGCCGTTTTGAATCTCGAATCCATCGTGCGGGAAGCGGACGGCATCATGGTTGCCCGCGGCGACTTGGGAATTGAAATTCCATTTTATGATTTGCCCATCGTTCAGCGGCGCATTGTCAAAATCTGTTTGCGGCTTGGCAAACCCGTCATCGTCGCCACCCATATGCTCGAAAGCATGATTGAAGCGCCGATGCCCACGCGCGCCGAAGTCACCGACGTGGCGAATGCCGTATTTGAAGAAGCCGACGCCATCATGTTGAGCGGCGAGACCACCGTCGGCAAATATCCGCTCAAGTGCATTGAAGTCTTCGACAAAATTGCCACCCGCATCGAACGCAGCGGCAATGCACAATTCCATGAGGCCGCCGAACTCACCACCGCCCGTGAGAAACTCGTCAAAAGCGCCGTTGTCATGGCCAACGAGCTCAAAGCCGCCGCCATCGTCTCTTTCACCCGCCACGGACACATGGCCCGCTACGCCGGCTGGATGCGCCCGCGCTACTCGCCCATTTACGCGATGTGTGACAACGAACGGTCCGCGAACGAACTTACTTTGAGCTGGGGCGTAACACCCTTCGTAACGGAATTCGATTTCATTCAACCGCAAAACACCATCGAAACCGGACTGAAAAGCCTAGCGGCTCAAGGCCGGTTGAAAACGGGTGACACCGTCGTAATCATCGGCGCGATTTCCGTCGGCACCGAAATTGTGGACGCGGTGCAAATGCGGACGGTGTAATTCTCAACCTGAAAAAATTCAATAGCGCAGGCAAGGTTGCCTGCGCTATTGAATTTTTTAATCCGGTTTATTTTCCGAGCGCCTTCGCTGCTTCGCCGGCCAGAACCAGCACGGAATTTGGAAACAGGCCAAGCCAGAAAATTCCCATGATGCAAATCCATGCGGTTAATTTCGCCGCCGGTGACAAAGCAATGGGCGACATATCCGATGGTTCCTTGCTCCAGTAAATCATCCGAACGACGCCAAAGTAGTAGTAGAGTGACATCACCACGCCCGCCAGCGCGGTGAAGACGAGGCAGTAATAGCCCTGGTTGCCGGTGGCTTGAGCGGCTTCCACCACCGACTTGAGCAGCAGGAATTTTCCAAAAAAACCGGCTAGCGGCGGAATGCCCGCGAGCGAAACCATTGAAATGGTCATCGTGGCCGCCAACAGCGGCGAACGCTGCCCCAATCCGGCCAAGCCGGAAATATCGTCGGTATCAAGGTGTCGTAGCACCAAGGCAATGACGAGAAAGGCCGCTAGGACGGTGAACAGATAGCCCGCGAGGTAATAAAGAATCGCCGTCTGACCGGCGGCATTCAGCGCGGCGACACCCAGCAACAGGTAGCCCGCATGGGCGATGCTGGAGTAGCCTAACAAACGCTTGATGTTCCGCTGCGGCAGCGCGCAGAGGTTGCCGTAAAGAATCGTGATGCCGGAGAGGATAATGAGTAATTTTCCCCAATGCATCGTCACGCTCGGGACGGCGGTGAACAGGAAACGCAGCAACAAAACAAATCCGGCCGCCTTGGAACCGATAGCCAGAAAAGCCGTGGTCGGCGTCGGGGCACCTTGATAGACATCCGGCGCCCAAATCTGGAACGGAAACGCCGCAATCTTGAAGCCGAGGCCCACTAGCACCAGCAACACGCCAAGCAAAAAGATTTTGCTCGTCTCAAACTGCGGCGCCACCGCCGCGAGCTTGGTGAAATTCAGTTCGCCGGTCGTTCCCCAGATCAGCGCGATGCCAAAAATCATGAAGGACGACGATAGCGCGCCGAGAATCAAATACTTCACGCCGGCCTCCAGCGAGGCGAGCTTGCTGCGCTGAAAGCTGACCAGGACATAAAACGTGATGGTGATGAGTTCGATGGAGACGAACAGCATCACAAAGTCGTTGGCCGACGCGGCGAACAGCATTCCCGCCAGTGCAAACACGACGAGTGAGTAGTATTCTGCCACACTGCCTACCGCAAACCGGTCGGAAAATTCCGCCGCAATGAACAGCACCAAGATTGCCGCCAGGATGAAAAAGCGCTTGAAGAACAGCGAGATGCCGTCATTGATGAAGGAGCCGTTGAAGGCCGTGCCCGCGATGCTGCAGGTGCCGACGTCGGCGAAGCTGAAAAGAAGCATCGCCCCCAAAGCAGCGATGCCGGCGTAGCCGACAAACTTGCGGCGTTCGGCGGGCATGAATAAGTCAGCCAGCATCAGCACGAGGCCGAGGCCGATGACCGAGATTTCCAAACCTATCAGGGACATGTTCATTTTATTTCGTGGCAGCCGGCGCGAGCCGGCTCTGACTTGCGGCAAAGGGATTTTGAGCGGACTCACGTCCGCTGCTGCTCACACAGAATGCGGGCGGGATTTGAGCCACGATCTTTTCGACATCGGGATTGATTTTTTCCGTCAGCAGGCGTGGCCAGAAACCAAACACTAACAGACTCGCCAGCAGCAACGCATAGGGCAGCTTGCGCCAGAGGTGCCCGGCATCCGTGAGCGAATTCCATTTTTCCACCAGCGGCCCGTGCAGGACGTTGCGAATGGCGCGGGTCATGTAAACACCGCCGATGACCAGCGCGCCCCAGAGCGCGATGACCGTGACAGCTGGGAAAACCGTCCACGCGCCGAAAAACACCGTGGCTTCGCCGACGAAATTGGCAAAGCCTGGCAAACCGCAACCCGCCATCGCCGCCATTAAGAGGGCCGTGCCAATGAACGGCAGCTTGCGGCAAAGGCCGCCGAGTTCGCACATCTGGAGCGTGCCGGTTTGCTGATAGATGTAGCCGCTCAACGCAAAGGTCAACGCCGCCAGGAAGCCGTGCGCGATCATGATGATCACCGCGCCGCTGATACCGATGAGGTTCAGGCTGGCGATACCGAGGAAGATGAAACCCATATGCGCCACGCTCGAGTTACCAATGAGCAGGTTCAAATCCTTTTGCCGCATTGCCACCCAGCCGACATACAAGATGTTTCCGATGCAGAGCCACGCGAGAACCTGCGCCCAGCATTGCGCGGCTTCCGGCAGCATCGGCAGCGCGATGCGGATCAAACCGTAGAGGCCGAATTTTTTTAACACGCCCGCGTGCAGCATGGCGGTCGGGGACGGCGCCACACCGTAGCCAAGTGGCGCCCAAGTATGGAATGGCCAGAGGGAAACCAAGATACCAAAGCCGAACAACAGCAGCGGAAAAATCAGGTGCTGCGCGCCTTGCGAGAAAGGATGCGTTTTGACGTGCTCGATGAGCTTTGGAATATCGAACGTATTCGCGCCGGACTGGAGATGGAGTGCAATGAGGCCGATAAGTGCGATGAGTGCGCCGACGCTTAAGTAGAGCGTGATCTGGAAGGTGGCGTAGTTCTTCTTTTCGCCACGGCCCCAGACTCCAATCATGATGAACGTCGGAACCAGCGCGAGTTCGTGCAGGAAATAGAAGAAGAACAGGTCCAGCGACGCGAACGCGCCAAGGATGCCGCCCGTCATCACCAGCAGGAGGATGTAAAATTCCTTTTCGCGCGTCTGGATTTCAAACGAGCACAGCGCGGCGGCGAAGGCGACAATCGCTCCCATCAAGATTAGGCCGACGTTAATGCCATCCACTCCGACGTGATAACTGATGCCCAGCGATTGAACCCAGGGAATCTGTTGCTCGAACTGGTAGCCAGCCGCGCCGGGCACAAACTGGCAAAACAATTTTATCGCGAGCACGGCGGAGATGAGCGTGGCCAGCACCGCGATGGCGCGGATAATGACGCGATAGTTGCGCGGGACAACGATCAGCGCCAACGCCGCCAGTAGCGGCCAACCTGCGATGTAAGTTAAGATCGACATTTTATTTCACCAAAACAAAGTAGAGTAGCAGCGCCACGCCAAACACGAACAGGAACGCGTAGGTCTGGAGGTTGCCGGTTTGCACGAGGCGCAGCGCGCGGCCGCTCAAATCCGTGCCGCCGCGAATCAGGCCGATGCAAGCGCCTTCAATAATCCAGCGGTCGAACCAGTCGGAAGACTGCGCGAGCAAATCATGGAAGCGGATGACCGTAGCCTCATAAAGTTCGTCGAAGTAGAAGCGGTTGGCCATCCAGCGCGCGAGCGCGCCGAGCTTGGCCGGCAGCGGATCGGTCGCGGCGTTCTTGTAGAACTTGAAGGCAAGGAACAAGCCGACGACCACCGCACCTATTCCGCATGCCATCGGGAAAACATCGTGGAATGGATGTGTGAACTGCTCCATGACGGTCAGCGAAGCGTGCTTGGCACCGAACTGGGATCCATAAAAATTTGTGACACCGATGAAGCCGCCGACCACGGACAGCACCGCCAGCGCCACCAGCGGCAGGGTGATGACCAGCGGGGATTCATGGGCGTGCGAGGCTTCCTTGGATTTTTCCTGGCCAAAGAAAACGACGAAGAACAGGCGGAACGTGTAGAACGTGGTCAGCGCGGCCACGAACACGGCGACGCCGAACAACAGGTAATTCTTTTTCTCCAGCGCCAGCGCGAGGATGGCGTCCTTGGAATAGAAACCGCTGAACGGCGGAACGCCGCACAGGGCGAGCGCACCAATGAAGAACGTCAGGAAAGTGAGTGGCATTTTCTTCCGCAGGTTGCCCATCTGCCAGATGTTCTGCTCGTGGTGCATTCCGATGATGACCGAGCCGGCGCTCAAGAACAGCAGCGCCTTGAAAAATGCGTGAGTGGTTAGATGGAACATGGCCGTCGTCGGACCGCTCAGGCCGACCGCCATGACCATGTAGCCGAGTTGTGAGAGCGTGGAGTAAGCGATGATACGCTTGATGTCGTTTTGCTGGATGGCCATCAGTGCTGCGAGCAACGCCGTGAAACCGCCGATGTAGGCGATGACGTGGAGCGCTTCAGGACTATGTTTAAACAGAAAAAACGTGCGGCACAGCATGTAAACGCCGGCGGCCACCATCGTGGCGGCGTGGATCAAGGCGGAAACAGGTGTCGGACCTTCCATCGCGTCCGGCAGCCAGACGTGCAGCGGAAATTGCGCGGACTTGCCCATCGCGCCGCAGAAAATCAGCAGACCGGCCAGCGTGGCACCGCAACCGAGCGCAGCCGAGTTGGCGGTGACAATACTGTTCAGTGCGCCAAAATTCAACGAGCCGAGCAGGCTCCACACCATTAGGATGCCGAGCAAGAATCCGAAATCGCCAAGCCGGTTGGTGATGAAAGCTTTCTTGGCGGCATCGCCGGCGCTGGGTTTTTCAAACCAGAAACCGATGAGCAGGTAGCTCGAAACACCAACCAGTTCCCAGAAGATGAACATCATCACGAAATTATTCGCCAGCACGATGCCAAGCATTGAGAACGTGAACAGGCTCATGCAGGCGAAGAAGCGCGCCATACTGCGGTCGTCGTGCATGTAACCGTAGGAATAAATGTGAATTGCCCCGCCCACGCCGGTGACGATGAGCATCATCATCAGGCTCAACGCGTCGAGCTTCAGGCCAAAATCAATGCTCAGGTTACCGATAGTAAGCCAGTTGACGGTGGTTTCGGTGACGGTGGGATGAAAAGTGTTGGCCGAGAGGAACAGGCAGGTCAGCACGAAACCGGTGACGACGGCGCTGATGGAAATGAGACTGCTAACAGTTTTGCGGCGAAGGGTGAAAAGCGTTATCGCCGCTGCGGAGAACAGCGGCAGGAACAAAATCAGCCATGGAAGAATTTCGTTTTTCATCCGTCAAAGTTTCATCGAGGTCAAATCTTCGACATGCGCGGACTGGCGTTTCCGGTAGAGCGCCACGATGAGCGCCAGGCCGACCGCCACTTCCGCCGCCGCCACGGTGATGATGAAAAACACCAGCACTTGGCCGTCGAGCTTGTTGTTAAAGCGCGAAAAGGAGACTAGCGCCAGATTGGCCGCGTTGAGCATGAGTTCGAGCGACATATAGATGACCAGCAGATTGCGCCGCAGGATCACGCCGAGCAACCCCAGGCAAAACAGGAGCATGCTCACGGCCAGATAATGTTGTAGTCCGATGTGCATGTTATTCGAGTTTCTTCTTGCTCAACAGGATTACGCCCACCATGGCCACGAGCAGCAGCACGGAGACGATCTCAAAAGGGAGCGTGTATTGCGTGAACAAGAGTTTGCCAAGCGCAACCGTGTCGCCTTCCAGCTTGGGCGAAGGTAATTTTGATGAAGAAGCGAATTCTTCAAAATAGTTGTGCGTAAGTGATTTTATGAAAATCGCGAAGATGCTGCCGACGGAAACCAGTCCGCCGATGAGCCAGAAGAATTTAATATTGCGGCGCGCCTCCTCCTTCAAGTCGAGCAACATGATGACGAATAGGAACAGCACCATGACCGCTCCCGCGTAAACGAGAATTTGCACCGCCGCGAGAAAAAACGCATGCAGCAACACAAACAAGCCGGACATCGAAATGATGGTGAGCACGAGGAACATCGCGCTGGTGACCGGACTGCGACTGAACGGATTGGCGATAACCAGAACGCCGCACAGCAGCGTGAGCGCTGCGAAAACGTTAAACAACACGTCTTCCACACCGCCGCCGCTAATCAAATTATTGATGGCTTCCATTGCTGATTAAAGTTTCACCGAGAAATTTTCCTGCGCCTTCGCTTCCTCCAGCTTGTGTTTCCATTTCTGGATGCCGGGGGCAATGCCGCCGAGCGACAGAAGTTTTTCCTTGTTGTAGATCAACTCCGCGCGACTGGTCGCGGTGAGAGAATAATCTTTCTGCAGGAAAATCGCCTCTTCGGGACAAACTTCCTGACAGAAGCCGCAATAGATGCAGCGGAGCATGTTAATCTCGAACTCCAGCGGCATCTTCTCGGCATTGGCGCGATCTGCCGGCTGACCGCTGTCGCCGGGCGGCGTGATGCGGATGGCCTTCGGCGGACAGACAAATTCGCAGAGCTGGCAGGAGACGCACTTAGTGTCGCCGTCTTGATCCTTCACGAGATAGGGCGCGCCGCGATAGCCCGTCGGCACGGTCCACTTCTGCTCCGGATATTCCATCGTCACAGCTTTGCCGCAGAACAACGTCCGGAACAAATGCCGACCCGTCACCTTCAACCCGCCGATGACCACCGGCAGGTAGAGGCGCTCCCAGAAATTCAGCTTTTTGCGATTTACGATGATCGCCATATCAGCTCCAAATCCACAGCGCGATGGCCGTGATTAAAATGTTTGCCAGCGCCAGCGGCAGAAAACGCCGCCAGCCCAGGTCCATTAACTGATCGTAGCGGAAGCGCGGCACCATCCAGCGAATCCAGATGAATACGACCATAAAAAACAGCATCTTCGCGATGAAAACCAGAATGTGCGCGAGGCCCATGCCCAGCGAATGCGCCGGTTGATCCAGGCACCAGAACGGCAGCGTCCAGCCGCCGAAGAACAGCGTGACCATCATGCCCGCCGAGGCAAGCATGGCGGCGTATTCGCCCATCGGGAACATGGCGAATTTCATGGAGCTGTACTCCACGTTGTAGCCGCCGGCCAGTTCCTGCTCGGCTTCCGCGAAATCGAACGGCGTGCGATTCGTTTCGGCCAGCGCGGACACGATGAAAATAACAAATGAAATCGGCGCGTAGCAAATCAGCCAGCCGTGCGTTGCTTGCCAGGTGATGATGCCGCTCAAATTCAAATTGCCCGCGATCAGCAGCACCGGAATCACTGACATGCCCATCGCGATTTCATACGAGATCATCTGCGCACTGGCGCGGATGCCACCGAGGAACGGAAACTTGGAGTTCGCCGCGTAGCCCGCCAGCACGATGCCGTAAACGCCCAGCGACACGATGCCAAAGGTGTAAAGAATACCGACGTTCAAGTCCGCGATTACCATTTTCTGTGATCCCATAACCGATCCGAACGGAATCACCGCCACCGTCATCAGCGCCGGAACCACCGCCACTGCCGGCGCGAGCCAGAAATAGATTTTTTTAACCCCGCCCGGCGTGAAATCTTCCTTCAAAAACGATTTCAGACCATCCGCCAGCGGTTGGAAAAAACCGATGCGCGTCAGGAACGGGCCGAGAACCGGAATGTATTTCACGAATGGCGGCGCGACGCGGTTGGGGCCGGGTCGGTCCTGAATCCACGCGGCAATCTTGCGCTCCGCCATCACGGAATACGCCACCATGGTCATCAGCACGCCGAAAACCACGGCGACCTTGACCACGCTAAAGATGATGAAATTCCAGTCCATTTTAAATTTGCACCGTTACGCCAGTGTCGCCGATGGCTTGCCACGTCAGACCGCTGAATGCGGGCACTTCCTTCGCCATTTGGTTGAATAGGCCTTCGATGGTCACAAAGCCGTTCTGACCGGTGACGTTGTGAACGAGGTCATGCAAAAATTCCCATTCGGCTCGCGCATCGCCGGGCGCTTCCACTGCCTTCATGAATTTTTGGACGCGACCTTTGCCATTGGTAAACGAGCCGCGTTTTTCCGCGTGCGTCGCTCCGGGCAGAACGAAATGCGCCAGCTTGGTCGTCTCGTTCGCGTGGATGTCGCTGACGACGAGCGTTTCCAACTTCGCGAGCAATTCCGGCGTGAGGCTGTGTTCGGTGACGACTTCACCGACCGTTTCGCTATCGCGCAATTTTTCTTTGTTAACGCCGTGCTTGGCGATGTTCTCACCGAAAACGATGAGCGTCTTGATTTTGCCAGACTCAATACCGTCGGTAATAGGCTGCAAATTCACGCCCATCTCGGTGAAACAAATTCCCGTGAGCCGCGCGCCGTTCGTGTTCGAATTTTTGTCCGCACTGACGAGCAGCTTGTCGGCGTCGCCGACGCGAGCGATCGAATCAGAAATCGCGCCGAGCTTAGCTTTCAATTTGGAGATCAACCACAGCTCTTCGTTCGTCTGACGAGCGGAAGCTATGATGGCCACCGAGCCCACCGGAGCTTTCTTGAGCTTGTCGGAAAGTTCGTTGAGCGCGGCCGTCCAAGTGGATTTTTGGCCACGAACGAGAACGTCTTTCAAGCGATCCGCGCGAGCGATCCACTTGTAATTCAAGCGGCCGGCGTCGCACATCCATGAGGCGTTGACCGCGTCATTGTCACGCGGCGTGTAACGGTAAATTTTTTCTTCGCGTGAACCGAAAAGGACACTGCAGCCCGTCGCACAACTCGTGCAGACGCTCTTGGTTTCCTTAAGGAACCACGCGCGCATCTGGAAGCGGAAATCTTTTGACGTCAACGCGCCGACCGGACAAACGTCCACGGTGTTCAGCGTGTAGTTGTTGTCGAACGGCATGCCGGGAAACGTCGCGATAGTGTTGTAGCTGCCGCGATTGATGATGCCGAGCGCGTCATCCTTGGCGATATCGCGCGTGAAGCGGATGCAGCGCGTGCAGAGAATGCAGCGTTCCGCATCGAGCATGATGCGCGGCCCGAGGTCCACCGCCTTCGGCTTGTGAACTTTCGCCTCAACGAAGCGACTCGCGCTCTGGCCGTAGTCCACCGAGTATTCCTGCAACTTGCATTCGCCGGCCTGGTCGCAAATCGGACAATCCAGCGGATGGTTGATAAGCAGCGATTCGAGGACACCTTCGCGCATCTGCTTCACGGCGGGCGTCTTCGTGTAAATTTCCATGCCCGGCGAAATCGGTGTGGCACACGCGATGGCTGGACGTGGAGACTTGGCGATTTTGAAAGTGCCGTCGGGATTGATCACCGGCTTGCGGTCGGGACCGAGCGCGGGCGTTCCGAATTCGACGAGGCACATGCGGCAGTTACCGACGACCGGCAATTTCGGATGCCAGCAATAATGCGGCACGTCGGTCTTGGCCAGTTCACACGCCTGTATCATCGTCATGGGCGTTAGCTTGCCCGACCAGTCGGCGGTGAGGCGCGGCACTTCGATCTCGCGCCCGTCAATCTTCACCTTGATCTTCTCGATCGCAGGTGCGGCGGTCTTCGTTTCAGTTGTGGCGGCGGTGGACATTGAAATCAGTGGTGCGCGGCTTCTAGTTTTTTAGGTTCCGACGCTTCCTTCGCGTGGCGTTCTTCGTCGGCCTTACCTTTGGCGACGAAATCGTCTTTGAACTTCGCGAGAAAACTTTGCACGGGCCAGGAACAGGCTTCGCCGAACGCGCAAATCGTGCGGCCACCAGGAATGTTGTCAGCGATTTTCACCAGATAATCGGCGTCCTGCGCCCGGCCTTCCCCGTGCGTGAGGCGATGCAACGTCTTGTTCATCCAGAGCGAACCTTCGCGGCAGGGCGTGCATTGGCCGCAGCTTTCGTGCGCGTAAAATTCAGAAAGATTGGCGAGCGCTCCGACAATGTCCACGCTGTCATCCATGACGATGATCGCACTGGAGCCAGACATCGTGCCGGCTTGTGCGAGCGAATCGAAATCGTAGGGCAGATCGAGCATGTCGGTCTCAACCAAAATGTCTTTGCCCTCGGCGTCTTTTTTCTTGAGCTTGAATTTTTCGCCGGCTTTCAAAACTTTCGAGGAAGAACCACCGGGAATGATGGCTTTGAGCTTGCGACCATCACGGAGACCGCCACCGAATTTCGAATCTTCGATCAGTTCGCGGAGCGTCGCCTTGCCAACTTCGATTTCGTAATAGCCGGGTTTCTTGACGTGGCCGCTCAAGCTGACGATGCGGGTGCCGGTGTTGTTCGGCGTGCCGAGCTTCGCGAATTCCGCGCCACCCATCGCGACGATGTGCTTCACGTTGCAGAGCGTCTCGACGTTGTTGACGATGGTCGGACACATCCAGAGACCGAGCACGGCCGGGAAATACGGCGGCTTGATGCGCGGATACGGACGCTTGCCTTCGAGCGATTCGATGAGACCTGTTTCTTCGCCGCAGATGTAAGCACCCGCGCCACGATGCACGTGGATTTCGCAATCGAATCCGCTGCCCAAAATATTTTTGCCGAGAAAACCTTTCGCGCGAGCTTCTTTTAGCGCGGCGTTCAAAATCTTAGCACCTTCGGGCATTTCGCCGCGGATGTAGATGTAGGCCAGCTTCACGTCGTTCGCAAAGCAGGAA